>JGI24021J15306_10001453_pt1 | contig 23221 bp, 16 predicted proteins | sample Ectturendosymbi1_FD_15306 | JGI IMG/M metagenome (IMG submission 15306) | reverse complement strand
AGGTGAGTTCGTGCTTGTTTTGCGAAAGCTGCAGGCGGCAGGACGTTTTGCCCCAACTCATCGAGTGAATGACAGCAGTCACGAACCAACTGAATGCGTTCACGGTAACCTTTAAGATGTTGTAAAATCTGCTGCAATAATTGATTTTTGTGATTTCGTTGTTGACGATAGCTATTATCGCCAAGTGTTCGCGCACCGTGTATTATTGCAAAAGTGCTGCTGCGGCAATCGTTTTTGCAAACTAGCTGCAATCAGTCGGGTAGTCCCGATATCGCCAACAACAGCTTTTGTCAACAATCAGATGATTCGTTTGTTAATGCCAGCTGAGGTAGAACGGAATCATGACGCTTGCTTATTGAATATTTGTAGCAGCGTAAGTTGTTTGTGATGATTCTATTCAAAAAAGATTTCAGGACAGAGAATGCACAGTGTTGCGTGAAACCGATTTTCTATTAACAAAATTTCCAGACTGATTCACTTGTGTCGTACTTGTTGAGACCAGTCGCTTGAATACAGGTACGTGCAAATTTCAATCATCGCGAAGTGGACAAAACAGCCCATTCGGCTGATTAATCTGATGAAAGCTTGCAGCACACCTAGAGCTTTTATTTACGATAACAGTCATAATGATAAGAGCTTCGCTGTGACAGAGGAATGACTGCCCAGCTGACCGACCGACCGATAATTTCAAGCGTCAATTCGCCACTTGCTCCATTTTCGGGGCAAAACGCACTGACAGCTCGCGCGTGACCAACGCCAGTGCAAACTCTTTTCCGCGACGTTTTCTCGAGCCGCGTCTCGTCTGGTTCCGAAGCGTCTATGCTTCTTAGCGGGGAGACGTGATCTGCTGAGCGTGCTGTCCGCTGCTCGGGGACCTTTGCGCAACGGAGTGGCGTAAACGTGCGCGCCCGGCCATCGCTCAGACCTCTCTCTGCATCGGAACAACAGGTTACGTTTGCTTTCCAAGGAATGGACCTTAGGGCTCGAGACGCGCGCCCGAAGTTGCACTGTTGCGAATTCAGCTGCATGTAGGCATGAAGCTGTGTCCTCGTCGAAAACGTGCGCGGAAGTTGCTGCTGAGGTCAGGCGCCGACGTTTCCAGCATATTTCCAGAGCCAGCTCGTATCGGGAAGATCAGAGACATGAATCTGAATGCACGGTTGTGCCGTACACGACCGAATGTCTGCAACTGAGGGAGCGTTAAGGTTGCGTGTCCTAGCTGTACTGTACTTGAAATACTTTGTGGTCAAGGCGGCTGAAATTTCGTCTTGGCAGATGATAAGCGGTCGGAATGAGCTGCAAGGTAGAAAGTCAGAGGTTTTTGTGACAATTTTGAAGTTCCCTTTGGCAGAATATTTTGCGGCGTTTCGTGAATGCGAGACGTCCGCTTTCCGAAAACTGATCTTTGCGAAAAAAGGATTCGTATGCTAGCTGCGTTTCTATGGCAACCTCACGTCGAAGCTCAGCGGGTTTCGAACGCAGCGCAACTTGTAAACATTTCCTTGTGTCAACGATTGTCGGTGGAAAAACAGCCTTTGGTTGAATTGCAAGCAAGCACTGTCTGACACAGCAGACACTAGGTTTGTGCTTGGTTCAAATGCGACCCCGTCTGCGAATTGCTGACTCCATAGCATTATCTTGGCATTGTGATTTCTGTCTGGAAATGTACAAGATAAAGGTTAATAATATGCTGATTTGCGCATTTTATGTTTTCTTCCGCGTTGGTTGTTTTTTCCTTCCTTGTGTTAAATGGTTTAAATTAAAAACACCCTACTCGGTTGCTTTTATTGTTGTTGAAAATCCTGTGGTTTCTGTAAATTTGTGTCTGGTTGTGAAATTGCGAGCAGAGGAGATAATCTATTGCGGTTAAAAACTTGCACAGCAAGCAGAAAATGAAGAGTTCTCCATCGTATTTACATCTCAGTCTGTCTGCTATGCCAGTAGAAGGCGACGACTACGTTCGTCTTTACATTTATAATAAACAGCAGCATATTCGATTAGTTCGCTACCGACAAGTAACACAAAGATAATAACTGCACGTCTCTAAACGAGCTCTTTCCACTTTAAACCTACAATCCAGCTTGAACATCGTTTTTTTTGACTTCGGTCGTTATTGCTTCGGGCCACCCGCCATCAGAGGGACTGTGGGAGTCCCGCTTTAATATGCCCTGTGGTCGACCTATCTGAAAATGACTTCGACCGTTATTCGTGTCTGCTGTTGTGTGAGTTACTGTTAGACCGCCAGTACAAATGTGCCAATCAAAGGTGATTACTAGTTTCTATTTATGATTTCAATGGCGATATGTAGCGTTTTTTAAGTTTTGGCATTGGTGACGGCTAAGATATTTCAAGAGACTGCAACTATTTTATGTAAATATCGAGATGGTCGTAGAGCAAGGTTTTCGTGTATTTTGGAGGTGGTTAAAAAGCGAGGTTCTACTTTTGAGAGACCGTTGGAAAGTTTAAGACACCGTTTCAGACTGGCAAAACACCTTGAACACTGGTGAGATTATGGCGTTCCTAACAAGAAAACGCGTTTGAAAACGCGCAACTAGTTTCCATGTTAAATAAACTGTGATCGATTTACTTGCGCAATTTTTGTGGTTTACAACTATGGACAAACAATTCGGGAACAATTGCTGCATGTCGTTCAGATCGTGTGGTGATCTTTTCGGGCTAAGTTTCAAGTTTAAATCTCGAAAAGCAGGAGCAGGAGTTAAAACATCTTGAATGAGAAAAACGATCTGCCATTTGATTTTCACATCGTCACCAACCAAACAATTGGTTCCACTCGCCAACCCGTGAGAGTTTATTTCAACTTTCCCGGAACCGAGTAAAGTTTCTTTTATTTAGAGCAGGGTTCTTAACTTGTGGCCCGCGAACCCGCAAGAGGTCCATGAATGTGAGTTAAAGGGTTGATAGGCTTCACTTTGACATTTCGAAGGGGTTAATTAGGCTTTGCAAACATTACTCGATTATGATTGCTACTACTACGACGACTAAAACCTAATTTCGAATATTTATTGCAACATTTCTTGTGAAGGGGTCCGTAATTTTTACTGGGATGTACTAGGACTCCGTGACCCACAAACGTTTAAGAAACGTTGGTTTAGTTTAGAGCAACGGGGAATCTGAGGTCCACTGGCCACATGCGGGCCATGCGACCCTTCAGTTGGTCCCACGTGAGAATTCACGTTACCCCAATTTTGTTGGACTTGCGGATTTTTAAAAGCATTTTGGATTTGCGTACGAAAGAAAAAACAGGTGTACTTTGTTAGATTATTTTGACTGGGCACTTGTGTCGAGTCGGAACAATTAGCTGGATCATTAGAAGTTGTATTACCACCCGTTTAGGTCAGCGAAAACTTCCTGCTTTTGCAGTCCGTTTTGATGCCCCAAGGCAATTCGATGGATGGGCCATTGCTATTCTTAGCACAAAGTTGACAGCGAATCTACCTGACTTCTGATCGTTTTGCCTGTTTAATTCAATGTCAGTGCGGTCGCTGGCATCACTTCTCCCACACGAGTTTTTTCTCTCGACGTAAAGCAACTACTGCTTTCGGCTGGCCATTTTTGGCGCTCGCGCAGGTACTTTTGCGGGCCTCGATTTGTCCGTCACTGCCCCAGTTACTGTAGCCACCCCATCATAATTGCTTTCGTCACGCTGTCTCCCTCGAGGCTCGCCGGTGAAAATGCTCGTTGACCAGCGAATCGGTCAGCTTCCTTGTCGCGCGCTTTCGCGTTGCAAGCGACGCGCGAGCTCGGCGTTCATTGCAGCGGCGCGTTTGCCAAACTGTGCAACTGTACGACGTAACGCACGGCATCGTGCGTCATCAGATCCTCGTCGTTGCAAGTTTTCAGTTTTCGAGCGACAATCGGCGGCGGCGAATCTGTTCTGTCAGGAGCCAGACAACAGAATCGCGACCTCGCACCAGCGCTTTGTCATTAGAATCTGTGCTCGCTTGTGCGTCAAGGCCCGCACTTTTGTGACGTGGGTCGGATGCGGTCGCGTCAGCAGGATGGCGATCGTGAATGAGCGGCGTTTGCATTCGCCGCGTCTTGCTTTCTGCACTGGTTTCAAATTCTTGCCAACAGAAGAAGAGATTCCGCATCTGCCGAGCACTTTGTCTTAAACTCAGAGGCTCCCAACCCCTCAAAAGCTTTTTTGTGCCGTTTGTTATACTTGTCACTGATTTTTCTCTGAAATAAAATACCGAGTAATTGTGATCGATAGTTCTTTGTTTGTAAAACGATATGGTGAATTGACGATTCGGCGAAAATTATGAACGTCAATGGTCCACAATATGTTAAACCACTTGGTTCCGGTTTTTGCATCCTCGCGCAATTCTTGATTAAAATAGTAGTACGCAAAGTTCTACAACAAAACAGCAAACGCGAAGTCACGTTCCGCGCGCCTCAGACCATCGGCCGTTTTTGGCCGACCAAGCTGGGTCACGATGATGTAGTGTGGCGTTTAGTGCGGCCCTCCAATCCGATCGTAAGTGGTTTTCCTCGACCAGTATCCGCCTCCTCGATGTTCCTGCCGGCGTTTCACCGACGATTTGCACCAGGATTGCCGCACCAGTGTCAGGAGATGTCTGCTCGTTGCGCGGCAATTGTTTCGAGTCAACACGGTTCGTCGTGTTTGCGCTGAGGCCAGCCTTGTTGTTGATAACAATCCAGCAACGCCTGTCGTCGCAGAATGTCGCTAAGTATGCCCAAGTTTTTAGCCCGTAACTGAGCCTGGCTAAGCCGTGGCCAAATGAGTTCGCCACCAGGTTGGCCTTGCTTGTTGTTTGTAATCATCCTCCCAACTGGACAATGGCCTGGCAGCGCTCGCCAAACAATCCTCCACAACCGCTCCACGTGAGCGACGCATGCTTACACGTCTGCAGAGCAAATTAGTCGTGCTGCTGCTGATGGCTATCGCATCTATTCCCGGTTGTGTGACACTCAAAAGCTTAAGAAAGAGCAACCGTTCGGGCAGCTGTTAGCAGCATCTTTTCAGAGTGTTTATCTGCAACTATACATCCAGCAGCAGCCGACCCCAGACCACAACAGCATCGCTAAGATTGATGATGTTTATTTGGTGTTCCTGGTTCGAGAAACAACCGGCTGCACCGCGCCAACGTTGTTTTGGACCTTGGATTGTTTTTCGTTCAACCGGGTGCCGGTTCTAAGATCCAAACGAATTGGTAAAACCCGTTTAATTTCTCACGTTGATAGTTCTTGCGTCAGGTAGCGCGCCACTTAAAACTTTTGCTGCCACAATATGCTCTGTGATGAAAACAACGTTGTGATCAGCAAACTTCCCAGTCATTAATACGCAAACGCACTCTTTCAGTGCGGTTTGCAATCGTCACAAGCGCAGCGACAGCGGTGCAACCATCCTCCGATCCCGGTTTGCGTTGTAGCATAGGTTCGCGATGCGTGGTGCTCTGCTCGCCACCGGACGATGGAAATTTCCATTGCAGACCTCAAGAAAAAAGAGCTGACTTGTGAGCAAAGGTTAAATGGCGCTGTTGCTACGAGAAACGAGAGCGTTGTGCGTAGCCACGAGTAGACGAGGTCCGATTGTGAAGAGAGTGTTCTTAGTTTTTCGTTACAATTCTGGCTGTAACTCAAGAGATATAATCTTTGTTGTTATGTTAAGGTGCTGAATCGGGGCTTGCAAAATATCGAGATTTAACTGCATTGCATTTTGTTGTTGGGTAGTCATCCGCTCCAGTCTGTGCAGCGGAATGCTGGGTCGAATGCTATTTTGTTTACGACTCTTCAAATAGAATCATGTTTTCAGCAGCGTAAATAACTCAGCGAATAGATGAACAAAACCTTACGATTGCTGTTTGTGCGTTGCATCGGTTGTATATTGCAGAGGTAGAGGCGGATTGACTTTTAATATCTCCACATTTGCGTTTAAGCATGTGTGGTATGAAAACGGTCATGTTGAAGACAATGTCAGCGCATTTGCACATCTTCTATTTCCCGTGCATGGGCTGAGCATATTAATATAACCAGTGCAAGCTGTTCAAAGAAGGTTCGATTTTGGACGATTGCGCGTGAAATAACTGTGTCAGTTCTTCAACGTTCATTTTTGCTTGAGATAGCTTGTTTCGTAACTCGCAAATTAGCGACTCTCTTTGTAAGTTGTTGTTTTGCAGCGTTCAGCGAAGCGTATCGTTTAACGAAGCGCGTCGTCCTGTAGTGGCCAGTGATGCGTAGGTGCGTTTCATAAACGGCATGTGATAGCATTGGCATGTTGCAGTGTGCGCAGTCGTTAAAGGTGCTGCGCACGTTCAAGTGCGGTCAGGAGCCGGGTGTGTGCGGGGCGCGATAAAAAGAACTGTTCCCCCGTGTGCTTCCAACACTTGAGGGTGCTGTCCGCGCATCAGCAGCCATTGCAGCGCGGGGGGACCAGCTGAGCTAGACGTTGCATCATAGACGAAGCCGCGTGGAGCAAAGGGGCCATGCCTCCCAACATTTCTAGCATATCTTGTCGTTTTGTGCTTTGAGAGCCGGTGTCGCAAACCAAGTACCGTTGCTCGCGTGAAATCGAAATATTTGGCACTTCCAAAATTTTTTGTGCTGGCCACGCTACTGCGTTGCACAGTTGGCGATACTGTTGCTCGCTTAAAGTCAAAATTTTGGTCCCTCCCAAAATTTCAGCCCACTGCTCCAGGCTAGTTTGCCGCCCGCGACGACGAAACATGTCTTGCTGTGAATAAATTCCTTCGAACAAGTGGTGCTCTGTGTGTGCGCCTGTGAGAAAACGTGCGCTTCAGCGTTGGGCTCTTCATCAAGTCACATCGCACACCAAGTTGCGCAATGAATGGAGAGGACACGTCGCGAAGCGATCACGCACAACGTGTTGCAGCGTCCATGTCGACGCATGGTCGTGGCAGAGTTGAGATGTCAGCCGGCATAACCTCTCGCTGCACATTGATCATCGTCTCATGTATGTCGCTTGACGCCGTCCCACAGCCTTCACCGATTGGTCAGCTTGTCGCTGCGCAGATGCGGTTCCACGTGAACGAGCTCACGAACGTTTTGTTGCTGTGCTCTACAGGAATAGCATGTACTTTTGTGTGCGGTCAGAAATGCCAATGATGAAAACCTTTCTGACCACCTCGAGCGCTGACAACGACTGCAAGGTTGAAGATGACATCAGGGACGAAGAAGACAGAGAACGGAAGGAAAGCTGGTTTCGAGTAAAGCGAAACAGGTACGATCGGATTTGGCAAATAAAGAATAAGAAATAGAAAAATAGAAACTCCGAAAAAACTTCCAATTTGCAATGGAGCAATGCGAGTTGCATTCTCGCGCTGAGTTATTGCATCGCGGCTTATGCTTGTGCAGGGCAATTGCAGGCGCAGTCTTCTTGCTTGAATGAAGACAATCCTACCCCTCGAGCGACTGTGGCCGAGCAGCATTTGAAATTCCCACGCACGGTTTATGCCTTTACTTTGTGCTATGTGCAGTAATTTGTTGGTGGTGTTTGGGTCGCTAGTTCGTCAACGGTAGAGTGTATGGGAATGCTGTAAAATGTTGCTATCCGCAAAAAAAACTGCAAATGCCACCATCCCCTGATTGAGTTAAATGTTAAAATGCCGCATCGGTTATGCATCAGTAGCGATTGCTTCGTGCCTTGAGTCACAAAAATTTTTTTAAGCTCGGGAAGCGTCGATTTTCTTGGAAAACTTTTTGTTCTTCCGCGAATCAGCAACTCTATTAAACGACTTTTAACCAGGGATGCCATCGATCTGGACTGAAGTTTGACGGACCACCGGGAAACAAAACAAAATAAAATGAAAAAGTAACGGAAATCGCTGAACGAAACACGCTCAGTCATCAATTTATATTTTGCACTAGAAATGATTTGCTTCAGCAATGCTTTGCCCTTACCTGCTGGATCTCACTGTAGCTTTTGTATAAGTTTACGTCCACTTGTCGGATGGTGATACCTGATACGGCAACCTTCCTTCGGCTTGAAATGAGCCAAAAATAAAGGTGCAAGCCGAAACAGGGACATTTCATAAAAATAAGGACAGAAAATTTTCTAAGACACAGACCTTCAAAATATGGGCAAATCTTCGAAATGAGGACGGCTTGGCAACCCTGCCAATAACTGCAGCAAATTGGACTTTGTTCCAGGGTCCGGGTGCAAGCGGCACGGTTTGGCGAAAGATTGCAAAATCGTTTGATGTCTTTTTGGTTCGCTGCCCAGTGAGTGACCGCATGTGACGTAACAATACATCTGGTTTCCAGGTTCGATATTGTGACACAATAGTCGCTATTGTGAGACAACATTGCGACACATCACGTTCAATCGTGGTCGCGTCTGGGTTGCGCGCTTAACAGACCGCCACAATTAAATGCGAATCTTTCGATTAAAGTCTTGCCTCAATAACGAGGGCGTTCGCTTAACCCTGGCAGGTCTGACCAGCTGCTGGCATTCTTCATGCAATGGAGCCCGGACCCGTACGCGCTTGACTTGGCTGAACAAACCGGCTTCGTCATCACTGACGTCATACGCGATCTACCCGAAGAGCCGCAAAAGAAAAGTAAGCACCGACTTCTTGCTCAAAAATTGTATCTACTTGAGCTATTAAGAGATTTTTGCTTTGGACCAGGTTCTCCAAATTTTTGGCCAGAAGTTCACATAAGCTGTTACGCAACAGTTCAAGGGCTGGACCTCTTTCGTAATGTGATTGTTTCGGGATATGACACATTCTACCAAATCATCGAATTTTTCGTAAATATACAAGTTTTCCTTTATCGATAAAATAGGTTATTGCGACCGGATGAAATAGCTTCGGGTGTCGGATTTGGTCCCCAGGCCGTGGTTTGGAGACCCCCAGTAAAATTAATTCCACGAATGAAACACAATAAAAGGGTCCCAGCGCAGATTTACGGAGCATCTGGAATTGACCGAATAGGAGGTCAGCCTGTAACTGGCTCCTCGTTAATAGCACTGATCAATGAACATATCGTTGCTGTTTGGGGTGTTCAGTGAAGACAGTTTGATTGTTGCGCTTCGGTATGCTGAAGACTGCGTAGCGACGACATCATGGCTGCTTAGCGACGAGATCGTTTCAGCGAATCAGTTGCTTGTTGAGCACGTTCGATTGCTTCCCAAACCTTTGGCAGCAAGCGGCACTGGGCTCAGTTGCCGCTGATCCCATTAATTGATTGCTAAACGTCGCCGATATACTTGACTGCTATCGGAAATGGCGCTCTGCTCAAACTCGCCCCGTGTATGACAACGCAAATATGTGTGGACCTTCAGTAAACTTTGGCGCCGTTTATACCACAGTTGATCCCCACCTGCTGGTGAGGCAGGCCGCGTACAACCTCTTCTGTTTGTTTGAAATGTATCGTTAACGTCTCGTTTCCTTAAACAGAGCACCATTCCACGGGTGAAGGCGTTTACACGCGTGTTAACTCTCGTGCAAAGTATTGTCGCGTGCCGCCGTCCATCGGTAATAGCTTTTGTTTCGACGAACCTTGTGGCGTTCCGCTAAGCGTTCTCGTGTTCGTTAACAACAAGGGCATTGAGAAGTAACTGGGTTGTTGAAGAAAAGCAGGAGAGCTTAGAGCGCAAAAGGCTTGGGAGAGTTTTACTAGCAGCTGAGTTCTTGATGCGAGATACAGTCGAATAAAAAAAGTGTTTGTCTTACTTTGCGGTTTTCAAAAAAGAGACTTTATTTTGTAAATATTGTTTGAACAACCTCATAATTCAGATTTAACTTTACCGAAAGTTGTGTGTGTGTTTGAATAAATGGGGCTATTGCCGCGCGCGTGGAAGAAAACGCGCAGAAAAGGGTTGCGCAAAAAACAACCGGCTCCCACTTGCCCGAACGAAGAAAACTTGGCCTGTCAAGTCGTCGTAAGCGCCGTACAAGAGAACTCGACATGTGTGTTGAGTACCAGTGGTGCGCATTGAGGATGTTGTTTTGTAAAAGTAAAGACGCACGCATTGCTCTGTTGCTAAAACGTTCACCCTTTATTATGCGTGTATGATCTGTAGCCCGTGAGACGGACATTGACTGCGCTTGATCGTCTGCTGAGTTCTAATGGCGGGGCAATAAGTTGAGAGAGTAAATCGGATCACGGCAAAGGTTGTAGATCTGAAGAAATTCTGCCGCGCTTTCTCCCTCTAAGCCCCGAGGTTGTCCGATTGCCTTATTTGGAGGATTACATCATTCTCACGCTGGTCGGTGGGGGGAGTCACATGATTCGCCGCCTTTCGAAATATTGGCATGCGTCGTTTCAGCCATTGTCGTTCATTTTCCGTTTGTTCGATTCTGTGCCGGTCGTAGTCGCAGGAGGTTTTGATGCGAAAGAAAATCAGGTTGTGTCGGTTTAAAAAGCGACAATTCGCTGTCGCAGGGTATCAGGACAGCGAGGGATGCAGTCGCGGCCGAAGCTCAACGAACGCGTCGCTTGAATTCGTCGAGGACTTCTTCAGTGACGCGGCGATCGAAAAGGAATGGGAGGTAGGTTAGCGGTCGCGCGAGTGTATGCGTATATAGTTTTTGAGAAATTTTATTTCACATTCTGTCATTTTTGTAAATGTATGTAGCATTGTAGAAGTTCTATTTAACATTGTGTCATTTATGTATTTATGCAGCTTTTCAGAAATTTCATGTCACATTCTGTCATTTTCCGGCCTTGTAGGGATTCCGATAACGCATCGAACAATTTTTACGTACGAGTGGTGCTTTCAAAACCCTGACTAATCGTTCCTTCAGTTTCCCGTTCCGCTCACTCTGCTGTTGGCCTGAACTCGGGAACGGCGAGCACTGCGGGGCTGATGAGCAACGCAGCGCTAGAAATTAGGTTTTGTTCACCGTTCGCGTCACACGCCGCGCATTGCTGACAACCGACGACTTTCCAACCCTGCGCAGCCGATCCGCTTGAGGAAGTGTCACATGATCATCGAGTGCCGAAGCGCGTTGCCCGTGATTAAACACGCGTTGATCGCTGTGCGAGCGCTCTAAAGCAACAAGTCGGCTGCGCTGCGTAATTCAAGGCCGTGCCAGCCGTTTTCGAATCGCTTCTTTGTGCCAGCGTGTTTAGTTCGAGAGGATAGAGAGTGCAGCAGTAGCGCTTGCTCGTAACGGACAAGAAGCAGTGGTTGGTTGAAAGTGGAAGGCATTATTGATTTTTTTCAAGTGGCTGCGTTGCCGGCCGCTTGAAACCTGCAGCTGGTGCTGACTGTTGTTCGGCTTGCGTTGCTGCTTCAGCGTAGGAGCGTCATGTCTTGCGCAGGCTGTTGCTGGTTCAGTTGCGGAATGATGCTCATCAATTTTTAAACAAGATCGTCTACAAAAGCTTGTAGCTTGTGTAACTGAGGACATAATAGGCACATAGTTAGTAAGCAGCAGCAACAGCTAGTTACGGTTGAAGTGCAGTTCGCACACGATTGATTTAAACTTGCTCCAGCTGTTGTTTTCGCAGGTCGTTTGCTTATAACTGCAGTTGCTAGGCGTCACTTGCTTATAACTGCAGTTGCTAGGCGTCACTGTCTGTTTGCAGCAAAAAGCGATGATACTCTTTCGCAGCATGGCGAACCACGCGCTCACGCTCTGGCACTGTCTGCCGTTCGTTCTCGCCCTGCTCATCGTGCTGCACGGCAAGACTAGGAAGCGCATCAGGGCGCATCTGGCCCTCCTCCCACCAGCCGTTCGGAAGTGCTTCAGCGCGATAGTGCGAGCGTCGCGACGCAGATACAGACGCCGCAGGTCCGGCACGCCGCCGCCGACGACAGTCAAGCACAAAAGCTACGTTGCGCCGCCAGTCGCAGTCGGCCTGAAGCAGAGCATCGATTTGGCCGAAGCAGAAAAGCTGCTGCCATCAACGAGTCCGCCCGGCCAGCGTCAATTTATGAAGAATGTAATTTGCGCATTGAACAATTGCTTGGTTCGTCGCGGTACGGGAAGTAGTCGTTGCTCGGTTCGCTGCGGTACGGAAAGCACAGCAGTGGTTCGGTGGTCAATTGCACTGACTTCAGCTCACTTCTGTGGTGGGTTGCTGTCCTGACCCTGTTTGGTGGTGGGTTGGATCCTAAGCAAGGGGATGTTGCTCACGGTTGTAGACGCGTCAAGGGTCAAGCGGCCTTACACGTTTTATGCTTGGGGGTGGGTCAGGCCCGTAGCCCAGGATTGAGGGAGAAACTGCATTTGGTTTTATAAGTTTAAAACAAAACAAAAAATTATTTCTGGACCCAACCAAAATTGGGGCCACTGCCCCCGAATGCACCCCACGTGGCTATGGTCCTGTGGTGGGTTGGCCCAAGCAAGGGGGGTTGCACACGTCTGCAGATTCGACATGCTGTGACGTCAAGGGTCGAGCGGTATTAAATGTGTTACGCCGATTCGAGCCTTATTTTCAGATCAAACATCTCACTTATAATGAAAATCACGGCAACGATACGAAGGACATATTGCAAACGTTTCGATAACTCCTGTTATCATCATCAGTGCATTGCCAATTCTCACTTATTTATAAATTAATGCGCCAGATAAACAGCTCGCTTCTTAACTCCGTGTGTGACCGGCTCTCGACTTCATTGTGACGAAACAATCTCTGTGCTCGCAGATTGTCAGTGTCGAAGAAGCGAGAAGGCGATCGACCGTCGGAGCACTCGAGCTCGCCAACGACGACTCTTCGCTTATCCCGGACCTCCTGAGTGAGAGCAATCTGCTCAACGAACCTCATCTAATCACCGTAAGTCGATTTTTTACGTTTTGTTCTGTCGGAAGTTGAAGCGGCTGATGTTTGTGTGTATCAGGCATAGGTGTAGGAGCAGGCAAACTTTTGGGGGTGCGAAGGATTTTTGCCCGAATTGTCCCAAACTTGCCCCAAAACTCCAGGGCGCCATTTTTGTTCATACTTTCAGAGGTTTTGCCCGGATTTTCACCAAATCAAAACATTTGGGGGCGCGCTTTGTCCCCCGGCTCGTACACCAGTGGTATCAAGAGTAGTGTTGTTTCCTGATGGGAGTCAGAAAATCGGTGGGTAAAAAATCCCTTCAAAAAAAAGCAAAAACGGCAGTGAGATCAAAATGAAAGGGAAAATCAATTAATTATCGGTTTTGAGAACCCCAGCGAAAAGCATGCACGCAATATGAAATGTCTGGTCTACTTCTCATATTTTACGTTAAATACTTCTTGAGCTTGTTCGAAGATGCTTTTACTTTAAGATTTGGGGCCGGCGGTAAAGCCGTCAAGGTTCCAGCTGTAATGCCCCTCTACCCTATTTTTCTGTGTCGCAAAAAGAAGTTTCAACCGAATGCTGTATGTTTGCGAGTGTGTAGTTTCTCAGGTGACGTTGAGTTGTGCTGAGTTTCGTTTTTCTACAGTGTTTCGTAATTAATAATGTTAACGTGTTCGAACTTTTTCTTTGTATTTAAATTGCGCAGCATTTAAGTTTAAAGAATGCCAGCATCTTCAAAAGCACTTCGATTGATATCGGCTTAAATTATCCCGAAGCTATTATGTCCCGCGCAGTTATGCAAAAACCTCCCAGCACGATCGGTGGGCTGCCCGTGGAAGCTTCTCTACAGCACGTTCGAGCACGGCATGAGCCTCCGAACCATGTACCGAAAAGTCGCGAAGTTGTCCGAAGACACGCCGGTCGCTGTCGTCGTGCAAGATACTGAAGGGCATGTGAGTATATCTTGGTTTGGCGAAGTAGAACGAACATTTTTGTGGACTGCCTTTTGTTTAAATTTTTGCCGCCCGAACAAATCTATTAAGGGGGCAAAGGCCAGAGGAAATAGAGGCCAGCTTAGTTCGATATTGGTTGCTGACAACAATCTGTTTGATCGATTCAAGACTTTGCAACAGAGGATGTAAGCAAAAATCTACGAAGTTTTGGCAGTTTCTTCAAATGTTTGTTTAATTCTCGAAAACAGGTCCCACTCGTCACACGTTTTTGATTTTTTGAAATACTGATTTAACTTTAAATAGTTTTTAAGAATGTACATAGAGCTGGATCGCGTCTTGTGGGTTTGGGCCCAAAAAACGACTAGTCTGGGCCAGGCCCGTAGCCACGAGGGCATTTGTTGTACCCAGAAAAATGTTTTCAACCAGTGGTTCCCAAGCTTGTTCGCGCCGTTACGCAATATTTCCCTCAATATTTTGCATTGTAAAAAGAACGCAACCAGTAAACTTGTGTCTACATTGTTCTCATTACTGCAGTGATCGCTCATGATACAGAACAACATTGTAGTCTTGGTTGCGTATTTTCCGCGTTACCCCCGAAAAATCGCATATTACCCCCGTTGGGGTGTAATTCACCCTCACATTGGGAACCGCTGTTTTAAACATAATTTTCAAGAAACCATGCCCCGTAAAAATGTATTTTGTCTCCTGAACCTTGACCTGGTTAAGGGCCTGGTCTGGGCCCAGAATCGCGCGGGAACTTACGTTAATTGGTGTACCGGGTAATTTCACCGCGTGAAGTGAAGATTGTATCAGCTGCAAACCCCGTCTCGCTTCACCCCCAGGTCTTCGGCGCCGTGTGTTCATGCCCCCCACGAGTCACCGAGCACTTTTGCGGGACCGGTGAGTCGTTCCTGTTCAAGCTCGAGCCGAAGATGGAGGTGTTTCGCTGGAGCGGCGAGAACATGTTCTTCGTCAAGGGGGACCCGGAATCGTTGAAGATTGGCGGCGGGGAGTGAGTCGACGCTTTTTTTCCTGGATCGCAAATAACGTGTTTAAACTGTTTGTCGCTTCGTAAACGAGACGTCGTGATTTCTGAGACATGCGTAACTTACATGTTAAATGTTTTCACGAGTTGCTAAGTAAATCAAAACGCGCGGTGGCAACCGTTGCCAGGTGAATGTGTTTTGTTTGTTTTTAAAAAAGCAAGTAATTGACGACGACCTGAAGTTACCTCCTTTCCGTTTTGCCGCGTTATCCTGAACGGCTTCTTGCCGATGCTCACGCTTTCACATTCGATAACATTATCTTAAGTGCGCATTTACATCAGTTTTTGAGTCGTTTAATAACATTTTTTTGAGTCCGAAGACACAAAAAAATGCCGAACAACTCCGAAGTGTACGCGATGGAGGTGCGTGCGCTGGTCTCGCGTCCGCCTCCCATTCCCGACATAGTTTCAGGCGTCTCCGCAAGAAAGATCCAACTTTAACAGAGCCCTGCCGAATCCGGAGCCCTTGTGCGTCTTTCAAATCAAAACATTCTGCATTTCTTTCAGCGGCCAGTCAGCGCTCTGGTTGGACGGCGAGCTATGCCACGGTAGGAGCCATCCCTGCCTCACCTTCAACAACACCGTTCTCTCATCGAGCGAGGACTTCTTTGTCCAGGGGGTCGAGGTCTGGGGATTCCAGGACGGCTGAGGACGGACAGGCGGCCGTCTTATTTTCTCTCCCTTGCTCTGCCGGCCCCAAGCCCTGGGCCTCCTGCCGTGCGCAGGAAAGAAAGGGGCTCGTCGCTGTTCGCGCGTTGCTATGGCAGCGGTTGCAATGTTTTCGTTGGAAAAGTTCCGTTGCCGGGTACGGCTGCTGGTTGCGTCTTACTGGTGGTCACGTGACGTCGCCGTGGGTGACATCATCGGACGCCGGATCGCCCCACAAACAAACCTAAAGCGCATGGTGGGCGCGTGTGGGGGAGGCTTGGATGCCGAGTTATCGCCCGGAGTGGTTTCTGACGCCGCCCCCTTCTTCCCGATTAAACACCCTTTGATCGCGGACTGAAGCGTCGACGGTTGATTTGCATGATCGTCTTTCGTGTTCTTCTGCTTATGGTTGATGACGTCAGTGCTTTGTGACGCGTCGTCACTTTCGCTTCTACCACTGCTGGTTGCCCGGATGTATGTAGTCGCTCTAGCGACCCGACCGCTGGTTTTATGTTGGTCACGTGCATGCGGTTGCTATGCAACCACACCTGTTTCAATTATTTTTCCACTGTGCTCCCGCCTTGTTGCGGCCTCCGATGTCGCGCGCGCTTCGCGAGAGTGCGTTTACGTATGTCGTCACAAACAGGCGACGCCCGCCGTTCGTTACTTGTGTGTTCGCAAACATGCATGTCCGCCACTTGCAGAAAAAAAACTGTTTCACTGTTTCTTGCGCTTTTGAATGGGAAGTCGCCGGAGTTCGATCACATTTGCATACTTGACTAGAAACCTCAGTGAGTCTTGGAGTATTCTTGTAACGGTAAAGCATTTTGTGTTTCCAGAGAAGATCAATGCATCTTTCTCTCATGCATGAATAGGAGCTTTTCACTTTGGAGTTGCGCGTTTCTGGAAAAGCGCCGATAAAGGAACGCTCGACTAACGATGCGCCGGATTCGCTTTCGTGATCACACGCGAATGTGGGGCGTGACAAAGACGCAAGTTGTGTTGAAAGTAATCTCGCGCGTGCACGTCTTTTATGCAGACGATGCAAGAAATTCACCGCACGATCCTGCCGTTTGAAAGGTTCCAACAACTATCGCTTCCGCGCATTCATCAAGCGATCCCGTCCATGTTCAAAACAGTCGTACGACACACGTATCTCGTAGATCCCCCCCACGCTATAACTGTCAAGAGCGGCCGATAAATTCAAGTTCACGTGCAATTACGATAGTCCGCTAATAGAAGAGTGTACCTGCTTTGCGTATGCGAGTAAAAGAAAAGCTGCAGCGTCTTTTTTTTCGTTCACGTAGTGACGGCGTCTACGTCGCCGGACGTGACGTAGGTCGTCTGATTGTTCCGTCGAAGCTGTTAACCGAGTGCGTGCAATGGTGTGCGGTGTTCAAATAAATTTAACGTTTCTTTGCCGCTGTGGTGAAGAGGTTCTTAGTCAAGTGGCTGTAGCGATTGAGGCCTGAATCTACACCTGAGTGCGGTGTTCGCTGTCGTTGACTGCGACAAGAGGGTTTGTTACGTCATTAACGCCAACTTCACGAGTGCGCCACGCTGGTCTCGCCCACAGGGCATACTATGGTGTGGCATGGAAGGAAAAAATCGGTATGGAATATGGAATGGAACAAATCTTCCATATTCCATACTTGCACATTTTGACATGGTGTTGCTGGAGTCCGGTTTTTCTTTCAGTTGAACATATTAGCAAAGTTCGACCGGAGCAGTAATTCGTAAAATGAGGGCTTTCCTCGTAATCTCCGTCACAAACAGTAACGTCGACGCGAAAAGGAGGTCACTTATTCTGTTCTCATGGGGACAGGGGACATGTCGCCAGACTTCTGCATGTTTACTTCCGTGCTACCAGCCTACCATTGTGTAAGACGAGATAGTTACCTTGCTAGCATTGCCAGCAATGTCGCATTGTAATGGAAGACTTGACTTGGCATCCTGTGACAAAACAATGTACATTATGTTGAGGTGCAATAACTGAGAAACTATCATTGCTCTTTGTAAGCGAGCTATTGAGGCGTGCTCGCTGGCCGCGGCAACTAGTAGACTAGTTTTGTTTCAGATAGTTTGTGTAATGTTAAGCAGATATTCCTTCAGACCTGTTTCGTCACATTTCTGTAAGTTGAAGTTTGTCACAGCAGATTGATTAAAGCGAATTCTGTTGCCACTGTCAATACCGTATGCTAAGCAAGTTTAGTAACTTCCGTCAGCTTTTGAAGTCACACTTCAAACGTGATGTGAAGTGTCTTGTTGAAAGCGAATTTAGCTTTGCGCACCAGTGCAGCAAAATGTTCCACTGCGACGCTCAGCTTCACTTACTAAGCAGATAGCTTTCGTTCACTTCATTAGCTCACGCCTATTTTCTGCTGTACGTAAAAAGTTCGAATTATAAGCTTAAATACGACGATAATTTGCCGACACTGCATTTAGTAAAAATATAATGGAAAGAAACAGTGTGTCAAATATTATAATTTTTACGCTTGATGGTGAAGCTTCACCGATATTGGTACTACATGTGGAAATTTCAGTAACAGCGCTCTGAAGTCAAGTTGATTGTAACAGCTGTGAAGTCATTGACCCCAGTACGCACACTCACTGCAAAACTTCAAGAGAGTGCGCTAACCCTAGGTAAGACATTAGGTCGTTGTCAACTAACCACCCTATCGTAAGTGCATATTTCTACTCCACTAGCAACAGTGCTAATGGAACGCATGAAAGAAAGGGAAAAATCACATGATTCCACCAGTGTTGGCTGCAACCTTGATCCGGAGTACCAAGTGTTTTTGACTGAAGAACAGCGAAACTCAACCAAAATTGCGCTCCAAGCCTTCTGCTTATAAAAGACTTCTGCTACTGACACACCAAGAGGACAGCTTGTGCAGTAGAGAAGTGCCTAGCAGCATACTAGTGGCAAAGACCATGAACTTACCTATGCAGCTGATGCTTATGTCCAAAGGAAAGGAGCCGAATTTGAGTTCGGCCACTTGCTCATCTTTTATCACATCCGTAATCAACTTTTCTGACTTGAAGAATTATACAAAAGTAGATTGTGCATTTCATTACTGGGCTGAACAACATAGCAAGGTGCTTTCACAAATGGCATGGATTGTTTTTGCTGTTCCAATGACACAAGTGTTAGTTGAAAGTCTCCTCAGAGGCGTAAAATTTATATTGAGTGATTTGCGCAATTCTTTGGCGGAGGACACTTTGCAAGCAACTATGTTGCAACGCGCTAATGTGTGAGCATATTAATTCAGTGTTCGTATTCAGCATCCACCAGTTGAGTTCTTTTCCATTCACGCGTTTCTTAAGTTCTTCCTGTACAATGTACCTCTTCACCGTGGATTAGACCCATTTCGTTTATTATCAGAGGTGTTGGAATGGTAGATTTTTGGTATGGAATGGAATGGAAGATTTCACGTATGGAATGGAATTGTATGGAAGATTTTGCTTGCTATGGAAGATGGAAGATTTACATTCCATTCCATAGTACGCCCTGCTCGCCCACTCGTGTGACGTCGTGATTCTTCTTGAATTGAAGAGTTGAGTTGAACCAGTATCAGACGCAGCTTGCCCTTAACATGTGTCATGGCCAAGAGTTTTATTTGCGTCTGAAAGATCGTATGAAGTTCGCTTTTGTGATTTTGCCCGTTGAAGAGTTCTTACTTTGATTGAACTTACCAAAGCAGGAGACAAGTATAGCGAATGTCTTTCATGTAGGTAGATCATGACCTGAGAACTAGTAAGTTAATTTTCCTATGCGATTTGCAAAGATTTCGGATGTTTTTCACTAATTTTGGAATATCAACACCAGTTATATCCAACCTGCTGCCAGCATGCGGCCCAGTTTAGTTTGCCGCTGTAGTAAAAGTATCCTACTTATTGACAACTTGACCTTATTTTGATAATCTGGAATTTCACATTTTTGATACGGGTGTTCCTCAGTGCCACTTTATCACGTCTGTTGCCATTGCAGTTAGGATTCGGCGCTTCCAGTACTTTAGCTTACGCTACATCTAGTTCGCTAAGATCAAAGAAAGCCATTCCACGCGCGGCCCTCAATAATATGCCATTCAATGTGCGGTCCTGGTCAAGATAGTGACACAGTTTTTGGCTCAGTAAACCATTTGGGTTGGACACAGCCGATCAACTCGCTCTCCCACGAAGGTTTGCATAGGTGTGAAAGCAGGAAATTTTTTAGAGGTGCAAAGGATATTTTGAGAAGTATGTCCGAAAATCTTTTATGCGACAAACTTTCTCACTACATTTTTTGTAGCTACTGGTACATTCTATTTTCCTCATGTTGCCACACACTTGATGAAAATGCAAAATAGAGTAACTGAAATTTGTTTATTAAATGTACGCTAGGCTGCGCAAGAACATTGCGGCTCAGCACCTTGAGCATCTGCGTCACAGTCAAGGATGCCGGAGAACGGGGACATTGCCCCCCCTTACCTTCAACAATTGGGTACAACGGATACAGAGGTGCGTTTTCATAACAGCATCGTAGGTCATTTCATGACAGGGTTTTTTTTAAGGAAAATGTTAGGTAGGCTACTCGTTATGGACCTGCAGTGACCCGATTTCTCTGATTCTAGGGACCCGATTTTCTCTGATTCTAGGAGTCCTGATGATAATTTTCGTTGATTCTAGGGACCTGATTTTCAATATCGGGTCGCTAAAACACGATCGACTTGAAACAAATTTATTGTCGTTATTTGCACACTCAGAAAACTTAGAATGGCTTACTATAATTTCAGTTATTTTTTTGAGGTCAACATTGTTGCTGAAGAGAAACACGCACAACTGACAGCGATTTTCTTTGTTTTTCGTAAGCTGCTATTGTCCTCAACTCTTCCTGCCCTACCGCTGCTCCGGCGTCGCTGCTCACAGTTATGAGGTTTGGCGTTCCATTCACAATCCAGCTGTTGCTGTGAGCAAGAAAACTCGCACGTAGCTGAGCTAGTTGGGGACATAGAGTATATGCAAAAAACAATATGGCAAAATGTGTTCATCCAAACACTGTACTTAAAATTAAAAACACAGCTTTTCTGTAATTGCCTGGCATGGACTGTACTAATGTGAAGTAAGTGCCTTGAAACAAACGCGATTCCCTCAGTGTACAATAATAATAAAACACCTACATGAAATGACTCTTTGCTGAAACTTTCAAATGAGTCAGATACCAACTCTCACAAACTAAAACACGAAGTTACTAGAAACAATTTGTTGATTGTAGATATATATTTGATGTGTTTTTTATGACATAATAAACTGTTATTTATACACCCAATAACAAAGAAATATAATTTTATTAAATATTGTTCAAAATATCAAAACTTTTGCCCAAATGTTTTGAGATTTTTCCCGAAATTTCGATATCCAAGTTTTGGGAGTGCGTTTGCAGCCCTAGCCCGCACACCACTGCTACTTTATGATGCGAAGGTACGATGAATATAAACAATTCTAACACCATAACGGGCCAAACGGAACCCCTACCTCTTATAATAATCGGGGTTACGTTTTTTAACCTTGTTCAGGAAACCTGGGTGGTCCACCACCCAGGGGGTTCTCTTTCTACCGTGAAGGAGCTTGTTGTGGGTCAAGCATGGAAGGAGGTACGAGAAAAACCTTTCCAGCAGCTAAGTAATTTCTCAGGACACAAACCTAGAATATGATTGAATTATTGAATTTTATTGCCACCAGAATAACAATGAAGAGTAACAACCTTCTGCACCAATTTCGATTTGAAGAAAAGTGCTTGTCGTCCTGTGTTCCCTACAAGGCTCCGTACAGGAGTGGTGGGGAAACAGCTCTTAAACAGTTTCTGCAAATACGTAGGATAATTTGTGTTACGCAAGAGAGGTGCTCACTGCCACGAGTTTGATACTGATAAGATGGTCGAAGATATTACACAAAACGATAATGCGCCTGAACGTATAGAAGGATCAATTTGGTGTTAACAGACCTTGGCCTAAATCATAGAGGTCGCAAGAACCGTCTGACCATTGAGCAAAAAGTTGCATTCGCAAGGCAATGATGAGGGGTGGTGCCTTTATTACATTTGTGCAAAAATTGTTTAGCTCTGCTACAAGTAAAAACAATTCTGACGAAAAGCGATTCGTCAAAAATCTGTTGGCAAACTATGCATAACTAAATAAACATTTCAAAGAAATGTACGTCAAATACCGAAGTGAATCTGTGAAAACATAATTTATCGACTAAACTCTGAAGCAGCTAAGTAAACGTCTGTAAATTGCATTTAACTCGGAAGGTATTATGCGTTGATATTGGTTAAGGCGCAGACTGAATTTCTAAGCAATGCATCAGCAGATCAAGCGAAAAGCAATCAGGGGTTATTCTAAGTAGCTGAAACACGTATATTCATACGTTGCGAGATGTGCTAACCCAGGCTTAGGGAGGCAAAACATCTGGGGAGGCTGCAAGGCGCCTGTTTTGAGAGGCATAAAAGACACCCAGCGCGTGCATGTTAAATGGCTTGTTGTCGATCAACAGCAGTCGGGTAAACCAGCTCAGGACACCGGGGTTGGCGAAGAATTTTCTGAGAGAGCCCAAATATTTTAAACTATGTCCAGTAGTTTTCAACTACGCTCAATACATTTCTCCAGGAGGGCGAAAAGTTTTGTTGGGGTCTTCTTTCCCCCTACGCCCCCTCCTGGTAACGGGCCTGATCAACAGTAATAAAGAATGAATAGAAACGGGTTACTGGTAGACTCGATTGAGAGACGGGTTACCGATAGACTCGATTGAGAAACGGGTTACTGGTAGACTCGACTGAGTTTTAAATGAGACTGAGTTGCGTAAGGGAGAGCTGTTTGAAGGTAAGTTGTGGGAGGGATGAGTTGGGACAGGTCGAGTGTTGGCCAAGATGAAGAAACATGCATCGTGATGGAATAAGTGGGATGAGCTGCGAAAAAATGTCAAGAGTTCGAATTCGGAACTGAATCTTTTATTCAGGGCAAGATAACGGTTTTCACGCTTGGACCGTCAGGAGTTTAGAAAAGGAGGAGCTTGTCGTGAAAAATTAGTCGTGAGCGAGATGTCATTCGATCCATTGTAGACAAACGTGGGCATTTTAATCAAACGTTTTAAGGGCTCTCAAGTAGTCTCGTGGTTGTATGTTATGACGTCCTCACACCCACTCGCATCGCAGTAGACTTATAAGCATATATGGCAGTGTTGCGATCGGAAATCCCGAGCGACATGTGCGCAAAGCTTCGCACCGTGGCAAGCAACAGTAGAGATCATGCTCGCAATCTCTCTTACTATTGCTTGCTCGCGCTACATATATAATGGTGTTATTCTTGACGCACATCCCGTTCGTGGTGAATCACACAATCAACGCAACGCCACCGGAGAGGTTGCAACAGCAGTAACAAGGAACACGCAAATACATGAGAGAACACCAGCATAGAGTTGTGATAATACAAAATCATACGCGTAGATGGCGCAAACCCGGTTGCCTTGAAGGCAGTGGCGTAGCTAGAGTGTGGGCTGCCCGGGGCGGCCATTGAGTTTGGCGCCCCGAAGCCCATAAAAATACGTATTGCACAGTGGCTGGCTCTTAAAACTTTGTAATATTAACCAGTTCAGCGTTGTCCAAACACTGGCACTCGGGCCGCAGACGGTTATTGTGCGGCCCGCGAACGCTTTCCGTATAAGATATATCACACAAAGTCATAAATACGATGTATTAGCCACACAGCCAATGCAAGTCACACATCACTGAAGTGCAGGTCACTATGTAACTATTGGGGGTAGCAACATCTTTCTACCTCTAGGCTAGGCTAACGCTACAGTACTCTGTGACCACAAAGCATGC
>JGI24021J15306_10001452_pt1 | contig 23240 bp, 20 predicted proteins | sample Ectturendosymbi1_FD_15306 | JGI IMG/M metagenome (IMG submission 15306) | reverse complement strand
TTTCGTTTTTTTGTTTTTGCAAATGACAGGCAGCTTGTTTCGAAAGATTTTGTGCAAATGTGAAATGCTCAAGGAAAGAGTTTTGAAACTGCAAGAGGTTGAAAACTGATATTGCACACTGTACACTTCTTTTGTCATGACACGTGGTGCAAAAATGGCGTCGGAAGGAACCTTTGAACCATGCGAGAACGGGACCAATGACCCGGGGGTTCAAAGATCCCTTAATTAGCATATTGTTAATGTCTTCAGCATAGACATACCTACTTTCAAAATTACAAAAACCATATATTATTTTTTTATCAAGAAGGCCTCAATAAGGCGTTGAGCGATGTAATGGAGCATCAAATTATTCTGCGACAGTTTCCGAATATAATAATATTGACTGAGTATCGTACGTGGATATAGACCCAAAAACCCAAGAAGTAAGGTCGTGGTTCTGTGAGAAAACATTTGATGGCTTCTTGACAGGTGCGTTGCTAAACGCATAAATAGACTTTTCCTGATATTCGCTATCCACTTCGCACGTTATACGAAACATCTTAGCGCAGTGCATACGCAGCAATCATCTAAGCACGGTAATACGGAGCATCTAAGCGGACGTTTTCACTCACAGGCGAAGACAAGCCAAAGATGCGTATAAAATCGTGAGGCGTCAGCTATCCGTATCGAGCGATGTTATAAACTCAGTACAATAAGACAGTGACACCTTACTCCTTAACAGAGCCGGAAAGTGGTTGTGTGTTGAGCGGATCTTCGGACCAATTGATTGAGGCTGCTGCATTGTAAATGTTTATTCCAATTATGGAAATTTCAAAATGCTTGTAGAATTGGTGCTAAGGGGACCTGATGATGGAGACTTTGAAGTAAAATTTCTGAAAAGAGCTGATAAACTTGGAAACGGCTTCGTGTTTCCAGGCAGAAAGTTTGTCTCTGACGGAAGATCGGAAATCGTTAGTGTGCCATCAGACCCATCATCTGTTGTAGCCTACAAAGCGCCTTTCTCATGTTTCGAGATTTGATGCCGATTTATCTCATTATAGAATTTAAAGGTGCTTGAGACTGAGAAGCAGTTGCAACTTATGGCAACCAACCCAGGGTGACAGTCCAGTTCGTATCCAGTTCGCATCTTTGGCAAAACCACATTTTTTTGGCCAAAAATATATTGCCTCCGAACAATTTGAGACACCCATGAATATGGAAATTGCCATAGTTAAAACATTTTGTGATTTTGGCCATAACGATTTCAAAAATCAGCCATTTTGGCCATTTTTTATCAAGATTTTGGCCATAAGCTACAAAGCAAATCTGGCAACCCTGTCTTGTGCACACTTCTGTTGACGCAGAACACGAAGTAGGTATGGTTGCAAATGTTTTTTACGCATTTTTTGGCTATGGTCCTTTTGGGTATTGAACACAGTCTTACAATTTTCCAAATTATGAGGCAAACGCTCTATCTCTTTCACAGCCAATTGCTGTACGTTACCCATTTGTTTTTTATAATAATGCTCCCATTGCCAGCAGTAGCGCAGCCAGAATGAGGCCGCAGAGGCCATAGCTCCCCCGAAACCAATTTGCTAAGATTTTTCGCTGGGGCTTTATATCAATTTCAACTGTATGAAAATAAACGGAAGGAACAGTCGCACTCAAGTAGCAACTAATAAATCTATCGTGTCCTCTCACTGACCAGCATTTAACATGACCTTTTGCTATTAGATGCGAAAATATGCAAATCATGGATATCTAGAAACTCCTTTCATGCAAAGGAATTGAAATTTAGATGAGATATTTTGAGAGAATTATTTGCATGAAGCACCGCTGAACCAACAGAAAACTACTTGGTCAAGACATGATCAATCCCAAGCCCACTACGCAATGGAGCGTTATGCAACAACGCAGTGTTTCTTTCAGCACTGCTGGCATTGTGGCTAGTGGGTATGCGATGCCAGGTAGTGATATACAGTGGCATAACTAGATGATTGCGTCAGGAGGGACAAAGCTTAGCTGAACGGTCACTAGCCAACACTCAGATAAAAGTTAAGAAATGACAGTGAATCTGGATGTCACGGATGTCTGTACTAGCTAAAAAAAACGAAAACAACCAGAAAAACGCAAAAAACAACTACCTAAAGAATATAACTTGTCGGGTGGGGGGCGGCTCGTCCCCTTGACCCCCGTCAGTTACGTCGCTGATGATATACTAGGAGTCTCAAGTTTGAAATGTACGCCACGTCACTGTCAGCGCAGCACACACACTTTGTCATACCAGACTTACAATATCAGAGTGCAAATTTAAAAAAAATCAATAGCAGGCAAACACTTACTCGTCGCCAATCAGCTGTGGTGATCTTGTGTGAAAGTTGTATCACTTCATCATTACTAGGGCAACCAAAATTCAAAAAGTTTCTGCTTTTTCGAAAGTTTATCAAATGTCCACAAACCAAATTTCACACTGATAACATGAGCGACTCCAAAGTTATTAGGTCAAAAAAAGTCAAAATTTATCATTAGGTCAAAATTTATCGTTAGGTCAAAATTTCTTGCAGCACAGTTTTTTTTCTCTTTATCGATATTTTATTAAAGCTACTACAAGAGATATTGACGTACTTTTGCAAGTTTAGTTGAAGCTCTGACATAATACTGGATTTTTTGCGACTTCTGACAGAAAATATTGTATTGCCCACTACTCGGCGATTCAGAGGCAAGTACGCTAGGCGTGGTAGTACTTGATATTGAAGTATCAGGGGCTGATCCAGCCAATACGTTTAGAGGGGGTGGGGCGATTACAGTAATATTTGGTAGTTAAGTCTCATAACAGGTTGGCTACTGCAAGAGAGATGAAATATGCTTCACAAAATTGTTGCGACAAAACAATAGGCGATGAAATGGCCTTATATCACGAATCTTGTTTTCCGAAAATTATGGCGAATAAGGCTACTTTCTTAGTGTTTAGGGGGCATTCGGCCCCGTGGATCCGCCCTTGTGAAGTACCGTATAACAAGCAGAAACGTCGTCAGAAAATTTTCAATAGGGGATGTACGGTTGTGCAGGGGGACTTGACATCCTAAAATTTGACAAAAACTCCTGTTCATAGTGTTTGTTATTTCCATTTGAGGAGGCTTGAAGTTTTGTTTGGGAAGGCTTAGCCCACCAAAACACCCCTGTGGTGACGGGACTGATAACAATATAGAACAAAGGCCGAGTACCAACGGCACGCCAAGCAATTTTTGATGGATTGCAGGAGCTACAAATTTTATATGTCACTTTTGTTATGATACACACTGAAGATGTATTGACCTTGACTTGTATAAAAAACGTATATGTTGGCACACTGAATATTTTGAAACCTTGAGTCGGTACATAGCTAAAGGTTGCCCACCCATGATGTAGAACCTTTTCAATGACCTCGGGTGATTTATTGACACTGAATAAATCTCTTGTGCGTTTGGATTGATTTTTGTCTACGGTTTTTCATATACTTCTGGTTTTGTCTGGTCTTTTTTCACACTCTTGCTTTTACCACTACTAAAGAAAACATTTGCCTGTCAATATTTGTTTATGCTTACTAGTAGAAGATACTTTTCGTCACATCCTGTTGTAACAGACCATAAATTGAGCTGGACATCGAAATGATGTTTGTGCAAAATAGCTAAAGATTAAACTCTTACGACGTCAGTGACTGGCCCTTCCCGAACAAAATTCCTGGCTGCGTCACTGACTGCCAGCAAACTTACAAGGATGCCTCTTTGACAAGGGATGTGTACTCTTCGGTGACGACAATCCGGCCATTTGACGAGAAACTGTTTTGGCACCATCTGCATTGGTGAAGAGCTGTTTTGGCGCCAGTTTAGATATTTACTTTTTAAACCACAGAAGTTTCAAGCGAAATGGAGCATATCACAACCAGTGCCGGATTAACGATAGTAGCAAATGTAGCAATTGCTACGGGCCCCGCACTTTTGGCAGCCCCGCGTCCCTCGTGTGAAATTTGTTTTATTGTAAGCAAGTGCAAGGATGAACATTAGAATATAGGTGCCCGATTCAAAATCTCAGAAAAGGGCCCTATATTTTATACATGCTATAAAGAAATTTTATTCGCTGGAAACAATTTAAATCTTTCATTTTGTCTGGGAATTTGCTTCTGCGTGAAAGTACTGTATATCTCACATTGTAAAGCTTGAAGTCATTAGTTTTTAAATTGTTCTTTATCTGCACATTAAATTTCTTGAGGGGCCTATTTTGGCACATTTGTACATAATTTTGCCAAAGATATGCCTTGCTTCAAAGCTTATTAAATGTGGCTCTAGAGTGATTAATAATAAGCTTTTTAACGAAACAATGCAAAAATAAAGTGCGAAACTCTATAAAGGGGGCCCTCACGGCATCTCTGAAAAAGTGGGTATAGAGACGACCGTCTCGTTAGCCTCCCCTAAAATCCACACCTGATCATATATTAGAATTTTTAAATCTCGTTGACAGCTCTGGATTTCGTATCTATTTACTGGCTTTTGGGTAGTGTACCTGGAGTTTTCTTCTACAAATTGGTGAAATAATTTGCGCACTTGTTTATCTCTCTCACAGTAACCAACTGTTGTGGAGAATCGTCATTTTCTAAACTTAAGCTGGTAGAATGAACAAATGAGCACCATTGGACAAAACAAGCTGAGAAGCCTGATTCTAAAGAGTATAGAGCATGAACGTCTATATGAAATAGACACTACCGGTATCATAAACAAATTTGATATGGAAAAATCTAGAAATCACAATTTTAAGCAGTTGGTTTGCTGCTTGTGACAAACGACTTCGACACATCCTGAGACTATACTGTTTAGATATTGAAATGATCAAATTTGTAGATGAGTCTGGAAGCTTTATTTAGTGCTTTCGTACTGTGCTTGTGAGCTGTCCAGTAATGTATTCCTTCTTAGTAAAAATATACGCATATATGTTTTTGGTACAAAAAGGTATGTAGCCCTAATGTCTACCAGTTACTATTTATGACCAGGTTTTACGTACTTACGAAATTCAGTATGCCTAATCGTAGTCACATGAAAGCTCAGATAATCCATGATTTAACAGTCATCACTTGTTCAAGTATATTTTTAACTTAGGGCTCCGCGCTGTTAATACGCTACCACAGGCCTCGCTCTACGTTAATCCGGCACTGATCACAACGCTGCAGCTTCACCATATGCTACATGCAGTAGACAAGATATTTAACAACTGAACAAACTGACACTGCACAAGTGGACAACAAAAAAGAAACCACGAAAATTCGGAAAGCAATAGCTGTGCATTGAAACAAAGGCAAGTTGCGGGCAGTAATACTGGTTGTTACACTGGGAATGGCTAAAATCAGATCAAACATGCACACAGGCCAATGTGCTGGTAGCATTCCCTCTGGCCATACCGTTGGTGGAACCACTGTTGTTCCCTGGGATCACCAGACATATCAACAAGTTTCGATATTGCTTTGGTTTACCAGGGAGTTTTTATCAGATATTACTTCACTGGCGTAACCAGGGTTACGGAGTCGAAGGTTTTTGTGTAGAGTCGGAGCAGGACTGTTGCCAGCGGGGGGAGCAGTGGTGCCCGGCTCCCCATTTAAAACCTGTGCACCCCAGGCCCCTTTTCATGTTTGGCCCCCCGGTTACTGCATCCATCCAATATTGTATTTAAAAATGTGTTCCCACCTTGTCGTTCTTGGCCCCCTGCTGCGAAATCCTGGCGACGGGCCTGAGTCGGAATCGGATACCTGTGAACACTAGGAGCCCAATTGAATAATTTTTTACATCGCACTCCTAAGTTACGAGTCCTAGCTCGTGCTTGTTGAAATGGTTTTATTTTGAAACTTTTATTAAAACAGAGAATTCTTTCTGTGCACCACGATTTCCACTGATTGCTACAAAATTAGCGACCTTCGGCTTAAAGAACCTAGCATCATAAAAAGAACGCTCTCTCTTATAAACAACAGTGTGTGTGTTTTTTTTTGTTTTTCGCATGCAATGCGTTTACGACAATTGACGACAGGCCGAGGCCTGAATTATGTTTTTTGTCGGGGCGGTTGCGGTGGACGGTTGCGGTCAAAAAGGAGCGCTTCGGCGAGTCACTCAGTGGCCGTGGATTGAGCACCGAACCTTCCAATAGGGAGGCGGAAACTCTACCAATGAGCTAATCGCTTCAGTTATTGTTTCCAGTTATTGCCATAGCTCTCGGCGCTTTTGTAGTTTTATGATATGCACCAACAATAGCAAAAATACACTAGTAGATCTGAGGATTTATTCATCAAAGAAAGCCGTTGCTACTAGGTTGGACGTTTGTACTCGAAGACGGTATGCTCTGGTCAACATCCTGTTACCGTCTCCCTTTCTGTGTTAACTGTTGCTTGCTGAACATTAGAGAAGTTGGAATCCCAACAGATCAAGATGAAATCATTCTCAGGAAAAACAGCGTTATTAACCTTTAACTGAAACGATTGAACATTGACATCGCACTCTAAACGAAACACGATTCACTTGTAGTCGTTCCCAGTGGCGTAGCGAGGCTAAGTGCCGACCGGGGCCGACCATAAAAGTGCCGGCCTTTCCAACCCTAAAATTTGCTTACAAGAATTTAAATTGAAAGGACATCATGTTTCGTACTTGTTTAAGGTATAGGGAATAAAACAGGCACAAACTGAAATAGGTCTTGATTTTGATTGTCGATTATGTGTCTTGCTTTTTCTGATTGTCGCCACCTTTTTCATCATTAGTCTGTCTATTTTTTCTGCTTTCTTTACATATGCATACATGGACCCGTCATATTTCATCAAATTTTCTTCCCTGTTGGCTTTTCGCCTCCTGTGAGTCGCATCACTTGACTTTAATCTTTTGTTCCAGGGTTATCAACCTATGGGCCACAGACGAATCTTTGACGGGGGACGGCCAGGCAGGCATTATTGAAGTTGTGTACGTTTGACAAGTTGAAACTTTTAACGAGAACTTGGGTAGCTCATGAGCTGCGCACGACATAATACGCTCTCTTCGTCATTATGCCTTAAAAATTATTGCAACACGGAAATTTCCACGTTGCCTACCACGTTGTGCACAATATTCAGTTACTGAAGGCATTTTGATGCAAACAGGCGGCTCTTGTTGCCATGAAAACAAAATCTAGAAGCAGACTTGATGTGGAAGATGACTTGGTCTTGTGCATCATCATGTATTGAGCCTCGAATATCTATGCTTTCTAACAGGGCCGCAACAAACCGATATTTTCGGAGGAGGGAGCAGAATGATTGCAAATTGATGTTGTACCTAACAATTGAATAGTTTTTTTTTCGGAGGGGGCAATTATACGGTTGCCCCCTTGTTTGCGCCCTTGCCTTCTAACAGCAAAGAGGCTAGGCCTTGTAGCGTAAAGTTGTTCTTATTTCTACTCTGTGCATGTGCAAGAGCTGTGGCGATTCTAGAATTTAAAAAGTGGAGGGGGCACTGCGGGAATATGGAAAAGTATAGGACCAACATAAATGTCGGTCCTACGGGGTAATTTTCCGTTGTTTTGAAGATTAATTTGTTATTAGTATCTCTATCAAACCCAACAAAGGCTTGTGAATATCGTTCAATATGACCTATCGTTATTATTCACTAGAGACACTTAAACGCCACTAGATGCAATCGGACACTTGTGCGGTTATGTCGAATTTTCTGTTCTAACCATGCAACTTTCACAGCACTACACATGCAAAACGAAACACCATTTTCCGTACACAATTTTGCCGGCCCCACATGATTGAAAACAACTGCAGGAAAGTGAAAACAATTAATACGAAAGCGAGCGAAATGCTTCCAACCGCGAATGCCATCTTGAAACAGAGACAATTAGGTTGTTGATAGCCAATTAGTTTGGTCAAAAGATTCTCACTACAAAGCAAATAAAAAAATAAACGATCTGTCAACAGCATGGTGACCACTGACAAATCAGTTTTTGTGGTAGTTTACGCACACTTTGTTGTTGTGGTGTAACTACAACAAAGTTATGCAACTACTATCACGAGTGTCATACCCATCTACAGCGTGGATAGTTTAAGGACAATTAATGCATTATGCATCTAACAACAGCGAAGTTTTGGCACCAGTCGCATCTAAAGTAACATTGCCGCTCCGCAAATAGGCATGTGTGCATCGGAGTTTAAAACGTGTACCTGACAGCAAGATGCAACAGCAGTGCGAAAACTTGCTTTGGAGAATACGCCCGACAAAGCCGTTTTAATATTCACACCAAATTTTCTTCTGACTGATCCTCAAAAACTGACTTTTAAACTCTGCTTTAATTTATGACAGTCTTGTCATAAGCATAAAACGCACTACCTCAAATAAACCATAAAAGAGATTTAGATAAATAGACAATGAGCAGTGTGATTCTCATACAAATCTCTGCACAGTCTACGCCAGAATTTCATATTAATATCAATTCAATGTTACTCAATCCTTCGATTATCATGTCGGCTGTCAAATTCTTCAACCAAATCATATCTACTTTTCAGGTCGTACCCACTGAAAGTAGAGCAATGTTACTCAATTTTTCACTGGTCATGGAATTTCTGATAAATGTTTTCACTAATTTCATTTTTGAAAAACTTCTCTCAGATGAAACGCTGGTGACGCCAAGAGTTACAGCTATTCGTAACAATTTGTATAAATGAACAACCAAGCTCAGCTTTTGTAAGGAGCTATAAATGAAAGAAATAGTACGAGCGATGCATGCGGTTGCGACTCCTTCTGAAGCAAATTCTTTGCCAGAGGTATTTCGTGTTTTAAATAATTTTCGCTAATTGAATATGCATTTGCGAATTCTTTCAAGTGTTCTTCTGCTAGAAATAGTCCATCTCCTGGCCAAAGAACTAATACGCCGGAAAGAATTTCTTCTGAATCACTACAGAAAACCATTACAAAATTCTATGAGGTTGCAGAACATGTGTGAGTAGACTTAAACTGAAGTTACGAACCAGTCACGTAAGGTGTTTCGACGTCATATACACAAGACAGCTGAACGCACGACTGCAGTCAGGTTAAATTCGAATAAATTAACTGACACCAAATCTTTCACAACTATTTTGCTACTGGGACAAGGAACAATCTGCTGACAGTAATATAACCCAGTTCCACCTCGCACTGAAATGCATGGAAGATCAATCTTCCCATTTCTGCGACTGTTTCTTATTTTTATCTTCGAACTGAATCTTTCACCACCACGACCACGGTCTAAATTCCACGTAGGATCCGAGTAACCACTGGTACGGTGTGTGTCGTCATAAACAAGTCCCACTTACCCGCAGTGCTCTCACTTTTAGGGATTTTCAAGAAAAGTTTGAAAATGTGTAAAATGAATCATTTCAGTTTCTTTTGCAAATCATGTTTGGCTCTATTTTTAGCACTTATCATGGCGCTCCGATTTTATGCTACACCACCACAGATTTAAGGATTTTTTTATCTGAAATATTTTGAAAATATTGAACGCGAGCTAGAGGGCTTCTAAATTATCGTTTAATACAGGGTCTCTAAACTACGGCCAGCGGGCCAAATCCAGCACACGAAGACGTTTTGTCAGTAATCAGGAAATTTGGTGGAATGTGACATATCATGAAACAATCACATTACGTAATGTAAGATGTCAGGTCCTCAAACTGTTCTGCAAAAGCTTATGTGGCTCTCTGACAAGAAATTTTGGAGATCCCTGGTTTAAGCTGGCTGAAAGTTATCTGCTGTATATGTCAACCAAACGAACTTGAAAGCAAAATTAAGCACAAAATTGGGGAACCAAAGTGGGGACCATCCAAAAATCTGGGGGGCATGGGCCACCCAGGCCACCCTTTAGAATCGCCACTGTGCAACAGTTGTTGCAATGGTGAAGGTGTACTGTCGGTGGGCCGCGGACACTGTTAATTTATTAATTGGGCCACGTGCTTGAAAATGTTGAGAACGCCTGGTGTACTACTCATTCCAGGGAATCAAACAAAAAAGTTAATTGATGGCGGCATACCTACTTTGAAGATTAAACTTTTATCTATGTTAATATTTTTTTATTGGGCTATCCCCGTTCATAACCAGAAAGTATATATGTTGCATATAGCAGGCTATTATCACCAATTTGATATTATGATCAAAGTGATGTAAAAATATGATTGATTGTTCACTTCACGTTTCAGTAGTGGTTTAATTCTCTTATTGAATATCTAAAATGCTAAATAACGTTAACTCTGTCGGCACTTGTCTGGGCCCCTCAGTGCGGGCCACATTTTGATAAAAATAGGTCAAATAGGCTCAAAACCGGCTCTGGTTGAGATTCGCTGATTTGCGACTATCATCATGACCTGCAAACTTGGTCTAGCTGTTAGGTTGAGCTTCTTCCATTTACGCGTGCATAGTGTTTTTCCTTGCCCCCGTTCGTTACCAACAGATTTCTACAGTGGTGGGTTTAGGGCTTGGGGGGCCGAGGTAAGACTATAAAGGGGTGTCTTCTGATGACCTCATTCTCAGTCAACCGAGATAATCACTTTTGATCAAGCCTAAGATACGGCCACCCAAGGATACATTACAGAGACTACGGCATTATTGATATAGCAGGAGAAAACGCAAAAGGGTGTTCATGATACACAAATTTGAAAACATTGAAAGTTGGGAAGATACGGCTGGCAACACATAAAAGTTAGGCAATAGCAAGTTGGCATCGCCCCCACTTCTTTATTTTCGCGCCCCGTTTTTATACATTCACCATCAGCAAACTACAAAGTTTACCCCTTTGAAAGTTTCACACTATTTCCCTTTGAAAAAATGCTTCGTAGTTGGTATCCTGAATTTGTTCACGCTCATGTCTTTATGGGAATCCATGAAACTATAAACAAAAAGCAAGAAGATTGAAAACACTAAATTTGGTTTAAATTTCATCCTTTTAACTACAAGAACATAGCATACAAAAGCACCCAACCTGAGAATGGTTTTGGAAAGCTTTGAGGCTGGATGATTCAAGGCTGCCCTCATCTTGCATTGACACTAGTTGTTTGAAAAATGTGCAAAAGTAGGAAATAATTCATCACATACCTTATCACAAACATTGCTAGAAAGTAGCCTACACAATTGATTAAATCTGTGATAAGAAAAAACGGTTGACGTTATACTGGCTAAGAGCTGGCAAAAAAAAATTAACATCACCTAGCAAGTCTACCTTATACCAACCACTTTCTAGTCAAGCTTCAAATCACCTGTAACTTCAAGCATGGGCTAAATTCAAGGCACTGAAAATACCTGAAATATCTGTAGAGAAAGGAGTATTCATAATAACATGCCATTTCTTGTACCTGATAAGAAGCATGAATGTAGCCTTGCTTACAGTCTTTGCAGCACAAAGCAATAATACAAAATTACTTTGCGATCTAAGAAAAAAATGTCGTATAAATTGAAAGATGTAGTGTGGGCCCTGCTATAGCAATTGCATGTGGTCTTATTTGCTGATGGAAATGTTCAGTAAGGTACAACATCACGAGAAATGAGAAATTTGTCTAACCTTTTCAACTCAGAGCATAAAGACTACTTTCTGTTCAACTGTGGCATTTTCGTGAAATTATCAATACACCAAATACTTCAATCTCCAAAAATCATCATTTGGCATGAAAAATGTCATTTGGTATAAATAGTGATCATTTGGTATGAGTATTTGCTTTTATTTGATACGGTCTTTTCAGAACTTTTCGGAAGAAATTTTAATCAACAATTTTTGTAGTTATAGAAGTTGGTTGGAAGCTTTTCTTTATTTGCTCATTGGAGATGGTGGTGGGGTCCCTTTGAAAGGAAGGTACTTACACATTACAATTGCTGTTGGGAGACTCTGAAAGCCAGGAATTTTACATTACAGTTGCTGTTGGGGGGCCTGTGAAAGCAAGGTACTTACACATTACAATTGTTATTGGGGGGGCCTTTGAAAGCAGAGTACTTACACATTACAGTTTCTTTAGGCCCTAAAGAAAGTTTCTTTAGGCCCTAAAGTTTAGGGGGCCCCTTCAGTGAAGTTCAAAAGCAGAGTACCTACACATTTCAGTGACTGTTGGGGGCCCCTTTGAAAGCAAAGTACCTGCATATTGCAGTTCCTGTAGAGTACCTACTTATGATCTCCTTTGTAGTACATTATAGGCGTGAATCATGAGTTTTTTACCAAAAATAAGGAAAATTTATGTGCGTAACACCTTAAGGAGGGGGGCACCCACAAAGGGGGGGTCGAGGCAAGTGTCTCGCTTGCCTCCCCTTAAACATACCACTGGATATCACTGGATTACCAAACCCTGCCTGGTGGGACATATTTTTTTTAATGCTCAGCAGTGATTATATCTCCCGAGTTCGACGGTAATCGCTCCGAACAACTTTATTCAGAACAGCTGTTGCCAAGTTGTGCCACTGTTTTGGTTAACGTTCCTTATACTAAATCCTTCACCATAACCATAGCTAAACGTATCGTTTGCCCTTGCGCTAGGTTTTTAGACTAGGGTTCATGCCTCTAATTTATCAAAATGAGAGCAACTTTTTGTAAGCTTTTCATGTTGAAATAACTTTATGACTGCCAATTTTAAGTGTTCCCTTGAACAAAGGAGACATTTACGGAAACCATGTTGCAGGGTTGCACCCAGCTAATATTTTCAGGGGGATCAAAATTATTGAAACTTGTTGTTGTACTATTTCCGGGATGGGGAAAAATGATTGTATCTTGTTGTTGTACCTAAAATTAAGCATGTTTTTGAAATTTTCGTGGGAGCAATTGGCCCGTTTCCCACCCTGGTTGAGGGCCTGCCACGTTGCCTATCATCTGGCAGCGATTCACTCTACTTGCAGTTCCAGCCTACAATCTGAGCTCTAAGTTACCAAACGCAAACACACCAAGTGCACTATATCGCTTAAGAACGTTATCTTCCGACACCATTGCGTCATACAGAAAAACAGTACCTCCATGGAAACTGAACAACGTTACCTTTGCAGAATTTTTCACTTTAACCGCCAAATTTAATGTTGATAAGCCCAGATAATAACTAGGCTACAGCTTGTGGCACAATTGAAAACATCCCACTGAAGATCAAAAAGTAACATTAGATGTGCCTAGAGATGTTCGTCACCAATGCCTAGGTGTTTGGTAATGTAATGATCAGGGTTTCCACACGGTATTAAAAGTATTGAATTGTGAAATCTGTTTGAGACCTTGAAAAAGTATGGAAATTGACCAAAATGTATATAAAGTATTGAAAAAGCATGAAAATCCTAATAGGAAAAAGGAATCACGAAACTTCTGAGCAGAATCGTCTCTTATTTCATTACGCTATTCAGTTTAAATTTGTATGCAGGGAAGTTGTTACTTTCATTCAAAATTTATGGGACATTCCAGAGAAACTGAAGTGTATGATTGTGCTCACGAAAGCGTATAAGACACATCAGGGTGCAAAATTGTTGTTCAACTATTAATGGATAGCCCCAATATAAATTGAAAGTTTTCCTAGCATGAAATAGCCAAGGAAACGAACTTTAAGACAGATCTGTGAATGTGGGATGGTGCAGCTTCCACAAACTGTGTAAGGAAGCAGTGCAGCCTGGGTTGCAGATTTTTAAGTTTTATTTCAATTGTATCACAAAACAGAGGTTTACCATCTTGAGATGCAATAAGCATTCAGCCATTTCTTTATTCAAATTATGTTCTTTACAAATTATGACGGTTTTACAGAAGTTACAGCAGCAGCTGTTTCTTGTAGTTGTGTAAACTTTTGTTTCTTGATTAAAATTAAAAAAAATGAAGATATGTGATGGAATTGGTTTTCTTGCAATTAGTATCGAAATGGTATTGAAGAAGTATGGAAAATGGTTTTCGAATTATGTGTGGGAATTCTGAATTGTGTGCCGTTGGGGTGTTGCTAAGGATTGAACGATAGGATAAAAAGGACTGAGCTGCCTTGACTATTTACAGTGATTTCATGCAAGCCAGTTTTATCAGATTTTGAGTGGAGAAGCAATATAAACCTCTTGAACTACAGGACCAGTAATGTTTGCTAGTGTGCCGCCGATGTTATCATCTCCATCCTTTGTTCAAATGGCTTATGAGTGGCGTGGGGGAAATGGCTTTGGCTGGAGAGGAAGGTGTAGGGATTGGGGGCAATTGCCTCCCTAGAAAGTATATTAAAAAGCTCTCATTTTAAGACAAACACTCGGGTACTTTAGCACACTGGATTTGACCCAAACTTTTGAATGAACAATTTATCAATTTGCTCACTCCGCAGCAATAGTTCCGAGATCTTAAAGATTAGCCTACCAGTGTAGGGCTTCTAAACACAAAAACTGAAAAGAGAAAAACTCCTAAAAAAATTTTTGAAAATAGTAAAGAAGAGGTTGAAGTTTTATTGAGCAAACAATGCCTCCTTCCAGAACGTGCCGCTCGGGGCCCTCGGCCCTCAGGGTCCCCCTTGCTAAGCCACTGGTCGTTCCATTGGTGAAGAGCATTATATCCTCCATCCTGAGGGCGACACGATCAGGCATGGGTTCGGCATTGCTGTCCGCAGCCGCCTGATCTCATGCATTGAGTGACCCAGAAACCTCTCCCTTCGCCTCATGTGCATGCGTATTCGCACTTCACATAGGTGTCTGACCCAGGCCCGTCGCCAGGATGTAGCAGCAGGGGGGACAAAAACCAGGAGGGGCCAAAAACCGGAAGGGGTGGCCACATTTTTAAAATACAGTATTGAATTTATGCAGCAACCGGTGGGCCAAACTTGAAATGGGGGGCACCGATTTCAAATGGGGGGACCGGGCACAACTGGCCCCCCAGCTGGCGACGACCCTGGTCTGACCGTGTGTCAGCAAATGTTCCTACATTTGTTCTTCATTGTTTGAGCCGTTCTTTTAAGCTACTGCTAGGCTCCATTAGATCTCTGAGCAGGTGTTGACAGGGCATTCGATTCGTCACGTCATCCAGAATCGTCAGACTATGCATTCCATAGAGAAGTCGATAGATTGGAAAGTGAAGGACAACATGGTCAGAAGTCTGTTCTGCGCCATGCTCTCAAGTCGTAGATGTGGCCACGGCCCATATATGTAAGCTGAAATCCCTACACTTATGGCATGTAACGAGGATAAGAGTGAGTTCTACCAGCTTCCCAGTGAGTCACTCTCTACCATTTCGAAAGGCGATGATTTGGTGCTTGCCGTAGACTTCGATGCTCGGATCGGAGCGAAAACGATCAGTGGAATGGCGCACACTGGCCTCATGGTGTGGGTAAATTGAATGAAACCAAGCAAGGGCATCTTGAATTCTGTAATAACGTCAACTTTGCACTTATTAACACATTTTTGCTGGCTCCCTCAACTCTAAGGAAACATGGATGCACCACGGTTTCGTCACTGGCATCAGTTGGACCGTATCGTGTTTCGGCGTGGTACCACGACAGTTTATCAAGCGACACAACATGATACTTCGGCAGTTTGTCGGACGACAATATATCAAACGATAGTTCCGAGACTTTGGAACACTATTTCCAATGGTTTAAGAAAGAAATTATTTCCAGTCATTTGTTGCATGCAAAATACTTTCTGGAAAAAGTGATGCTGTAATATATCTATTTTCAATGACCTATGATCTGCGAAATATGTCTTTGAACTTTTGCTCTTGAGCTGCAATTCTGTTCAGCATAATTTTTACTTGACTTACCAAAACCTACGTGTATTTTCTTCGGATAAGGTTATGGTGTGGTAATGCTGTTGTCCCACCTTTGTGTCTGCGTGGGTGTGGTGTTAATATTGTCTGTTACTGATGCTATTGTACTTATGTGTGTGGATTCAGATGTTCTGATGGGGCAGTGGGGGATATTAGAATTTAGGTACCCGATTGTAGGGGACTCTGCTCTTCTAATATTTTATCTCTCTGAAAAAACAATGCCAGATTACACCGGAAACGACGCCGTGGACACCTAGTTCAAGTGTAGGTCTCTCACCGTCACCATGATCAATACAATGTCAGCTTTTGGTCTGTTTCAACGGTAAATGTCAGGTTGGTTTCATGAAGGTGGCAATATGCTGATTCCTGCTGTTGAAGCGGCATGTGAAGCCAGACTGTAGATAAAGTCTCGAAACGCCAGAGCTGCTAAAGCTAGACTGCGCACATCCAAAGCTAATGTTCAGCGACCGGTTAGCGCTGCCTTGCGTGACTTCTGAACGAAGATCAGAGAAGTGCAGTGATACTCTGAGGTTGGTGACCTTCTAGAAGTATACATTGGCGTTTAAATCAGTCATACAGCCGCAGCCAGTGACGACAGCATCTCTTCTGTCAGCACAAGGTTCGATTGTTCAAGACCAACCTATCCAGCTTAACCGCTGGGTCAAACACTGCATCTCGATCTATTCACAAAAAGGCATTTCATGATGGATGCTCTTTCCCACTTACCACAACCTCCAGTTTTACACGGCCTCAATGCAGAGATTTCCTTTGCATCTGTTAGAGGTCCGCCGCAGATGAAGTATTGACATTGCTGCACGATTTTTGCGATAACTTGCGAACCGCTAAGTTCCGTCCACACGCAAGGTATTATACTGTAACAAAGTTTTTTTCAGCGCGCATCTTTTGAGGTGTTGGCGACGAATTTCTTAGGTCATTTGTGACCTCAAGCCGGGGAAAAACCAAAAAAGTGGTGTAGCCAAATAAGCAGTGGGTATGTTCAAAAACGTGTAGATAAAGATACAAATATATTAGAAAAATTCATTCTACTTGAAAAATGTTGGCCAAGACCCAAACACTGTAAAAAAATTTAAAAAAAGTTGTGCAATTCTTTTTGGGAGGTGCAGAGAGGAATTTGTTGATTTTTAGGGGTGTTTTCATCATTTTGCGCATGAAAATTTTCATATCTCCGGTTCCGAACGCAAAAAAACCTGAAAGTTGAAGAACTTGTTCACGTCCACGTCCTACAACAACCTACGAAAGTGCAAGCAGAAATAATAATAAGAAATACAGCTATGGCAATTCAAAATCTAAAAAATTGCTGAAACTTCGACGAAAATTTGACAAAAAGTTAACCAAAAATGTTCGAAAAGTTTCAAAATTTTTGTTTGTGATTGTCTTTTTCGCGTTCTTTCCAGTGGAGCTCTCCAACATCCAGTATCGGCAACGGTTTCGGCGTAAAACACAAAACATCGTTTTTATTCAAATTTTCCAGAAATGCGTTCTTTTCGCCCACAATTTTTCCCCAAAAAACCATGGGAAATGCTTTTGTTGGTTAGTTATAGTCCTTGCAAGCAGTCGAAGCCAAAAAATGCTTCAAAAAAGCAGAGCATACCTTTTTCCACGCTTTTTCTGTTTCTTCGCAACCAAAGCAAAAGGTGTAGTTATGTTAGCCAAGGCTACAATCTCCACATCTGCACTTCCATTCATTTGTCACAATGGCAACTTTTAAACAACCAGTTTTTAGTGCTTATTTCACTATTTAACGGAGATTCGCACGCACCGCTGAGCAGTTTTGTCGTCACAACAAGTGATTCCTACCTTTTGCAGCCGCCATACGTGGGAATACTCAAACGGTCAAGACGCAATTGTAGCAAGTGTCGCAACGCTTCTCGGCATCACGTGTGAAACAAGCTTAAGATTCAGTTCTACCGGTCTTAGATGGAACATCTGATCCTGAATATCTAGCATAACACCGCCAGGAGACACAGTCAAAACAGAAAATTTCCGCCGACATTAACGTGCGTCACTGAAGCAAATAAAACTCATTTCTTCTTTGTGTGCAAATTAACTGCATTTGTCAAGGAAATGTTGGCAGATTTTGCAAAAATTAGTCTGATTGCATTCTCGAGTTAATCATTATGACTCGAGTCGAGTTCAGTCATTCGGTAAAAAAAAGTGACTTGAGTCATCACAACATCGTTTCTCAATGTGACTCGAGTCACCAAAACTCGTGACTCGAATCTAGTTGTGACGAGTCAGTGACTCGAGTCGCGCTATCGCTGTGGTAGAAACTCAGTACCATTGCGTAGTGATGCTGGGACACGAAAATGAGGTCAATTTTAAGTGACAACTAAGAAACGGTCACACGAATATCATCGGTCCTCACAAGTGGGGATTTGGTGTGCTTTATGCACTGCTCTGCAGAGGTAAGACTTTAGACATGGACATGCTATAGCACAATTCGCATTATTAGTTGGTGGGAATCACTCGGAGTGGGATAGGAAAGTCGCATGGTTACAGAGCATGGAATGGGATGGGAAAGAAAAAGGGTTACATAGACATGACTGTTGATCCTACCTTGGCGTGGATCCAGCAGAATTATTTAGGTTGCTGAAAACGGTGAAGTGTCTTGAGAACTCCTGGGACCACTGCTTCCGCGACTGACCCCAGAAAAAAGCGGATTACTATGTTTGAAATAAATATTTACTCAGAAGTAATTACGACGATCAGCAAAAATCATTAGCGTGTGCTTACCTTGCTTAATGCAGGAATAACCGCATTCGTGATCGCATTCGCAATACCTGTCTCCTTTACATTTGCGTTGAAAAGGGGTGTTGTCGTGTTTGGCACAATTCTTCCTGCACGGCCGCCCAACTCTATTAGCTGCTTCTAAATTCCGAAGAGGACACAGTGCTGAATGTAAAGGCGATGAAGTTCGTTTGACAAACACAGAAACAATAACATGCAAAACAAGATATAGACTGAAGGATATTAGTACTTTAAAATACCACATGTATTATTCATTGGTGGACATAAAGCAGACTTAGCACTATATCCATAGGGGAGGTGTGGAACCCATGGAACGGATTTATTCAAACAGGCGTAGAGCCTTGATTGTTTAGCAAAAGTTCCTGAAATTTTGCTCAGTTAAAGGTTTGTGGAACAAAATTGTTCATTTCACGTTTGAGAAAAATTAATGAATGTGTTGTATTCATTTTCATGTTTTAAAATTTTTCTATTTTGTTCAATATAGGTCCCACCCCAGTGGGACCTTCGGCATACCCCATAGGGGCCCATGGAACATTTCTTTATTATAACTGATAAACAGCAGTTATCTCAGTGATGGTTGTCAAATATTTTGGGTATGCCCTTTCATTGTTAAAAATAACTTTAATCAGAAATAATCACTTCGCATCGGCCAAATTTTTTTCATTTTATAAAAATATATAAAAGTTTAACGTACATACGTGAGACATGTGAACTACTGAGTGCTTTTGCCGATGCTATTGCACAATATGAAATTAAGTTTGAACAAAATTCTATTCGCATCATTAAACTTTTTATAGTTTAGTTGTGTCTTATTTATTGGGTAAACTAATAGAATAAACTCATAATTTTTATTAAACCTTGTCTAAAAACACAACAAAAACGAGGTTAACAGCTTTTCAGCTATTCTACGTCGGAGCTAATGTGTAATATCAATGCACGTAAGGAATATCTGTGGTGTCCAATGTCATAAACAAATTCGCCATGACAAAAGCTAAGAAATGCAATCTTAACCAGTAGGTTTGCTGCTTTTGACAATCGATTTCGAGACATGCTGAGACTGCACTGTCTAGAAATATCAATGATCAGTGTGTTGATGAGTCTTGAATCATTAATTACTGTCTCTTTACTGTACTTGTGAGCTGTACAGTGATCGTATTCCTACTTGGTAAAAAGATAGTATGCACATTTTTGGTAAAAAAAACACATGTAGTAAAGTTCACCAGTTGCTATTTAGGATCAGGTTTTTTGTACTTGTGAAATTCAGTGTGCATACTGGTAGTCACATGGATGCCCACAGAATTTACGATTTAACAGTTGTTCTTATTCAAGTGTATTTTTAACTTAGGGCCCCCACTCTTTGTGTAATACATACCCTGCGCCGTCTTAATCCAACAGTGAGTTTGACAAGAAAACATAATGCTGAAAGCTTTGCCTTTCATAAGTTGAAAGAGTGAAATTATAAACGTAGCGTCGATCTATTTCTAAAAGTTCCTATATAGTGAATGAAAAAACAAAGACATTTTGGGTGAAATTTGTAAAAGTTACCATTCACCAGAATTGTTGAAAAACACCTCTTGCACCAGTGGCAAGCGGTTATTGGACAAAGCCAAGTGAAAAACGTTTGAATATTGTAATTTTTGTAGGAGATGGCTTGTACAAGCTTGACACACTTAGAACCCCTGAACGAGGTAATCTTTGTCGAAATTGTGACCGATTAGAAAGACTTTTGAGGTTTTTCAGGGTGGTTTGTATATACCCACATAGCAGAGCGACTTAACAAAAGTAAAACCCTCAAATCCTGTGCATGAAAATCTTCTGAACCTACATAAATCACAGCTGAAGTGTATCGCAGCTGGAAGGTTTGCTGGACAAAGAAAGTGGGTAGCTTTTGTCTCTTCTAACCTTTCCACTAAATGTCCAATTCAACATTTTTTTGCGCTGTGTTAACATAACCATTTAATTCTGTTTGTTTCCCGACCTGGAAACAGCTCGTATAACCACACAATTTGCAAAAAAGCGTTTTCGTAACGTCGGTAATTAAACTTAATTTGGTTGATATCATTTAGAAGTGCGATTTAACACGACGTGTTCATTGATCTATTGTCATCAGCGCATTGTTTACAAAACGTTTCCTTACCTGAAGCAAAGCAGTTAAAAGCAAACAGCAGCAGATTCAAGTTGCAAATAACAATACGTAACATTTCCACTTCAGTATGTCAAATGATACCTGCAAACATACCAAGAATAGATGATGTCTTTAAAGTCTGCGGGTATCTGGGTCATGCTGTGGAAGAACTTGCGTTTTTAAAATGGACAAATACTGAGTTCAATGTTGTCTTTGTTATGCAAGAGGCTTAACTATATATAGGGTGGGTTACACTGAGTCAAGTTCCCAGATATGAACCATCTTTTAACGTGGACAGCTGGAGCATTCGTGCCAATGTTTGGATTATGAGCATTAAACAAAGTACCTTTATCGCTGAGTGCAAGCAAAGTGTTTATTTCAACAATCGCATTCATTCTTTACGCAGAAATATTTTTCTCCGTATTGTTCAATTACCGAAAAGGAATTTATCAACCATCGATTCGAACAAAACTAGCAAATAACTACTCACCACTCCTTGCAAAACGTGAACAAAATGTTCTAGTTTAATTCTACATGTAGGCACCCATGCTCACTCACTAATTGAATGCCTATCGGAGACGACCGCTCTGGATTGCTATCGCTCGATTTTTGTCACGTTAATACTAACGTCCGGTGTGGCAGTCCCGGTTTTCAAAAAAAATATATATATATACTTTCCTTCAACTGAAGTTTATCACAAAAACTACACTGAAAATAGCTCTCACTGAGCAGTTTGAGCACTGACAAAATTACTTTACTCTAATACCATACGATTTTTGATGAAAAGGAGACCAAATATAGCGAAGGTGTCATATATGCCTGAACTGAATTACTCGTTAAAAAAAATTATGAGCGTAAAGAACTTCTCCTTTTGTATACTGCTAACAAGACCGTAGAAGCATGCGCTGAATGAGTTTCAGCTCTTTACAGCCACCTGGCGCTTAGCTCCCTCTAACCATAACGTGGGGTCAGCGTGCTTAAGCCACCTCACATTACCGTCGCGTCTGCTGGACCCGAACCACTACCTTTGCAAAATCGAAAAGAGCAAGGACAACAGCACGCGCACCTATTTATGGCGTGCACAAAAAAATGAAGCTACTGAGGCGTGGAGAGCGCTCCGACGCGTGCTTACGTAGTTTTCACGTGGTGAACTCATTTGACCCGGGTCTGCCAGACCCGCGATAGCATTCCAGGCCTGAAAGCAAATCTGAAACAGTAGCATTTTTCACCAACACAAATGTTACACGAAATTAAATTTATAAAAAAACAATGAAACTTAAATTCTCTAAATTTGTGCGTGGGAATGATTTCCTTCATTGCCCTCAGACGCCTGAAGCCAGGAAAGTCTCCGTGATCAGATTCCATCTTTCCGAAGTTTATACTCCACGCCGGGTCGGCTCTCAAATCTTGGTTTTGCAACTTCCTCACTTCCTGCAGGCGCCAACTCAAAATTTCAAAGATCTGGAGAAGAGCACTAATAGTTGCAGTCCCTAGACCAGAAAAGCCACTGGGGGACCTAATCAGCAATCGCCCATATCTCTGCTGTGTGTCTCCTTTAAAATCCTCGAGAGACTCATCTACGCTCGTGACGAACCAATCATCGACCCATTGCTCCCCCAGGAGCAGACGGGTTTTCGATACGGGAGGTCGGCCGTAGACCAGGTCAACCTGCTAAAAGGAAGGCCGGAGTTGTGTTTGTCGACCTCACAGCAGCCTACAACACTGTATGGCACCGCGGCCTCACTTGCAAGCTGCTGCAATTTCTTCCCGATAGACAAATGGTCGACATGATCATGGAGATGGTTTGCAATCGCAGCTTTACCCTTACCACCGGAAACGGTAAAAGAGCAGTTAACTACGCCTCAAGAATGGCGTCCCACAGGGATCTATCCTGGTGCCCCTTCTCCTCAACATCTACATCTCTGACCTGCCAACCACCATCTCCAGAAAGTATAAAACGATCTAGTAATCATGGATGCTGATGGAGACTGGGAGGCAGTGGAAGGGGTGCTGAGGAAGGACATGACAACTGTAGGTGAATACCTCTAGACTTGGAAGCTAAAGCTCAGCACTACAAAACCGGTGTCGGCAGCCTTCCACCTTAACAACAAGGAAGCTAAACGTGAGATGAAAGTCAACTTCAACAATGAAACCCTGCCCTTCTGCTCCGAGTCCAAATACCTCGGAGTAACGTTGGACAGGTCGCTCACATATCGCCGACACCTTGAGTCACTTCGCAAAAAGAAGCTGACATCACGTGTCGCGCTCCTGAGGCGGCTTGCTGGCCAGTAGCGATTCTAAGGGGGGGAGCTGGGTGGGCCTTGCCCCCCAGATTTTTGCTTTGCCCCACCTTTGGCAACCCAGTTTTTTTCCTAATTTCCTGTTAAGTTCGTTTGGTTGACATATTAGGTTTGCCAAATGCGCTTTGCAAAATACCGGCCATTTTGTCAACAGCGCCAGATCTAAGCTGTATCGTAATTCGTAAGCGGCTCAGGGAAAACAGAGACAATGAGTATTGTTAAGCCACAATTAATAATCTCCCAGTATTTTGGCTGATTCGCTACATTTCGGTGTGTGTGTGACGTGACAATCGCACCAAGGATTGCGTCAACAGCAGCAAATAAACTTCGCTGAA
>JGI24021J15306_10001451_pt1 | contig 23241 bp, 16 predicted proteins | sample Ectturendosymbi1_FD_15306 | JGI IMG/M metagenome (IMG submission 15306) | reverse complement strand
CGCGAAACTAGTTTCCCCGTCAATAAACTGTGACTGATTTACTTGCCGCCATCTTTGTGGCCTTTAACTATGAAAAATAGATACGCTTGCAAGTTTTTATCGTCGCAGAAGAATGAAAACAGAAAGCAGGCAGATTCCTCAGAAGCTTGCCGCAAGGCTAAAGTTTGCTTACGGTACATAGCAGTTTATTTCACCTCCAATTAATAGTTTGCCACTTCCTTCGTTCAGCTTCGTTAAACAGACATCGAGCAGGGAGGCGATCGGTCGCTTACCTCGTGAGTAGGTTCTCCTGCCTCGTATTCCCGGGAGGTGCCTGCTGTGCCGCGTGGAATTTTTGTGTCTTCGTCTTCTGCGATTGTCGGATTCCGACACGCACTCAAGAATGCCGGCGAGCTTGTTTGCGTCGCACGTCTGTCCACACCGGCTTTCCTGCAAGTTCTACGAAACTTTTTATAAAGCAGATTTACGCCACTCACTGGGTCAGTTTGCACAACTAAAGTATTGTTGTTTGAACACAACTAATAGATTTTGCAAACATTTCAAANAAGGATCTCCACTTTTCATTNTTCTTGCTACTATTCAAAATTCTATTTCGTCGTGGTCAGCAATTGACTTGGTCAAAGGATTTAATGTCCGTAGTTGAACACNTCCAAATTGCGTGCAGAGTATCACTGTTGCGCCAATGTTTGTTTGAATTTATAAAAATTCTACTNTTTGTGTTCAGTTAAATCCGAAATTACTCTTACCTGGAAAGCGTATCACTCCCCCAAGTGGACGGTTTGATGTCAGCCGTCCTTGTGTAAAACGAAAACTCTTCGTTGGTGCAATCGTCGAATGGTTTCCCGTGGTCTTTTTCTGCGACCCATGTGACAGAGCAGTTATGTCGAACGGCAAGCCTCAAGCTCCTTTAAGCAATGTCCATGCTTAGTTCTCAATCTTTTTACCAAGTTGTTTCACAAATGTTTGGTGTTGTTTACGTTACAAGACTACAATCGAAAGATACAGTACAAAATGTCAAAGAAAGTAAAAAATGTTTGCAGACGCGTACTTTTCCGTTAGTGCTGTGTTTCCACTCATTCTTAGGCACATTTTACGAGATGTTCTTTGTCGTTATCGATATAACGGATTACGTACTTAGCTGTACTAACCGCGCAATAACTCGTAGTGGTTGGAGAAAGTACCACTGGTTCTCTCTTTGTCTGAAATCTCGTTCGATTCGTAACTTGTGAAGACCATGGGGCCTTTCGAACTTCTGATTGTTTTGTCACATTCCACCAAGTTATCTTGGCCTCCTCAGGCCAAAGGCACAGCGCTTGGCCCTCTTCAGGCCAAGGGACAGCGCTGCAATTTGAATTCAGCAATAACCACTTGGAAAAAATCCTCACATGTTTTGTGCATTGCCCGGCAAGGCGTGATCAAAAATAAGGCTCAAAGCAAAGTTTTTTGTTAATGGCGTTGAAAACCGCAGTTGTTGCAGCGCAGGGAAGAAGCTTTTCGGGAGTCTTATCTCTTCACTTTGCGGCATTTGTTGTTGCGTCCTACATAAAGTTACTTCCTAACAACGTAAACTGCACCAACATGCGTTGTATTATAGAATTAAAGGTCATGCTGAAAATACTTGAGCACATTGTTTTTGGGCTTCCAACAGTGTTGAGTAGCTGTTCAAGTGTTCCCTTCGCTTTCCTTTTCAGCACCAACTCCCTTTCCTTGCTTGAAAAATATTCGTGCATTAAACAAAACATTTGCGGTCGCATATCACATGCGACAAAATGCGATGAGTTGAGTAAATCGACCTTGGTTGCAATCCATTTTCTGTGGATCGGGTTCGAAACGTCACACACACTAACCTGGGTGCGGTTGTTGAAGGTCTGCAGCATGTCGCTCTAAATCTTGGTCGACACCAGCGAGGGCCATTCGGTATTGCCCGAGTGGAAAAGATCGCACTGGTGGCCTTTTTGTCATTTGCAGTAAATTAGGATAGCGCGAAAGAATACCGCATGAATCGTTATGAATCGTAGAAAATTGGAACGGCTGGCAGCAGCTCCTTCTACATGAATCGTTATGAAAACGTTAATCTCGAAAAACACAGTTCGCAAGCCAGGGGTGGTGAACCTATTTTATATCACGGGCCACATGTATTGTGGAACATCACGAGCGACCCGCAAAATGTCTCAAATTTATTTTATGATAAAAAATGCGATGAACTACATCAGAATTTAGGGACCAGAGTGAAACTTTCAGAAAGGGGCCCCAAATTGTTTGAAGTCATTTGATGTTTAATTGTTCTTTGTCTACACATTAAAATTGCTGAGCTCCCTCCCTTTGGCACATTTGCACATAATTTTTGCAATAACTTAAAAACATATGACTTGCTTCAGAGCTTATTAATTGTGGCTCTAGAGCGGTTCATGCAAAAAGTAAGTGCGAAACGTCCAAAAGGGGGCGTGAGGCGACCGCCTCGGCTGCCTCCCATAATACCCACACCCGCTTGTATTACCAATAACTTCATTTCAATTCAGCCAACCTCTTAACGATTTTCTGACTGCCATGTCACTCCGAAAAAGCAAAGCATTTCTTATGACTTCCTACACCTTTGCCCTGTTTTGCCCTAGTTTTCTATTCTGGTCGGTTGTTTCACATTTCAAAAGTCATAAATGCCACTGCGATGGTTAAACGCCACTGCGGTGGTTAAATGCCACTGCGACGGTTATGCTGCATGGTACGCATGCCTCAAACAGCAGAGCTCGTGTGCATCGCGCCAAGATAGGTGGCGTTAGTAAATACGACTGAACCTAGTGTTGCAATTTAGAACGTATCGTCATTTAAATGTGATAACTGTTTACATTTTTTGCGCACTCTCTAAAAGTTGCTTGCGGTCCCCTGTTGCAAGTGTGAATCCTATGCTGTAGGAAAAGCATTTTGAATTACAAGTCAAAGTCTCGAAGGTCTTGAAGTTGCCGAAAACTGTTTGTCAAACGTTATGGAATAGAGTTCTGTCGTGGATTTTATTGGTTTGGAAAAGATAAAGTTTGCCTGTCAAAGGTTAGGAGAATTATGGCATTAAACATAATGAACAACATATTTAAAATGTCGAATGGTCTGAATAATGCATTGTTGATGAGATACATTTTTATTTAGAAGCATTTGTCTAAAGGCAAGCATTCGTAGTTCTCCGTACTTGCATACTCTTTGTTCTGACCAAGTACCGCAATGAAAGGTGCAATAGCTTGAAAGACTAACATAGTAAACCTCGTTTTGTACCACGCAAGCTGTGCCGTTCTTTCTCATACCATTCACAAAGCACGCTGTTTGTCTATCTTTGCAATATCTCCATTCCAACCACTCTTGACTTTGACTAGGCGTCATTTGAAGATTATGCATAAGTGTCACCAAAACGTATGTTGCACCTTGGGCTAGCCCCATGTTTCTTGCCCCTGGCGATATACCCGATAAACTGACCTTGTCAGACATCTGTTGCCGGCTACGTATGCATTGTACTCGTGTTGTCTTTATGGACACTGATGTAAACAAACACAAGTGACTCAGACTTTGCTGCACCACAACTCATACGAACATCATCGCTATGGTCACCTTGCGATGATGCTGTTGTTGCTTTCGCCTGAATTCGTTTTAAGCTCTTCTTGACTACGCTTCGGCGGTTGTCCTGATGGAAGTTGCGCTTACGTCTGAGCGAGGTCAGTTTCCAAAAAGGTTTTTGATCTCAAATCGGCGAAATTCGCTTTGACTTGAAACTCTGACGCGTTTATATAAGATTCGAAGCTTGCCATTGAAACTAGTGCTACCTGCTGTTGGTAGGTGACCTGTTGAAGACATGAAAAGAAGCAGGTTTCAATGAAAACGACCCGCCTCTGCAAAAAAACAGCAAACTCTCGCATAGTGTTTTGCAATCTTAACTTGTTTATATCGCTCGCCGTACAATAAGCGATTCAGTCTTGCACTGATGTAGGCTACTGGTTTAACTGTTTGCATGAAATATGCTGAAAAGCCTCCCGGCCGAAAAGATGAAAAATATATGAATGCTTTTGAAAAGTTTACTCAACAGTACATGGTGTCGGCAAAAGCAGACTCGCGTATGAAATTCCAGTGTGAGCGTGACGTATGCGCGCTATACGCAGTACAAAACTTTTCGACACAAACCAACGAACAAGAAGCCGGTAATGACAACTAAACAAATTACGTATTAGGTTTTTAAGATTTAGTAAGAGGGCACGCGGAAATTTGATATTGACCGTTTGGTCGATCTTTTGGAAGGGTAGTACAGAACTACAATGCGTAAAGCTGTAATTTTCAAGCTTCAGCTTGCGGATCCCTTGGTGCACTCCGTTCTTCTCGCGTATACCCAAACCGCAAGGTGTGCAGCTTAAGAAAATTCGATATTTTGAAAGCCTGACATGATGAGTGCAACTCCGATTTCAAATGTGGGTCCGGTTGCTGCAAAGTGAAAAACTGGACCTTCCCGCAAATAGTTTTTTTTCCCCTTCTCCTCAAACTTGCTACGCGGCCGGGTTCGATTCCCGACATCGTAACCAATTATGTAGGGGCTATCTAGGAACCAGTCTCGACTTTATTTGTTTGTGGCTGCGTCAGCTTTGCTTTAACAGCAGTAACGAAAAAGGCTGTTCTTCGTGAACACCACGTAGCTCGCGGTCGCAGCAGAAAACACAAAAGAAGACGGCGAGGAAGACGAGGTGTTCGATCAAAACGGTCACGTAGCCATGCGCACGCACACACAAGTTTACAGGTTGTGAGACGCACACACGATAAGCAAAAAACAGTGTTGTGCCAAAACGACAGTCGACGCTCAACTACATGAGAGGCGGTGTTAGACTGTGTACATTTGCTGCACTACTAATAAATACCTCCTGCTCCTTTTTCTGCTGCAACATTCCATATCCGATATTTCTGTGTCTGACAGAGCAGCAAACGCTGAGCGCCATTCTACATCGTTGAAATGATCGGAATATCACAAACGTTACATTCCACAACACTGGAACCCAACGAAAGTGCAATTGCATCATCTTATTTTTCAAAACGTGGCAAGCAATTAAACAGTGTAGGAGTGGCGCTTGTAAACATTTAGCCTGATTCGGAGCGCTTGAAAAGCGCCGTTAAGTCTAGTCTGTCAGAATTCGTAACGATTGTATTTCATGCTCATGAATGATGCAAAGCAAGGGAGGTTTCTTCGTTTTGCAGCGTTATTAAAAAACGCTTTAATTCGGAATTTGATGAAGTTGCAAACAGTGACGTAACCAGCCCAAAATTTGGGACGGGGGGAAAAATTTTTGATTTTAGGCCAGGAACACTATTTTGTTTGGGATACCGCCTCTCAAAGCATAAAATGACTAGATGTGCTAAAACGTTTGGGGGTCATGGCCCCTGGCTACGCCTACGGTTGAAAAACATGCTGCATCTCAGTGTTACCCATACAACTGCACGACTCATCCGACGGTTGCTTGTCACGTTTTCAAAAATTAGATTAGGAAACATGCAAGAGTTACAGAAAGGGAATCAATCATTTGTTAGTTTAGATCGCTCAAATGTTTTTGTGATTTATAAAGAGCTGTGTGAGCACATAAAATTTTGCTTTTAAATTACACTTACGTTTTATACCATAGAAGTTGGATATATTTCTCCAAAAAGTATAAAAACGCAAACTCTGTTTGAGGAGAACACGTTGATTATTCTGACGCTGCTCGCCGACGGAATCATGTTTGTCTTTTTGCCAAAAACCGATAAAATATTGAAAGAACCAAGTTTTAGGCTTCCAATTTCTCACTTTTGTATTACAAAATTCGGTTTGAAAAGGGACCCTTTCATGAACAGAAACCACAATTTATTCTTCGTTCTTTTTTTTATTTTAACTAATTTAGACGCATAAGCATGTCATATGGTGTTTTCCAAGCATTGCAATTTAATTGCTCTGTGTTTGGGTGATACTTCCTTAGATCAAGATAGATGAAAAATGAACATCATTCAAAACATTAAAGGCACGGACACATTCATCATTCAAGACAGTAAAGGCACCGACACGTTTCCTAATAGCTGTTTTTGAAAACAACGTTCGGTTTGCCTCAACTTGATAGAAAACACTGAAATGGGTGGCGATAGTTAGCAACAACCAGCGGCAGAGCTAGAGGAGGCTTCAGGGTTAAAGCCCCCTTCTAACAACTTGCTCAATTGAGACATTTGTTGTTCATATTCAAAAAAATCATGAATGGCAATTGTTTGGAAGAACAGAGAAAAAACGTGAATCTAGGCTGGAATCGTTTGACTAAGCAGCAAAACTAAAAATTGAATTAACCTGAGGATGGAACAGATAAACCAGAAGAGCTGAAATGACATTGAATTCTTCCCTTTGAAATGCAATCATACAAAGTTTAAGACGGTAGCTTTATCAACTAACTTTGGCTTCTTCCTGGCTTGCGATCCCAACTCAACTCAACTACAAATGTCTTGCGCCCCGAAAACACTGCATTAAATCAAAGGGTTTACAACACGGCGTGTTTTCATGAAGAAAAAATCCGTAATTGATTCAAGCAATTTTCGACTGATATCATAGTATTGGTTATTTTTTTAAATTCGGAGGCAATAAAGCTTTCTTTTTCTTCTTCGATTCCTGCTTGTTGCTCGCGTCGTCGGAGAGAACAGGCTTGTTTGTTTCCTGCTGTGCAACTAGTTCTTGAAGACCTGTCAACAATCGTGTAGCATTAGCGTTATTTGAAGTAAGTTTAAAGTCCTGTTTGGTATTAAGCCTTAGGGACAAGACGCGCTCTGTTCATACTGTATTGTTCTATAATTAATTTTTTATTCCCTCTCTTTTTTCTGTAAAACACCAAAAGTCCAGATTGCCGTTTCGAGCTGATGAAATATACATTTGAACGGGGGTCCAAATGTACTTTCTTTTCTCACAGTTACTTAATAAGCACTTATCTCAGGAACGTGCAACTCTCCTGTTCAAAGAAATGAGGCATGCTATATTGCTTCGCACCTGTCGCCACGTTTTAGTATATTTGCGCTGTGGTTGTTACCCACGCAGCTCAAGGTTCGTTTCAAACGGCATATATACAGTAGTAGCTTACCAGCTGCTTTTAATTGGACCTTAGACTTGGCAGCTATTTTTGTCTTGTTCAACTGCTGACAGTCCTCTGTTGTTCTGCACGCAAAACGGTAAGTTGTGTTTATTCAGTGCAAGCGTTGTGTACGTGACATATGCGCATTGCGTCCGTGGATTTCCACTTTTCCCTTTCTGGCAAAGAATACGTTGTGGTTTGTTTGTGTTTATCACCGGTTTCATTACAGTTTATTGCCAACGGTAAATTGACATTTCGTTTTGAAAATCAGTTTTCGAAATCTCAAAAGCTCCTGTGTATGTTAAAAAAGGAACAACTTCTCATCAACAGCGATAATCACGTCTTCCACTGATTGTCTAACCAATGTATTCATTGAATAGAAAGGCAATGTAACAATGCTACGGGGACATTTCTAACTTGCAGTTACACGATCAGATCAGTAATTTGATGAGACAAAAACCGAAAGAGCACCACGGTTTTCCGAGCGTGTTTTCGCAACGCAAAACCAATTTGCATGTAATCCAGTTGGAAAAGGAATTAGTTAAACCCTACCGATAGCCAGTTTCTTCGAGTTGCACAAAGTCGTACGCGTTTTGCGTAGCGACGTTATTGCTGCTGGCCACTTCCTGCAATGGATTTGGAACGTTGCTGAACAGCGTTATTTTCTGTTCTGCGTTTCCCGGTGTGGTTGCAGTTTCTCTGATAACACATTAGGAAGCAATTGTTGAGTAACACGGAAATTTGGCTGAACGCAAGTAGAAATAGGTGATCAGTCGCTTGGAGGCGGGTCAGGCATCATGCTTCCGTCTTATTCGAACTCTGTCTTCAATCAAATTTTAGTCTGTACAGATTTCGAAATTATATTTTTCAAACTAAACTCTCTTTCAACACTTGCCCGATTTCCATTTGACCAAGACTTAAAATTTTGTTTGAAAAAAGCGTTAGTTCCTAATGAGCGTATTACTGCAGTCAAACATGTTTGCTCGGGATATTTACAAACCGGATCTTACCAAAAAGTTTAGGTGTTCCTTAACTTTATAAACCAGATTTTATCAAAGAGTTAAGGTGAAACAAGATAAATGGAATCAACATCATTCTTGTGAAACTACTTCTTAGCATAAAAATTAGTTCAATCAAAGTTTGTAGTTCGGTACACCACAGCAACGTATTAACTACCGTTTATCCTTCTCTTTTTCCAGCGGCACGGTATCGTAAAACGTCTCAGGTACTTTGGATTCGTCGCTTGCTTTAGTGACACTGAGCACAAATCCGCGTGAGAATTAGCTTGCAAGCAAACAAACATTTCCTGCATTTGCAGTGTGCTGTCGTGGTCCAACAACTGTGTGTCGGTGCATTAACCGATTATTATGAGCACTAACCATAAATGCGAAAATGTGAGATTTAATAACGTCAAGATCATTGCAGTACATTTGGAAATTTGAAAAGGACACAAACGCGATATCTTTGCAGCAAATAAGTATGTTAGTGATGGAGTGAGCCCCACAAAAATCAGTTGAGGCAGAGATGTTTTGTATTCGTCAAATATCCTGCCAATTGGTATTTTTGCAATAGAATAAACAATTTTTTCAGCTTTCTGCAATGGTGCCAACAATTTCATTCTTTTTTGCAAATCCAAGTTTTTCTTTATTTTTGCAGAAGTTAAATAGCGTCCAAGTGGCGTGAAGTCACTATTCCGTTGAGCTTGTGCAACCGCACATTGCCAGAGACAAATTGTGTTCAGGGCATCACAGGGATTTTGCTTCAAATGAATATCTTTTGTTTTCTAAACGAGTTTGAAGATTTTTTGTAATTCAGAATAGCTTATTTTTAACATAGCTACATTTTTCGGCGGTGATTCGGGTTTTGAGCAAAGCAACGCTGCACGAATGGTTTACTGAAGCAAATTCAGGGAAAGAATAAGCCAACAACTTTGAAAGCATGACCGCACTTATGCCAGGACGGCGCTGTGTGGTTAAAAAATACGGCGACATGCTGCGGTTTGCCAGTCATCACGGTGACGCTACTGGCTGCATTATTTTATCAACAGACTCCGCAGGTGGTGCGGAAAAACATATTATGAAAATTTTTCTGTGAAACGTATCTAAAGTAAAGGTTCGGTCATTTATGCATGTCTGACATATTTTTATAACACATCTACCTTTGCTTAAGTTTCGAAGTATATCTGAGTTTTGCAGGACCAAGATGGGCACATAATCAATGCTTTAAACTATGGGCAAGCTTCTCCATACTTGTCTACAAAGTTCATTTTTAACTACTGCGTTGTGTTTTATATTCAATTAAAGAATAGGTCAGCATATTCAAGAAAATGTGAATAATAATATTATAAAGAAAAAGTTAGACATAATTGGACCTTCCCCACAGCCCAACGATTTACTGCTATCTTGGCTTTTGGTCTTACCTTTCTGTGCTGCTAAAAGAGTCGTAAGTTCTTGCAGAGTTTCCATGTTCAGTCGACGAACTGCAGTGCAAGGGATCAATGTTTTGACAACATGTTGCAACAACGATCTTTTTCGATCCTATACGAATAAAAATTGCTGTTATTTTCCTTCCTGGAAAAAATTCTGCTTTACAAAATGTAGCACGCTAAATAAAAACCGGCTTTTCTGTATGTTTTGTAAGCGAAAAACAATGCAGGTAAACGAGCATTTCCAGTTTTTGTCTCCGCATTCCTTTATCCTCATACCGACGTTTGGGTTTTAAAATCGTAAGCTCAGATTGTTACCTAAGTTCAAATAATGTATGAGCGTTGTCAAAAACATGCTGTTTTGCTATTTTGGTAATGTGCAGTGTTCTTTATAATAGTCAAGAACGTTGGAACAGACCTTCCCACCGTACTAGAAACAGCTCTTTATAAATATTTTCTGAAACATATCAAGGAAAACCGTTTCATACAAGGGGAATATGCTCAGTCAGGATTGCATCACACTAATATGGGATTAGGAGTTTAGTTTCTATGAATAATTGTAGCCCATATGGTACTAGTCGAACCAGTTCGAATTTTCTGTGTAGATAGTTGCAATGAGAAACGTGTTTCCTTGTTCTCAAATCTTGATCCATGGTCACTGGTTTGAGCTGATCAAGGTTTTTTTATTGTTTGAAGTGGTGTCTTATTGCCAGTGTGCTGTTTGACAATAATTCCTGGAAATTCCCAAAGTATTTGACACCAGGCATTTGGTCTTTTTGGAGTACTACGTGGACATGTTCACTGATTATAGGGGTAGGTCTTTGACTATGGGTTTGCCTTTTCTGTTTACTTCTCTCGTTTCCATGCGTTTTCTCTGTTTTAATGCGTTGGTTGCAGATGGGTAATGTCGTTTTCCGGTGTTTACTAGTTACCCCTTGATTTTCGCGGTTCCAATTTTGACACTTTTCATTATGAGTGAAATGACAGATGGTTTTGCAGCACCAGGGTGCTGCTCGGCTCTTTCGATCTTTTCTAAGGTAGTTCAGTTTCTGCGCTTGCTGCAAATGTGCTGAGCTGAATTGCTCGCTGGTAAAAGTGCAGGTCATATTTTTTGCGTTTGCATGATCCGGAAAAACCCATTCGGAACTGTATACTGACAAAAAGTTACTGGCTTGTCCATGGGAATGGGACTTATCCCATGTAACGGAAAAGTGGACTTGAACTTTGTCTCGTGTTCCATCGTAAGTACACTTGACGTCATATAGCAGGAGTTTCCTTAAGTTGAATNCCATTATTGTATGTTCGCAGCGCAGTATGTAGCAGGCGTTGAGGCTCAGTGCCACGATTAAAGGTACTCGAGGCCCAGAAAATAGAATTGTTGGGCCCGTTTCAGGGGACAACTGAAAAAGGGTCATTCAGTTGTCATTGCCACTTGAATGTTTGAAGTACTATTGCTACGCCTTTGTGGATGCAAGACAGTAGACACGCACATCACATAACGTACTTCGTATTACTATAGTTTCGTGGGAATCCCATGGGATAGGACAGTCACAATTTGCAGTGGGACAGCAAAAAGTGTCTGGAAAAAAACGTCCCATGGACAAGCATAGGAACAAGACTACCACGAAGACCTCACCTTCGGCTTGTATATGAAGAATGCCATGTAGTCTGTGATCCTTTTTTAATGTGTCGCTGCTCTGCCTGCAGACAAAACTCGCGTTTAAGATTGTGATTTCGGGAAATGTCGGGTGGGCTGCAGTGCCTCGAAATGGTTCATAATGATGAGGCAGTTTTTCTGGAGCGAGCGGTTTAGTCATCGACTTTGCACATATGTAAAGTCTTCAGAAACCCCTTTGACGCTTTTGCTAAAGCACTAATATTTAATGGATATATGTTGGGTCTTGGTTTGTTTGCCACCAGTTTAACTTGAATAATTGCTGAATGTGCTGCATTACATTACGTCAAGAGAAACGGAGGGCAAACAATTTTTCAAGAAAACTCGTTGGAACCTGATTTGCATGAGCCTCACCGAAAAATCAGTTCATTGAACATACATTTTTAATGTCGTGATATTCAGATTTTAGTAAAGAAATATTCTCAATTTTAGTTTTCTTCTACTTTCCCTTTCGTAATAAAAAACAGGCGGTTAAATGATTAAATAATGCTCAAAATAAGATATCGCAGTGGTCTTGCGATGCTGGAAAGCAATGAACAACAGACAAAAGCTTTCGAGAGAATAACATCTACACACTTGGCTGGTTCGCGAAAAACTGTTGCGTTCGTGCGTTCAAAGTATTATCAGCAAAGTCTCTCATGCCTGCCATCAAATGTTCAAACTCCTACGTTTAAACATGCGCTGCAGAACCAGGCACACCCTATGAAATTTTTGGAAAAGTTTTGCAGCAAAGCTGTTGTTGGTGCTTTTCAGAAATCCGCAAAGCAGAAGGATGCCCATTTTTTTAGATTTTAGGAGTGTAACGGATAGAAAAACTCATTTTTGAGGTACAGGCTCGAGTGGGATGTTGCTTTATGCCTTCTGTCTTCTCAATTGAACTTCGTTTTTATATTTGTGGTTAAAGCAAGTCTTTCATTTAGACTGAAAAAAATTGATGACAATGGGAATTAGTAATGTGTAAGTTAAAAAGATTGTAAAAATTCAGTTAGCTCTTGTTTTGGGGTTGTTCCATCCGCTTAGTTGCAATAGATACATTTCAAAATCGCAGTCGTTTTAACGATTTGTTACTTGCATTTGAACTATACTGGACACGCTGCACTTAAAATTTACTGTATATGATGATTTTCCTGTTTTTATGAGTCAAGCATGACAAGTCATTTTTGCGTGCAGGATCAAAACCAACCGCGGAGAGAATGCCAACATATTTGAGGTGCAATTATGCAATTTCACTATCGAGTTTTCAGCTTAACCCTGGATTAGTATCGTTCGATTTTTTTCACATTAATAATAACGTCGGGTGTGTCAGACCCGGTTTTCAAAAATAAAAAAATGTACTTTCCTTCAGCTGCAGTTTACTACAAAAACTATACTGAAAATGTAAGTCTCACTGAGCAGTTTGAGCACTAACAAAGTTACTTTGTACTTTAATATCATACGATTTTTGATGAAAAGGTAAGTAGACCAATATAGCGAAGGTGTCATATATGCCTGAACTGAATTACTCATAAAAAAAAATTGTGGGCGTGAAGAACTTCTGTTGTATACTGCTAACAGGACCGTAGAAGCATGCGCTGAGTGAGTTTCAGCTCTTTACAGCCACCTGGCGCTTAGCCCCCTCTAATCATAACGTCGAGTCAGCGCGCGTAAGTCACCTCTTACTATCCATAACGTCGGGTCAGCCAGAACCGAACTCACCGCCTTTGCAAAATCGAAAAGAGCAAGGACAATAACACGCGGACGTATTTATAGGGTGCACGAAAAAAGAAGGTACTGTGGCGTGGAAAGAGCTGCGACGCGTGCTTACGTAGGTTTCACGTGGTCACAGCATTTCACTAGGGTCTGTCAGACCCACGATAGCAATCCAGGGCCAAGTTAAGCTGCTGATTGTGGATTGGTTTTTAAAGCAGAGTTTTCTTGCTTGGCCTTGTAATTGCTTCTATTGTTTTAGCGACATCTGCCGTCTGTTGTGTGAAATGCGTCGTTTGCTGCTTTGAAAGTTTGCGAGTACCGACTACTTCTTGTTGCAAAGTTTTTTTCTCTGAGATTAACTCAAGCAAACTTATATATCACACAGTTACAAATCAGCAGTTGACTTTGTGTAAAGCGCATTGCATGCTATTGACTTTGGCTTCAGTTGGCTTCAAATTCTGTTGTATGCAATTCTTGTGAACCAGTTACTGCTTTCTGCCCACAACGAAAGATGGTTTGTTTAGGTAATTATTTTCCTCATGGAACATAGCGAAGGCGTTTATTGCTGATATTTTTCACTACGACAAAACATTTCACCAGACAAGTATGAAGGTTTCACCGAGAAAATACTTGCTTAAAAGAAAAAATATTTCAATGAGAAGAATATAAATCTTTAACGAATGAAGCTCTCACCAAGAAAAATCGTCCTCAAAGAAAAAATATTTCAGTAAGAAAAATACGAAGCTTTTTTGGGTACCAAACATATGCATATCTAACGCAAGTAAACGTAGGTTTACCTAAAATCAACAGAGGTAGCAACAAAATGCGATTCTTGAACTTGAACTTACACAAGATAGTTAGGCGTGACGTAGCGAGGCGACGACTCAGCGGAATCTTTTAATTTTTTTCCTTGCACAAATAAAGTTGTTGTCGATTCGCCGTGGATGTGGGGGTTTGAAATGTCTGAATCGATACAAAAATATCTCAAAATAATAATATGGTATGTCATATAGCGAGATATGAAGGTTCCAACAAAGGATGGGCTCGCTATCTTATGATTAAAAATGTAAAACGCTTGAGGGTTAACCGTTTTCAGTCTTTTTCCAGCATGCCGTGTATCGATATATGCATTTTGACTGGCACTATTTTTGTTTTTTTCGAACAAACATTTTACTAAGGTGTGCTCGAACGAGATTTGATCTTCAATTGAGATGTTATTCCCAAACTGATAGACCGCTGTTCATTCATATCCTGCAAGTGTGTTTTAAAGTGTCTCTGAAGTGACGGCACGAAAGTTGTTACTTTAAAGATTCTTTTCCTCACATTTATGCTATACCAGCCGTGTGCATGAAGTTTTTTCCTAATTCCAAAATATGAATAATCTCTTTGAATTACTAGCATGATAGGCTGCGATTCTTGCGTACGTAGAGACAGTTGATTTTTAACACTATACTTTGAAGATTAGTCAGTTTATCATCCTGTTTGACATGGACATTCATGCAAATCATTTAGGTATGAACTCATAGAACATTTTCTGAAGCTAGCGTTGTGCTGCTGTGTAACGTAGGCTTGCCTTCTGTTACTGTTTATACTCTATTGCAGGGGTGGGGAACCTGCGGCCCGCGTGAACATTTGATATGGCCAGCATAAAAATTCTCATTACCCAAGTTAGAGTAGAACATCGCGTCAAACGAAGCTCCATGATAAGCAGGTACTTAGACAGGAAGTCAAGAGAAGTCACTCTTCCTCATACAGTAGTTGTATGAAGTAGAATTTTAGGATAAATTCAATCGATTATGCGGCTCGCCAGCGATAATGCAAATTTCGTGCAGCCCGTGGTAAAAAATAGGTTCGCCACCCCTGCTCCATAGCCTACTGCAATACGCGGCAGGCTGCTTTAGAGTGTGGCTAGCGTGCTAATCCAATCCGTTTTCTTGAAGACTTGCTGAAGGTGTCTGTCTCGTAGGCGAAATATTTACTCTGTTAAGATCATAGTCGCTGACACCTAGCTGCGAAAAGATAATGGTGCTATTGCCTTGATTGCTGCAAAAATTTTGACGGGAATGTTCTTAGTCAGAATGTGTTCATTTTTGCTGGCTTTGGAAGCAAGGAACGTGCGACAAGAAACACCGTGATAAGCATTATTTTGAACTGAATATTCTTGTCATTGGCAATTTGCATATCACCTTAATTGAAAGCATAGCATCGCTTTACCAGAACTTGATTTTGAGTCTCTCACCATTGGCTGACACGTTGTCTCCAAGGCTTATATCAGTGGCGATGTGGTCATTGCAAACCAAAGCATTTACAGAAGCAGATACTCGATAAAGAATCAACTGCCGGCTTTCTCGCATTGCTTGTCCACGAACGCATCCTCCGTGAAAGCAGTTAAGCCTAAGCTTACATTACGTAGCAGTTAAGCCTAAGCTTACGTAAGAACTGAACTGGTATGAAATACCATAGTCCAACTCTCTTAAGATCGAATACTGATCGATTACGACTCCACAGAACCCGAAAAGTGGCCTGAACTGCTCAAAACTAAAGAGTGTTTTTGTTGACACAACCGCAATTCTGATCAGTATCTCGAAATTGATTTCATTTTTAATTTACGATGTATACGATAGACCTCTAACTTATGACGACGCAAAACATCAAGAAAAACAACGCGTTAGCTCAATTTATGCTGACCCATTATGTTCAATGCCGATTCAGAACTATGCAGATATTCAAACATTTTCTACATCAGACACAGTCGTCCTTTAATCTTTTATGTCTATTTTTATCTTGAATACAATAAAGTACAGCTTTGGTTTGGTTATAATAAGCAGTTCTGCTCAACCACAGGCGAAACTAAAATCTAGACAATGCGGCATTGCCATAGCGACGTTGCTGATGCTGCTATGTGGCGTGGTTTGCGCTTCGCAGAGTAGTCTATGATCAGGGCCGGTTTTAAGCCGATTTGACCGATTTCTTCTAATCGGGCCCCGCGCCGAAGGGGGCCCCGCGCTCCGTCCACTTACCAAAGCAAACTTACACTATTTATCGAAGCTACTTGTGTATAGTGCCTGCACGGAGCTCAGTGTTTTTCGAGTTGCTTTGAGAGGCCAAAACGGTCCTCACATGTTTCCAACGGTATCTCAAAATGCAGTATACAGCAAACTCGCTTTACTACCACCATCAAAGTACATTAAAACCTTGCTTTGCAATCACCTCTGTATCCGGATGAAACAGTTGCGGTCTCTCAAAATGTCTTTGCGGTCAGCAAGGTCAAACTTTAAAAAAGCTCTGGAGGGGCCTACAGGATTTTGTATGCGTGGGATCCGTTGCCAACGAAAATCTAAGTGAACTGCGCGGTTTTAACGGCCTTATCAAAATTCTATAGCGACAATGGTCGTTGTCTTCAGTAATGTGTAGCCAAGTTTTTTCACTGGCGCCTTGATCGTTAAGGCAGAAAGGGCTTAAATTTTTAAGCTGTTTTCTGTTTCATTTATAAAAGCGTTTCGTATGTAGCAGATCAGGTGTCAATAGTTGCTGCAAAATAGGATTCGATAGTTGTTGAATGTTGATTTTTCAATAGTTGCTACTACTTGTCTTCTGAAGGTAATGTTTAGTTCGTAATTGCAATTGTGTGCTGCTTAGTGTTTTAATAGCGTTATTCATTTTCCCTCTCGTAAAGATTTGATGAGGCAACCTATCATCAGAAGCAACCATCTGAGGTTATTGACGAAAACATTTGAAAAATACCTGGTTTTAATTATGAATGACTATTTCAGGTGCGCAAAACATAACGGTTCCTTAAAAAGTAACAGAAAATTGCTAACAGTTTAGCCATTTGCAAAGTAACAGAAGTGACAATTTGGTTCAAGTGAAGTAAACTTCATGATCTTCTTGTGGTGAAAACTGCATCATGAAATACCGCGGAAACATGGGTTATGGCATCAATGCCATAGATTGGCGTCGTAATTTCTGAGATATAGCCTAACAAATTGAAAGTTGCAAAAAGTCGGAAAATTGGAATAGCTTTCGTAGAAGTTTGTGGCTACTACACTACTTGCTTGTTTTGAAAAACTAAAAAGTAGTTTTTAACTTATTGGGAGATCTACAATCATTTCATATATTTCTTTAGTGTTAATAGAGAAAAGAATTTTTTACCTTCTCCGGGATATTCAAAATATGCTGTAATAAGCAGTTTTTACTCTTTTAATCGGTGCTCCATGTAAGCGGTTTTTCACTGTAACCATTTTCCACGTGAAAGGTATGGTGATAGGCAGGTGTTTTGTTTTTGGCTTTAAAAAGTCGAATTAGGGCTATTTTTTTAAGAATATACTTTGTCTGGAACTAAGCTAAATATTATGAGTCAAAGACCAAGAGACATAGGCGAGCCGAAAATATTAAAGTGTCAGCCAAAAGACGCCTAAAACTAAGGCAAAAATAGACCGAAGCAGAAAAAGAGAAAGGTGCTTTGGACAAGTATTTAAACCAATGATGGTATACCCTCGATGCCACAGGGCCTGCCCTGAGGATGCCTACTTGAATAGGTGAACGAAACGTCGGCAAAATAATAAAATAATCGCCAGAAGATCGAATTTATCTGATTGAGTGATACAAGTCGTTTCGAAACTGTTGATAAAAAGGAACCTCGTCGGGTGTGTATCTGATGAGGCATGCGACCAAGCACACTCATAGTGTGGATGAAAAAATAATCTTGCTACTTAGCCAGGTGTCATGGGTCGGAATGTTAGGGGCTACCCTGGACTATTTAGCCCATATAGGACCACCTGCAATCACAATAGGAGTTTTCGAAACGAGAGTGATAGGACACGGTTATCTAAGTTTCGCTGCAAAAGATTACCATCAGATGGTGAAACGATAGGTCATCCATAGCTATTATTTCTGGCCTGGAAAAATATAATCTTTTGCTACTACTTGAAACTTTTCAGCTCTGGATATGCACTACAGCACAGCACCTAACAACTCTCCTCTCTGCAGGTACTACACTCGTACCTCCCTTCTGATCACAGAGGTACCTGGCCAGAAAGTATTAATTCTTTTATTTGTTGGGTTTTATGGCGCTGTCCATTGAATTCTCTGCTGAAGAGGTCTTGGCGTCACCTTTTCGGGCCTCACCTTTGTAACATCACTGATTTATATCATTAACCTACGTCTTGATGCACCCCCTCAAAATTTTCTACACACCACTGAGTGGGGCCCCGCGAAAGTGTTTCAAATCGGGCCCCACACTTGCTAACGCCGGCCCTGTCTATGATAGTGCTTGTCAACCTTTTTCCTTTCTCGGCCCAGCTTTATTGACAAGTTTTTGGATACATGGGCCGCAGTTGAAGAATCACTACTTTGAATCGACATACCAGTGATGGGCAAGCAATGATTTGCTGGCCACAGTTATGGCTCGAGGAACTTCGCCATCAGTGCAACCTGTGCAGAGTGGAGATTTTTCATCCTGCTCCTCTCAACATCTTGTCGTGCTCGGGAAACAAACAAACAAACAAAAGAGTTTTCTGCCCAATTTTTTAGTGAACTTATCCCTGCTGCTGCTTTGTTCAGTTCTGGTTGTTTTACTTTTGCATGATTTAATGCGATTTATTTCCATTGCCTTTCACCGCATGAGGTTTTTCAGCTTATAGTAGGTCCGTTGTTTCTGCGCTATATGCGATCAATTTTCCTTTTACAGTGTTGAACATGCCTTCCCTTCACGACGAGAAATTTACGTTTTAGATTCCACTGATACTACTCTGAATTTTGAACAAAAAATGAAAATGAGAGTTTTTGCACATTTTTGGTGACTACACCACCGGCTGAAAGTTGAAAACGCCTGGCGTAAGTCAGTGTTCTTGTTTTTTTTATCAACATTCACAATCTTTTGACAAACTGATAGATTTGCGCCCCATACTTTGAAGACGAGTAGTCTCACCTAGCAGCAGGTGAAATTGGATTGGTTTTGACATTAGAAATCTAAACGTCTTAAAGTTGTTCATCTTCGGTTCGGTTTACTGTTACCATTTCAAAAAGCTCGCTTACAATCATATAGATGCTTGCTTTCTTGAGCATTGTCGGCCGAGTCCGACGCCTGAGAAGCGGCCCTGAAAAAGGAAACGTGATTGTTTTGAAACAATAACCTCTGCTGCTCATAGTCGCGCGATATCAGCCGAAATTCGACATTGCGATTTACGGATATAAATGAACAAAAGCACTTTTTGCGGCTGTTGTTAGATGCACGCAACGTTTATCCTTCCTTTCTAAAGACGTTTCATTGTTTGTCAGTGGCGTATTTGTATCATCACAACCGATTTTTGTAAATTGGATAAGGCTTCAATTTTTTTTTGAATTTTTTGTTAAAGACTATAACTCGTGAAAACAGGGGTCAATAACAACACAAATACTTGCTTTCCGGCTTCCTTGGAAACTAATTTCATGTTCAACTCTGCAAGGAGGGACGTTATCTTCAACCGCTGTCTTCTTACAGCAACGAGAAGGAAGAAGTTTATCAGCAGTACCATACCCCAAGCGCTGCAGGCGAGCGAAATATGCAGACCTGTGTCAAGATGACCTTGTTTGTGTGACGGTGGAAAAAACAATGTTTTTTTCTGAAATCTTTGCGTTTTTGCATCCTAAGTATTTTCAAACGGGCTTGGCTCTTCGGATCATCTACAATCTTACACAAAAATTAGTTTTTTTCTTTGCAACTTTTTACATCGGGTAAGACAGTGCGTGAAGCTGATATCAAATAAAGTTTTGCGCGTCGGGTTAACATTTTAATAACGCCAAGAAGCTATAAATTAAGCTAACAGAAGAAATACTGGTCACGAAAACCACTTGTAAGGGCATGTACTATGCTAAAATAGATATTATTGGTATGCATGACTGCAAAGTTTATGGGAACAAAGTCATTTCTGAGCAGGAGGAACATGTTAAAGCTTTAATTATGCTTTTCTATGATGCTGACCACGCATCGGTCAAGAGTTAAAGATTAAAATTCCGTACAACAGGTAAAAAACAACCTATTGAAGAGTTTGTTCTCGTTAAACGGTATTCGTGACCGAACACGTTTAGCTCAAAGCAGACCGCGAATGCGAAAATAATTAGAAACTGGGAAGTAGTTTTTTTATGAAATCGCGCTGATCACTGTATGCTCCTACCGCTCAGACAGAGACAAGAAGCCGGCGCTTGGTGCGCTGCTGAGCGTACAAAGTCGTGGGACGGGCAGTGGGGATTGATCGCTCCTGGTTTCCAATCTTTCAGACAGTAGCGTCGTTGTACGTCTGCAAATTCACGTTTCATGTTTCGTCGTTGTGTACCTGATCTTTCAAAGTACCATACATGCTTTTTCAAACTTGTCCTGTACTATAGTACGTGTTGTCTATGAGTGGTGCGGTTGATTGTGCCTTGTTTCGAACCTCGTCGAAAACATCAGGTGTTCTCCAACTGCTTTACTTCTATTGTGTGAGCACTGGCCGCCACTTGCTAGCAGTGCTGATGTTGGCACTTCGCTGCATGGACAATTTTTGTGAAGCGGCACACATAACTTTCGAGAGAGTATGCTATACACACAGTTCAAAATTATTGGCCACTGTGGCCTGGCATATTGAGTTAGGTATGGACAAACTAAAAACAGAATTTTAGAAAGGTATGTCCGACTTGTTCAAAATTTTGTAAGCACAGTAACATGACGTTCTATTTTTGATGCCGTGGCAGTGCACCTCAGATTATTTGCAACCAACAAACCTTTATCAGCTTCGCAGTGGTTTTCAGTCCACGAACTCCACGAACCGCAAGGAATTGAACACTGTGACGTTTCATTTTTGATTTTGCTGGAAATCATATACAAAAATATCTGTATGCACATTAAAAAGATTTTTGCTGGGAAAGTCGATAACACGGTTTCGGCAATATGAAAGGAAAATGAAGTTTGATCTTAAGAGCGTCAATTCACTTCGTGGCTACACTTCACTCACGATAAAACCGCAGAGGCATTTGAGAGCAATTTTATCAAACGACCACAGTTACGCAGCAGGCGGCCTCGCAGTTTTTTGCACCTCGACAACGCCTGTCAGAAACCGTGGGTACACGCCCACAGTGGGGACAGTGTTACTATAGAAGTACTTGAGATATTGTTGTAACTTTTCGGCGCCCTCCGCAGTCATTTGCCCCGCCCCCGCAGTGATTCGGCGGCCGAGGAATTGTGCTCCCTTTGCCTCCCCGTCGTTACGCCCCTGAGTGTAGGTACGTGAGAAAACAATAGATTGCTGATATTTTAGTCGCGACGTGTTCACCAAACTCAGATCTGGATCGTGCTCAAAAAAGTTTGGGAACTGCTGATCTAGCCATCCTAGCGTAAGCTGTTGAAGTCTTTTTTTGAATCTATCAGTGTTTAAATAATAAACTCCAATCGACTGGGAACAAATTTATTTTAGTTCAGGAGTGGGCAAAGTACGGCCCGCAGGGCAGCCACACGTACATAGATAGTAAATATTTCGAGACTATGTTTCTATCTGAACTTAGCTATTCAGAAACAAAGCGCCAAAAAATGAAGGTTTCATGGATGATGCTTCAAAAACAAGGGGCATTGAATATTTAAATATGACTTGCTTGTTGTTTGTATAGGCGTAGTCAGGGGGGCCAAAGGGGCTTTGCCCCCCAAAAATTTTAGAAAATGCAGTCATTTTGTGTTTTGAGAGGCGTTTTTCCAAACAATGTAGTGTTATTCGCCTCAAATCAAACATTTTGTCCCCCGAAAAATTTTTGCCCCTTCCCCCAATTTTTGGGCTGGCTACGCCACTGGTTGTTTGCCCCCCCTATCAATATTTCTGGCTACGCGCCTGATACACGGAATGTCAAAAAACGCAGTTGTGAGCTTTATTGCTCTGTAGTCACAAAACCGGAGCTTAATCATACTACAAATCTGTCAGTTTTTAAATCGGTCTTCGTCCGATTCCGACATATGGTCATAAATCTAAAGCAGGGGTGACGAACATGCGGCCCACAAAAGAATTTCGTGCGGCCCGCGAAGCATTCAGGCGAGACCAGCAGTTATTACTTTCGTGTGTTGTTTGTTTCTGTTGATGAACAATTTTTTTCGTTTTTAACAGGTTTCTTAGTGTGACTAAAAAGTTGTGCGGCCCGATTACTCAGCGGTAACTGACAAAGTGGCCCGCGATAGCAAATAAGTTCGTCACCCCTGTACTAAACGGTGGTACCAAAACAAGGTGCTGGTGTGTATACATCCCCTTTCACTTTTTCCCACGGTCTGAAAATCTAAGTCTGTCTGAGCCACTGTACTTCACGCAACTGCTGTAGATTCACAACCTTTTTCATATGTTACATGCTGTTGGCAGTAGTTAAAGTAATTCTTACATGTGCCACTCGCTTGCCATATATGCCACTCAGTATCAGAGACTATTCGCCAGCAGCGATATTGATGATATTGCAAGAATTAGAGGGTGACCTAAGGACGTGGCGATTTGTTGAAACGTGCTTTTAAAGGTTAACTTTTCAAGAGGAAAAGTATACCATGTTGGCACTACACGACTAGACGTTATTTGAAGAACGTAGATCAACTTACATTGGCGCTTTGTACATAGAAGCACGTACGTAGAACCACGTACCTTGGCACTGAAAGTGTTTGCAAATCTATTGTTAAGTTGTACCTCGCAAAATGTAACAGGTTAGTGATAATATGTTTAGCCGAAATTAATTTGAAGCAATGTGGTGAAGCAGCATTAGCAAGAAAGCCTAGGTACAAATCACAAAATTCAAGGATATTTAAAAAAAGAGGTACCGTGGTATTTTGAAACAGGGTGTTGAGGCAATGGTCTCATTAGCCTCACCCTAAATCCACGACTGTCAGGAGTACACAAACTCACCACCAATCGCAAAGTTCCGTTTCGGTTTCTGTGCTTTTGCCGAGGCAGGTTGATGGTTCTGATCCAGAATAACAATACCTATACGGCAAAACGTGTTAATGGGAAGCGACATTTTTAATTTTTAACAGATTTTTGCGACGCGAAAGGAATCTTAAACTACTGGGATGACCTCATTCATCTGTATGGGGCGCCGTTTGTAAAAATATTATATCTGACAGATTTAGCACAAAAACTGCTATCTCTGCGCATATATAGCTATCTCTGCGCAGATTTAGCTATCTCTGCACAGATTTAATTATCTCTGCGCAGGGATAGCTATCTATGCGCATATATAGCTATCTCTGCGCATATATAGCTATCTCTGCGCAGATTTAGCTATCTCTGCTCATGTATAGCTATCTCTGCGCAGATTTAGCTATCTCTGCACAGATTTAATTATCTCTGCGCAGAGATAGCTATCTCTGCGCATATATAGCTATCTCT
>JGI24021J15306_10001450_pt1 | contig 23242 bp, 20 predicted proteins | sample Ectturendosymbi1_FD_15306 | JGI IMG/M metagenome (IMG submission 15306) | reverse complement strand
TAACTATTTCCCTATGACAATCTGGAAAGAGAAAAATGAATAAGGCCATCGATAAAGGTTTTAGAAGCTGCCGCTTTGTTTCAACAATAGTGAAACACCCTGTATATACAGTGGCACCCGCTAGCACGACCACCCACTGGACGGCACTCAATTGGTCGTGTTAGCGGGGCTGGGATGGTTGCGTCACACTTGCATTTCTAAAGGGTTTTATGTATTATCGCGATCACTTCATTTCTGCAATTCTTGCCTTAATTGAAAGTTATTTAACTTTGTCTTACGTGCTGTCATAGCTTATCGTTACTGTGCTGTGACATGACACAACGGAAAAAGTCGATCTCGGCGGTACAAATTCCAGACGGGTTTACAGTACGAGTTTGTTACGTCACATTGGCACTAACTGCGCTTGCACTCACGCCTACATCCCTGTATGTATCCACGTCCCACGGTGCTTCAGGGCAACGTGATGCAGCTGAGCGGGGCAAATTGCTGTTGACAAGTTACCAGTTTTCCAGCGTAAGGATACCGATAGAATATGTGGTCGTGTTACGCGGTGCTCGATTAGCAGTTTTGTAACAGCTGGACTGTGGCCGCGGTTTGGATACAGGGTGGTCGCGTTAGTGAAACAAAAGGTAATGCATTAGCAAAGGGAGACCGCGTTAAAGTGGTCGTGATAGCGGGGTGGTCGTCGACGGGGTGCCAGTGTATAATCAAAACATTCCACCGGTGTTTTGTGAACATTTATCGATATGGTTTCATCCTCCAGCAAGAAATGGAGACTCGAAATCAATGGGTTTCATTCATATTGTGACGTCCATGTTAGTTAACGGTTCGTTTTTTTGCTCAAGCTTTTTTTCGATAATACAAATACTTCAGTTTGTTCATTTATTTTTTTCCCTATTAACGACAGTTTTTTATCTACAGAAAGGGCCCCGTTCTAAGTTTCAGCCAGGGGCCCCACACAACCTTAATCCACCCCTGGTTGTTGCGTTGTACCAGTGTACACGTCTCATCACTATCAGTATCGTTTTTGCATAACAACGAAAAACTCCAGTGCGCTGCTTTAAAAATTAGGAAAATTAATTGGCTGCTTCAAAACTTAGGAAAATTATTTGGCTGTCGATATCATGATAAATGCGTTGCAAAGCATCTGAAACCTTGATCGGAACAGTTTGCATGCATCTGTGCGCCAATGTGCACCCCCATTAGACTTATCTTTTACTTTTTACCTTTCATCGGTTGGCTGTTTACCTCAAAATTTTGATGTAAGAATGCCATCATTTCTCTCGCACTGCTGGATCCCTGTATTATGATGGGTGTATGACGCTACAGTTGGGGTGTTGTTAAAATGCTTTTCCTCCTATCAGTGTGATCATGTGCAAACACCTATTCTGCAATGAGTTATGGCAAACATTTGTTGTGCTCATGCATTGTTTGATTGTGCCTATGACATGGTCCACGAGTCCGCAATAACTTACCATTATGATATTATTAAAACCAGGAAGTAAAATACACTCAGCCCTACAACAACGCAGTTTAAAAAAACAGTCTGCACGAATATCTCGTTGACTACGCGCAGTTGAGCCCAGGTCTGCGCCTGGAATAGCGCACACCCAGGGCAGACAGACCGAAGCAAGATGAACTCAGCCCTGGAGCAGCGCAGGTCACAACTGCAAAAATAGTCTGCGGCTCTGCGCGAATGTCTTGTCGATTACCAGTTTTCGAGCCTGTAGGTGTGCGCTTGGAATGTTGCACACCCAGGTTTTCTAAATTGAAACAAACAGGGAGTGAAATTCACTCTGCCCTGGAACAGCGCAGCTCACAACTGCAAAAGCAGTCTGCGCGAATGTCTCTTCGAATACGATCAGCCGATTACATCAGGCGCACACCTTCAGGGCTGTATCCTGGATAATTATCTTTCTCGATTTTGTGTGATTTTCTCTTGATCGCACGATCAGGAAAATGTCACGTCATGTTCATTTTCACAGGGTGTTCGCCGCACACCTGGAATATGCGTCCCTGCTCCAGACTGTCTCATCAGCTTTTATAAAACAAAGCAAAAACTCAGTGCGAAACTCTCAAAGAGGGGCCCCACGGCATCTCTGGAAAAACAAGGGCCCTGTGCGCAGGGGCGTGACGAGGTTAGATGGCGCCCGGGGCAAAAAACAAGTTTGGTGCCCCCGTGGTCGAACCTTAGTTCTTTCGGAAGCAAATTTACTGTATTGAAGAAAGTACTTGTAATAGTGTTGGGACTTTTCGTCGCCCCCCGCAGTGATTCAGCGCCCCCATAGTGAATTGGCGCCCGGGGAATTGCGTATGGTAGTTTCACCTGGTAAGTCAAATTTTCCATTTTAGGTCATAAAGTCATATTTTGCATATTTTCAACCTAATTCAATAAGGAAACCATTAAAACAATCTCAAAATACCAGGTGAAACTACTATACCGCTAGTTCTAAGCTGTATCCTGCAAATTGAATCCCTTATGCGCCTTGCGAGTGTTGGCAAAGATATAGGTGAACCAAGTTATTTGGATGAAATGTAATCGACTGCCTAAAATGCATGTTCTTGCTGCCCCAAAAAAATAAACCAATGTCCATGCATTTTTTTCAATTTGCTTCAAAACATGATTTGCTCACATTTTGAGCTCTTTATTTTAGTGGGGCTTCAATAAACCATAGGCTACCATCTCGGTCGTCACTTTAGGTCAAGTGAGCGTCTTATTCGTAGCTCACGTTCCAGGCTGCTACACACTACCTTCCTATTTCCTACCATACTCCGGCTCTCACACCGACGCTAAACTGGCCAGCAGTTATTTTGAAACGGCCATCAGCGAACTGTCAAATCAGGTATAGAGTTTAATACCTGACGATTGAAAATATCTTTCCATTCAATAAACTTCACAAAAGATTTCTCTTGTTTGAGCTTAGTTAATCACACGACTTGGTGCATTGTGCTTGTATACTGTTCTTAATCGCAAACTGCCTTTATGGTATATAGAGCTGTTTTTGCTCGGTCTAAGTCCGTCACAGGCAGTGGTATATCTCGTGTAAAAAAACAGTAGGTACAACATAAATACAATCCAGAGAACATTCGTACATGCATAAAATGGAATCCAGTTAAAAACACTTCACTTTTACGGTTTGCAAGAAATTCAGTTGACCGTGAGAAAAGAAACCTTATCTGCAAAAACTGCGATTTGGCAAAGATTTAATACCGTCGTGATCGAATAACTTCATGTAGTGTACAACGTGTCACTGCATCATTTATTACTCAGGGTGGCTGTACTTGTCGGTGTTTGGGTCGTGTCTAGGTTTCTATGTGCAGAAAAGCTGATGAGAAAACTTGTGTTGCTCTTTCAAAAAAACACGATGGCCTCTTTCACTCTTCACTTTATTTCAGGCAGTGGTTCCCAAAGTATGAGTCGCGACCTAAACAAGGACAGCGAAGAGTCAGAAAACGGGTCGCGCCGAGGCGATTCAAACCAGGATTGTATATTTTCAACGTTTCTTTTCTTCCTCTTGTCAAATTGTATCAATCTCTTCCATCATAAACTGAATTATTGCGTCATACACGTTTCATCCGGGAGTTTTAACAGCTGCGTGGTGAAAGATAACGTGATCAGTGTTGCCAGTTTGGATTTTTTGAGGCCAAATTTACAATTTTTGGCTTTTTTTTAACTCCTAAGCTTTTTTCTACTTTTTGAAAAAAGGCCAAATGAAATTTGGCTTTTTCTGGCCTTTTTTGGCCGATTAGATTTTTTATGTCGGTTTGGCAGATTTCTGGACACTGGCAGATTTCTAGACACTGTTTCTGGCACAGAATGTAAATTCTTATTCGAAACTCTGCACTAGAAATTATAATTTTTGTTTCACTGTTTCATGCTTTTAGGTTTCAGGTTACTCTTTGCAGTTTCAGGTTGCTCTTCAGCAAGACCAAAAGTTTTGAGAATTTTCGAGTGCGCTTTATTCTTTTTATGCATAAAATTTGTATATACTGTATTGCCTTCTAAAAGCGCGTTTAGGTGTTTTAAAGTTGTCGTTGTGCATTTATCTTGCATTTGGCTTTTTTGGTGCTATTTGTTTTTTTAAGGTTTCATCTGGCCTTTTCTGCTTATGACTACCTGCCAACCCTGAACGTGATTTATAAGTTCACAAGTACCACTGCTTGTCTGTGTCTGTCTGTAGCGCAGGTAGCCTACTTGAGAAAAGTGTAGACTCCTGACATCAAAACGAACTTTTACTGCCAGAAATCAAAAAGCATCAATGAGAAAGCAAAAAGCATCCATTACTTTTTCTTGTTAACATACGCTGTTTGAGGTTTGGGCCGCGAAATGTTCACCAAACTCAGATTTGGGTCTCGCTCAAAGAAGTTTTTGGAACCGCTGATTTAAGGAAGAATAAGCAGAAGATCAGAGGATGTTTTAGACAATCGGATTGTTTTTCTCGGATGCTGTCCTTTTGCCTAAAGCACAAATTTATGGTCATGTCATAAACTAGTGTAATAACAGACGTTATAGCTGTTAATACCTTCAACCGTTGTTCAGCAAATACGCAACTGAATTTATAATAAGCACCTCTCACGTGTTTATCACCGATTACATGGGGCTGAGATCCTTTGTAAGTCTCCGATTGTTTGTATAACTGATCCAGGGGGGGGGGCGATTGGGGCGATCGCCCCCCCTAAAACCTACGAAAGTAACTTAATTCACCATGATTTTGTACAATTCGGAAAACAGCATTGGCGATGTAACGCCATTTTGCCACCAATTGTTTTGCCACAGCAGTGTTGTTAAGTATACTTCATCTCTCTTGCAATAGTGGAATCCGTAATAAGATTTGACTACCAAATATCACTGAAACCGCCCCCTCCAAACCTTGTTGGCTGGATCCGGCCCCGAACTGGTCAGGGAGGAATAAACACAATTCGGGTTTGGAACAGAAGAAAAAAGTCAGACGGGTGTATATATGAGACCTGAGTGTATAAGACCTATCTGGCGTATGCCTGCTACGCTTCAAACAAGATACAGTCAGTTAGACTCCAATTGTTGGAATTGGACCGCTCGGCGTCAGTCATTCGTGAGCAGCAGGGGTGTGGCGGTGGCGGTCCGTTTGATCCGGTTCACTTTAAACGTAGAAAGCCTCTGCGGCAAAGAAGCGCGGTTCTGTTGGGGCTGGTTTTGCGTAATACTGATATCGTTATGTCGGATATTTGAAGAGTTTGTTTAGAAATAAACGTTTTTCACGTGTAGGTTAAGCCAATCAGAATAAAGCATCGTAAATTTGACAATCCATTTGGTACAAATTATCAGTTTTTGTTTTTCTATTTGTAAGGATGCTTTTCTCCTATGTTCATAAACGTGCTGCAGAACAAGTGAGCAGCGTGATATTGAATCACGCCGATGGTTACAAACACGAATTATTTTCCACGTTTAGTTTACGTCGCGGAAGCGTAGAGTTTGTTTTTGCTCGTTGCGGAACGATAGAATGCCCTTTTTAGATACTTCTACAAAGGCAATGAGAACTTGTTTGTCCTTCAGTGTTCATGAAAAGGTGGCATAAGACCAGCTCGCAGAAGCCAGAGAAGAAGTCAGTCAAAACGCTCAACTGCATTAGAGCACACTAATTGTATATCGCTGTAGGTTGACGTGCAAATGTCAAATCATAGAGTTCAAGTAAATGAAGGAACCACCGGTTGGTTGCAGTGCAGGCTTCATTCTCAAAAAAAGAATCTTGATTGTTTAATTAAACGGTTGCGCAAAGCATTGCTGCCAGAGGTGTGAGCCATGCACGCAACCTCCCGGTCACGTATTCATTGCTTGTTTCGCAGCGTGTGTTGTTGGAAAGCTATGACCGCGTGCGTGTGGCGTCCAGCGTGGAACTGCTGTATCTGATGCGGAGGTTTTGCAAACTACTGGTACTGCGATTTGTTTTCGAAAACGTAGTTAACCTGCTGTGTTTGCATGGCGCATTTCATTGTGGTTTTGCTTCGATTGCGGCTTTTTTTCTCACCGAGTCAGTCATCTTTCAGAATGTGGATTTATGGCGGCCCTGCTTGCGAGGTGGCCCGGAACTTGTGAACGTCAATGAAACGTAACCGATTTTAAGTCGCAGTTTTTTTGCCGGCCACAATCGAAAAAGCCGCAATTACTAAGGGCCATGTAAGCGTAGTAAATGTCTTGGAAAGTTGAAATTTGCTTTCTGCTTGTAGCGCTTTCTCTTTTCTATCGTTTTAGCACTGCCAATGGTCCAATATGTAGTAGTTGTGTTTCTCTTCTGTGCCATGACTGCACTAACGGTCGGGGGCAAAAGTTGTGATCGCTGCTAATTGCGCGGTCGCTCCAAATTTTAGACAGCAATCATAGAATCGTTGAGCAAAAGTTGTCTAGAACGCGTAAAGACAATATTTATTGGAGTAGGCAATTCTCGACCCCCAAAAAATTATTTTATGGCAAAGCGCATCCATGAACCGTCGCCGTCAAACAGCGGTGGGACAATCGCAGGGACGGATCCGATTCCAGCCAGTAAGGTTAGTGGTAACGATTTCAGTAATATTTGGTAGTAAAATCTCATTACGGGTTTACTACTGTAAGAGATATAAATCAATAGATGACAGAATGGCTTTATATCGCGAATGTTGTTTTCCGAATGTACAAAACCGTGGTGAATAAAGTTACTTTCGTAGGTTTGAGGGGGGGGGGCGATCGCCCCAATCGCCCACCCCTTATATCCGCCGTGGAAGGGACCTAGTTTGCGAGTTTGCTAAAAACTTTGTATTGTGCATTGTTTGCGTTTCGATGACGTCACCATGCTCACTCAGCCGTAGTACGATCTTTTTGTAAAATAGGTAATATGGGAGGCAAATTATGGAAAATATTTTGAGGACCTCGGCTCAAGTGCCCCCCCGGCTACGCCCATGATTGTATAGTGCTGTGCTAGTACTTGGTAATTATTAATAGGCACTTGCTTCTTTGCTAAACACACAAAACTTTAGTAATAGCACTTGAAGTGTTCTTTGTCAAAGTAGATAAAACAAACACAGCATTTTCATACATTATTTACATTATTTTTTATCACAAAACATTGAGGGCCAAAAGATATTGTGTCCCCTCTTGTCCAAAAGTTGTGGGAACATGACACCCGTACCCCCCATAAACTCGATCCTTGGCCAGTGCCAACCCTAGAAACAGATTCGTCACGAGAATTCTGAGGCGTCTTCCCAACACACGCTTGGCAAATTCGCAGCCGCACGCCTCAAACATTTCAAGCTTGTTTTGGTGCGGGGGGGCGGGGGTTTGGGACCTACGTCACGCGGGCGAAATGCGGCCCGCGTGGACATTCAATATGGCCCGCATCATAATTTTCGCTACCAAGTTAGAACGCAGCATCATGTCAAAACGAAACTCCACGATAAGCAGAAACTTAGACAGTAAATCAAGGAAAGCCTATCTCGCTCATAATTTTCTCTTCTTGTATTCCGTAGAAAAAGAAATGTTGAATTTTAAGACATTATCTTCTGCGTTCCGCTAGTGGTGTAAGTTTACTGTAGTTGTCTACATAGCGACATATGAACACGTCACACTGAGTTAAGCAGTCATTGTTATCCCAACAGTTTCTATTTGGCCTATGTTGGAACTTGTCATTTTTTTAACCACGAATCGTTGAAACTTTAATTTACTTATAGCCTACGTTTTCGTTTGTGTTGCAGCTTCCAGTTTGTCACGGTTAAGTTGGTCTTCCTTGCTCAGTGATATTGATAGCGTCAGTTAAATTTGAAGTTCCAGGGAACGAAATTATTTGAGAAAGATGTATTTTCTAGTTTTTGGTTGTCACAGCTTGTGTTGTGATTTATTCACTTTGGTCTTGAGTTTTTTGCTTTCTCTGCTTTAGTTTCAACATTTAACTTCTTAGCATTGCTTGCAGATTTAAGGAATGACGATGCGTAGTGTTACGTGAAACCGATTTCCTATTGAAAATTTGCTGATAGATTTCTTGTTTATATTACATGTGGAGAGTAGTTACTGGTGTTTTTCATGTTTTCACATTATTTTTTTGTGGAGACAAGCAGATTGTTATATCACAGCTTGTGGTAATTCCACGCAAATCTATCAAAGTGGTAGAAATGATAAGTTGAAAACAAAGAGGTCTTTAGTGAGCGTGGAATGTGTTTTAAGTGACGTATCACGTGCTTGCACAATTGACCAACTCTTATTCAATGCCTTCATGCACGCAGTTAATATTCAGTGCCTGTTTCTCGGTGTTGACTGGCAGCCCCTTTAGGAACCACATTGAACATTTGGAACCAAATAAGTACCGCAAAGGCAAAAAGAAGCTGCTCATGAACTTGTGGTTTAGCAGCGTAGAAGTGTCTTTAGACATCGAGTAGAACCTGCAGCAATTCTTTCGTCCAGCTTGATGTTGACGTTTACTCCACATCTCCGCCACATCTCTGTCTTTTCCACTGCAGCGATAGTGTTGAGACAACTTGTCTGAAAATTTCAATATGGTTTCGGGAGCACAAAATGCTTATTTTTAAGCGGCTGCTTTTAAGTGGGCGGCTTGGTATCTTTGGCGTTGAATATAATGCACCTGGCCGGGTATTGGACAGTGTTACTTCAAAGCTTGAGAGAATTGAGTTTCCTTGCATTTGTTGTGAGAACTGTTGCTATGCCTGCATCCCGCGAGACTGCTGTCACTCCCCCCGTCACTTTCCTCAGCTTGATGTGACGTTGTGGTCGAGATTCCCACAAGCTCACGTCTGCACTGACTTTGATGGGCTTGCTTTGTTGATCGAAGGTGTCGCTCATGCTCATGGTAGGGTAGCCGTTTTCCAGGTGAATCTAGCCGAGGCTTTCATTGTGAAACTTTCTAATTGCTTGAATCACGTCTGCGTCATATTAATCTTATTGAGTTTTGTAGTTATGTTAGATGAGCAGTAACTTAAAAGCACGTAGTCTTTAATCGAGGTTATATCACTTTTTGACTTACATTTTTGTACCTTCGGTGTTTGCTTGCTCGTTTGACGTGGCTTACGTGTTTCCTTAACTTATGACCAGAGGCGTAACGAGTGGGGGCAAGAGGGGCGAAATTCCCCGAGTGCCGAATAATTATGGGGGCGCCGAAAAGTCACAACAATGTGACAAGTATTTTTTCAGCGGCACATTTGCTTCCGAAAGACCTCGGATTCGAACGTGGGAGCGCCAAACGTCTTTCTTGCTCCGGTTGCCATCTAACCTTGTTACGCCCCTGCTTATGACTCTGCTAATGTTGTATTTTCTACGGCTGACAAATTCACGAAAGATAGTTACATCCACGTTTTCATCAACGAGCATATGCCTTGCATAATTGGTTTAGTTGTATTGGAGCCAGTTGGATCTTTGCGAGACTGGGTATAGAATGATATAGTCCAGTGGTTCTCAAACGGGTGCCACTTGGCTTACTAAAGGAGGGATTTTGAATTCCTGGGAGGAAATTTGTTGCAGGGAGGAATGGGGGAGGGAAATCTGTGGAGAAAAAAACCTTAAATTTTTATTATTTGTTTATTCAACACATAAACACTGCACAACCACGTTGACTTAAATGGGAATGTCTACGCAAGGACAAACTGCTTCAACTGCAGTGACTGATGTTATAAAAAAATATCGTTGGTTCATAATAGTCTGTTGTTTCTTCAAAGTAGGTCGTGCAATTTTTTTGCAATTATCTTCTTTGTGATTTTTGTTGGGGAGGAACTGACAGTGTTTGGGTTTGTAAAGGGGGAATATCAAACAAACTTTGAAAACCACTGATATAAACGTAAAGGTAGTCGGTTGCAAACAGTAGTTGATTCAGGAATTCCGGGCCGTAGGCAAAGACTTCGAGGGGTCCCTTTAACAGAAGTAGGCATTCAGGCTACTTGAAAAATCACAAGAATGACATTTACATTTACATCGCTTTATGTACATATTGCATATTCTGCTATTTAAACTATCATACAAACAATAACAATAATCTGTAATTGGAAGTGCTGATAATATCACAGAATGCTGCTTTAAAGAGTGATTGATTTTTTTTCTAGCCTTCGCTCTTCAGATTGTTATGTACTAACTTAAGAAATGCCGCCGTCTGTTCTGCACACATGCAAAAAACAGACCATTTGCAGCACACGCTGCAGATCCATGAGTGCTCATACAGCGGTTTTGCACTTTCCAATGTAAATGACCATGTACGTAACACGTATTAGAACCAGATTTGTGCCTTGGGTATGCCTCTTCTTCAACTCCATTTTAGAGGTGCACCTTGCAAAAATGAACGCATTGGTGATAATTTGTTTACACCGTAATGAGTATGAAGCATTACTATGAAGTAGAATTGACAAGAACGCCTAGATGTTTTGATAAGAGCAAAAATTGATCGATATTTTGACAAAAGGGAGGCCCTCATGGCAATTCAAAAAAGGATGGCGGAGGCAAGTGTCTCGTTTGCCTTACTGTGAATCTGTTCTTTTTTTTCGTTGAAACGTTTCGGTCATTTTTTTGCTGAGACGTTTTGTACACTGAAACACTTCGGTCATTTGTCTCACAGTTGTATTAAAACTTGCCGTAACAGTGCTTTTTAGACTATATTTTCAAACATTTTGACCGAAATGACTTAATTTTTTTCGGTCATTTCAAAAACGTTTCGATCTATGACTGAAGAAAAACAGCTGTGAATGCGCTGGTGCGGTGCAGGGGGGGGGGCCAACGAGTCAGAGACCAAGAGCCACATTACTTACTGCGTTACCGCAAAGAGGCACATCATGCACATGGGCACACACACTGGTGTAGGAGGTGCAGGGGGTGCAATCGTACCCCCAAAACATTTAATTTAGTGAAAATCCGGGCAAAATCCCTAAAATCCGGGCAAAATTTGTAGAAATTTTGGCAAAATGTGTGCAAACCTTCGCAAAATCGCTGTATGTGTTTTGATTTTACAAAAATGGCACCCAAAATGAAAATGCACATGTTTTTTTGGAGATCATTTTCTTTGGAATTTTTTCAGACAAGTTTGGGGAAATTTGGGCAAAAATCTTTCGCACCCCCCAAAATTTGCCTGCTCCTACACCTGCGGGCACACATGAACATCACCCCGTCTGTTCTTCACTCACACACATGTACCTTTGCTCAGCTGGATTTACTGTAAATATCACACACCAACACGAAAATGACGTAACTTTACATGCCATTTATTGTTATGCATGTTACTTAGTGGGTCTTCAGGTATTTACGTAATAGCCGCATGAAACTGGGCAGAGCCACATGCGGCTCGCGAGCCGCGGGTTGGCCAAGCCTGCACTATGGGTTCAGATTACATAATTTGGAAAAGCTCATTTTGTACCGCTGCACCAACACACAACAAAGCCGCTCACTGCTCGGTTTAAAATTTATACCGTGCGTAAAACTTAAACTTTAAACTTTAAAATCAAGTTACGTGATTCAGAGAAAAATCACTTTAGAACCACCGGCGTTTCCTCCTAGAGAGAATGGTGTAGCATTCCAATCAACGCTTGATGGGACACTTTGAGCAAGGGGCCTTGCATGGTGTAATTTTTCTTGAGGCCGCGTTAAGAGCGAATACCACTTGGACACTTATGGTTTAAGTCAGTGGTTCCCAAACTTGTTCGAGCCATTACCCAAATCAAGGCAGCGATTATGTCTTGTTACCCGCAATATTTCACAGTGATCGCTCATAATATAGAACAACATTGTGACTTTGGTTCCGCATTACCACCCGAAGAATTCCATATTACCCCTGGGGGTAATTTACCCCAGTTTGCGAACCACTGGTTTAAGTGATTAAATTGACCATGTTTTTAGATCTGAGGCTAGTAAATGTCAGGAAGAAATAATGCAATAATGCAAAGGGTTTCTAAGCAATTAATGACACCCTAACGTACTATAACCAGGGATATAGTGGGGCGGGCGGAACGTGTTCCCACATTTTTCTTCATAGTAAATATGTATTTTTAATTTGATTTCCTATGTGTAGCTCCAGACGTGGCATAAATGAGTAAATAACAAGCTATCTCTTGCATATCACTCTAACACACTGAATATTTTAGTTTGTAGTGTAATGAAAGTGAATAATTCATTAAATACTGAATCAACATGGGTTTGAATTGTTGTTGAAAAAGGATAGTTTTTCGGGTGCGTTGCCACACTTCTTTTTTTAGCACTACCCCCCTGACTGTGACTAACAGAAAATACGGTAATGATCACCAGCTTCCCATGCACTCGCATGACCCTTTGCGATTAAAAACCGATTTATCCTTGATTGTCCCTTAGCAATAAGCCTTGTGACTGCATGACTGCACTTTGTAATCGCTACGTGGTCATTACAATGCTTTGCAGGAAGTTGCGTTTTATCCTTTACAAGAGGGGATTCACCGCATTTGCAATAAGCAGCCGCTTTAAAAATTTCGCAGTTTGAAGTCAAGTCAACAAAGCAAACCGGACCACGAATTATAAGAAATATTTGGACGGGTGATTAACACTCAGACCACTTTAGATTTGTTGACAGGACGCCAGTGATTGCCACAACTTGTTGAAGTCTCGGTTAGCCTAGTTGCAAGCTACTATATGTCACGAACTACCATTTTCGTGACTGAGCATGAAATGCATGCCTATCACGGGATGTAGTCAATAATTTTACAAAAAACTATCATAGGGGTGTGTACAGGGGCGTAACAAGGATGAGAAGGGGCACACAATGCCCCGGGCGCCGAAAAGTCCCAATAATGTTGCAAGTACTTCCTTCAAAACAGTACATTTGCTCCCAAAAAACCTCAGATTCGAAAATGGTGGCGCCAAACTTCTTTCTTGCCCCGGACGCCATCTAACCTCGGTATGCCCCTGGGGCCCAGCCTGTGGAACCTGCGGAACGCGGGCGTAATGCGGCTCGCGTGAACATTTGATGAGGCCAGCCAGTGGCGTACGCAGAAATTTTTCTTGGGGGGGGTTCATTTAGTGGCGTATGGTGGTCATTTGTATTTGGTGTGCGCTGTGTTGTGACGTCACAATCTGGCGTTATAGTCATGTTTCCCAACTAACGTTTTGGTGAAGTTTGTTGACATAATATGCATATTTTTCTACATCCACTCCCCTTATTTTGTGTCATTGCACACACTGAATATAAACTATTAGCGCTCCAAGCTAGGCTATCGGAGGAAAATTAACTCAACGCGTCGACATAGCAGTTCATAACTGAAAAATATCAGGCTGCACGTTAAAACACGGGAGTAAAACACACATCAATGCGTCAGAGTAATTTACAACTGCAAAATGAGGCTGCGCTGATGTCTTGCCAAATACGAGCAGTCGAGCATAGAACGCGTGCGGCTGGACTGGCTGGCGCACACACCGGTTTGCAAGATCGAATGTTGCTAAAATACACAAGAATTGAGAATGCGCATAAAGTACGCAATGAAACTTTCGATTTTTTGTTACTTAGAGACGTCCAGCAAACTTTTAGTTTTCATTTTTCCCTGCAGAGACATTATCACATGCCTGAATGCTTCTATGTTAACAACTGCGGTTTTTGAGCTCGTGCAACAGTTCTATCATGCTGCAGAAATTGGTAATGAAGCCAATGGAGTCAGCGCTTGCGCTGATCAGCATTAGCAGACAAAATAAATGCAGTTGTTTCGGATAAACTTTATCCTTTATCCGATGAAGTGAACTATCGCGAAACACAATCTTTAACTTGCGCAGTGGACGAAAGGTCTGCAAAAAGTGGTAAGATGGTTTCTGGAAGCTGACGAAAACGCAGATTCCCACCGAAACCTAAGTATTAGGTTTTGGCCCATTTGCAACGTTGCTTGAAATTTGCATGCAATTCATTCCATGGTATTTGCATTAAGTCGACAAATTAACAAGCAGAAAGTATGCGAAAACAATTAATCTCCTTCGCGCAGGTAATAAAGTTTTTGTAAAATATCAAGCTCAAGGGGTTTTTAACCCCAACCTCCTCTTGCGTACGCCCTTGAGGCCAGCATCAGAATTGTCGTTATGCAACTTAGAACACAGCATCGCGTCAAAATGTAAATCCACGATAAACAGATACTTAGACAGTGAGTCTTTAATTTATTTTTGCGGCCCCACAGCGGTATTCCTTAATTTATTTTTTTTATTAAAAAAACAAATTAATTAATAAAAAAAGAAATTAATTTACCCGCCAGCGGTATCCCTTAATTTATTTTTTTTATTAAAAAAAAAAATTAATTAATAAAAAAAGAAATTAATTTACCTGCCAGCGGTATCCCTTAATTTATTTTTTTTATTAAAAAAAAAAATAATTAATAAAAAAAGAAATTAATTTACCCGCCAGCGGTATTCCTTAATTTATTTTTGCGGCCCGCCAGCGATATTCCACAATCTATGCGCCCTGTAGTAGTACTGTACATAGATTCACCATTCCTGAGTCCTTCGATATCGTTTCAGGTGGATCCACAGATCAACCCAAAGTGGGAGAGGTGTGCGGACTCTGATTTTCTGAGTCCGGGTCCAACCCTGTTTTGCAAATTTTGAATCCGAATCCGCTCTGGATCCGGTACCAACTAAACGCAAGCAGTCTGACTCTTGTTTGACTCCTGATAAATATAACTCAGGCAAACAATCAGTAACGTATTCTCGGCAAACACAACATCCAAAACCAATCCGGCTCCGGCTTCAGCAAAGAAAACCTCACTCCTGATCCTGTTGGAGGCAGCAGGTGTCCGGATCCAAAAAATACAAAACCTAGTGCACACCACATCTAAGTGGTGGTGTCGGTTTTCCACTAGTGTCGCCAATTCAGCGGCTTCGCCGCTGAATTTGGCGGCAAATCGTGAGCGGCAGCGGCGAAAAAAATTTTGCGGCGGCAAAAAAAGTTAACGGAAAACCTGGCGGCAAATTGCGGTGATCTGCGGGATTTCCGCTATGATTTGCGCCGCGGACAATGCACTGTTTCAACTTCGTTACGTGTTTGTTTTTACTTTTTCTGTGCTTTGTTTAATTTATGTCTGACTGCTTTTTCACATCATAAAGATTCACTTGGTGAATGCCGGAAGTGAATGAAGCATAACAAACAACATTGGCATGAAAGCTTTATGACGCCAAAGGCAAACAATTCAGTTGGGTCTTGACGTACAGCGCCCGGCATTTTGGCAGCTTATTCTACTTAGCATAACAGCAAAAATCTCAAATGAAAAAACATAAACAAGATAGAAACAAAATCTTAAATTCGTAAAAACAAAATCTTAAGTTCAATTGTACGACTGATTTAGCGGCAAAATCTGGCGGAAAAAATCAACGGAAAACATTTTGGAGAAAGGTTTAACGGAATCTGGGGGATTTTTAAAGACAGTTTAGCGGAGAAGCGTGAAAGACTGTTTTCAGCTGAAGACTGTTGACAGTGTTCTGTTGAAGTATGATTTGATTTCGCGTCAACAGTGGCAAGAACGGTTACAACAGCTTATGCGTTTGGTTTAACATGGCCTATACGCGAAATTAGAATCATGTAAAATATGTTCAAACCTCTCAAAAAGTTTTTTCCCTCATTGTGCAAAATAACGTAAATTTTTAATCTTGTAATATAGAGTGCTGCACTATGTACAGTTAGTGGGAAATATTGCAGCAAATGTACAGTTAGTGGGAAATATTGCAGCAAAACACATTGACAAAGATAGACTGTATATTATGATTACGCTCTGGGGTTTGCATTTGTTTTTATGCATTAAATTTGATGTCAATAAAGCTGATAAAGTTGCTGCTGAAAAAGTCCCTGAAAATGTGGTAGCGAGTTAGTCACTATAGTCACTATTGTTTACATCTAAACTTGGAGATAACAGTTGCAGATATGTAGTAACATAATTTTGGCATTGAAATTTAAGTTGTATCTAGTATTGGACTATTTTTCTTAAAGATGGAATGGAAGCACTTGTGGATAATTTTACCTATGGTTATGAAGTTGACGCAAGCTTTTGAAGGAAACGGTAATTACGTGAATACCATAACTTTCTTGTACGTTATGTCAGCCGGCAAGTTTCATAGCAAATGTCATGACTTGCTCATTTTCAAAACAACTAAAGCCGCAAAGCAATTTGGTGTGGTGGTAGCTCATTTCATCCCGAATAGAGTAGCAGTTACATCTTTTTTTCTGTTTGTGGTGACCATAACTCTTTTTGCCTTGCGGATAATGAGTGCATTTTAAGTGCATTGGAATGTGAGATGGCTGTCACACAATGAACTTCAAACCTTGACCTACTGTGTATGTCTCATATTTTGAGTGTTGGTGGTTTCTTTTAGACAATGCTTGATATTTATGAGGATGTTTATATGTGTAAGATGAGCTTGTATTCTAAGTGTGTGCAAGTTGGATACAGGCATGGGATGAAACATCTGAGGAAGTTTGGACTGCATTTGGTCCATTAGCCTTAAGGTTCCATGTGAAGAACAGCTGTGAATCCAACGTTTTACAGGCTGTGTCTTAACATCATGCTTTTTCAGGTACGATCCAATCGACAAAGCAAAGTACACCATATATCGATTTCTCCGTTCCTCAAAGAACAAAACAATTCTTATCAATTGATGCGAATGGTAGCCTCCTTCCTACAGTAAGGCGTGCTGATAGCTTGTTTTATCAAAATAAGTACAGTGTGAAGTTTACCCTGATTGAATTTTTGAAACAGTTTTTGGTGCTGGTTTTAATAGTGCAAACTTTGGGCTAATGCTATACTAGTTTTTTAGTCACAGAGATCTCTTTAAATAAATTAGTTTTTTTTTCTGTTTTTTCAAGTAATGACTTATATGTAATCTCAATCATTGAAACCAGTGTGAGGTTCGGTCATCACACTCTGAATGATGTGAACCAAATTTTACATTGTTAAGGCAATTGAAACGTTTGCAATATGGTGCAGTATTTTTATCTTGAGGTCGTTGTTACACATTTCAGACCAGTTTACCACAGCTTAAGTTTCAGCGATGACTACCCCCCAGTCTTTGTATGATGTTTGCTTGTTGCAGATAGTATACCATGTAGCTCGCAATTTCTTTATAACCCAGAACTGGTTCTATATATAAATATAAAAAAAACGCAAATCGTGATTTGTTCTGTTAGAACCCCCGCTGTCATTCATCTGCTTACCGTGCGAAAACTCACTATAAGTCCATGTTTCGTCATAAATCGGTTTATTTCGGGGACAATTACATGCTGGTCAGTACCTTGNGCAGTTCAGGCACAAATCAGGCCCGTCGCCAGGAGTTAGCAGCAGGGGGGACCAAAAACCAAAAATAGGGGCCAAAAACCAGAAGGGGGGGCCCACATTTTTTAAATACAGTATTGGATGTATGCAGCAACCGGGGGGCCAAACGTGCATTGGGGAGCACCGATTTCAAATGGGGGGGCCGGGCACCACTTCCACCCCGCTGGCGACGGCCCTGGCACAAATTCAAGTTGTCGAAAAGCAGAACAATAGCGGAGTAGCTTTCATGATCAAATACTATAGTGCCATTCGACGGAGTTTTGCCGATATGATACATCACGACGATGTGTCGGTCGAGCTCCAAATTTCGTACAGTCATGAAACTGCTCGTGCTTCGTGAGATTTTCAATATGCAAAGAACTTTGTGCCGGTTGACAGATAAAAATTGCTTCGTTGGCGGCATGGATGAAAGAGGATTTTGCGAAACAGAAAATTTTTGTTTTGAAAACAAAACAAGCACCTTTCCTTCAGAAACAGAAATTAAGAAGTACAAATTTGTTTTAAGAAGTAAAAGTTTTGCCAAAACTAAAAGATTTATTTCACTATCAAGATTTCAAGAAAATGCAACTCTTAACTCTAAGGATTTTCTGCTCAGATTCTTTGTCCGACTTTTCACAATTTTTAGTGACCAACAGATCACTAGACATTTTACAAAACTCAGATTGAAACAAAATTGATGTGAACCTTTCAATAATTTTCAGAGAAAGAAATGTTGAAGAGAAAAATCATCATTTATACCAGTTTTTTTTAAAGAAAAGGTTAGGTACCCGGTAGGGACCCGATTTCTCTGATTCTAGGGACCCGATTTTCTCTGATTCTAGGGCCCGATGATAATTTTCTCTGATTCTAGGGACCCGATTTGAAATTCTAGGGACCCTAATCGGGTCCCTAAAACACCTTAAAAAAACCCTGTTTATACTGAAAACAAAAATTTGTAGGAAGACGCCATATTTTAAGAAGACTTTGCTCAAATCAAAAAAAGATTTTGATATAGATTTTGCTCAAAGAGGTATTGTTGCGATTCAAGATGATTTGTAAAGTGTTTTATAATGAAAAAAATTGTCATATACCAATACATTTGCGAACGCTATCAATTCTACCAAAAAACTTGGTTGCTTTTAAATTGTTCCAGTTTATGCTTGCGCTGATTGAACCCATTTCATCAGCTATGACAAAAACAGCATTTTTTTCTTGTTACGAAAAATTATGAAATTTATCTTGTTTAGATCCGTGATAAAGCTTGCAGTTAACGACAAAAAGAGACGTCTTGCGTACATTACACCATTTGGTGCTGTGTTGGAATGTCTGAAATTGTTTCCTGTTGATACCATCACTGATTACAAATACTTTATTACTCTAACACTGATATTCAAGTAAGTACTCTCCACGATAGGTGCAAGCAAGGAATCGATCAGCAAATTTTTGATAGGAAATCAATTTCAAGTAAAATTACGCATCCTCAGTCCTGAAAATTGCAAGCAAAGCTTACGGGCGAAAAGTTGAAAGGCTCAAGTAACAGCAGAGAAAAAAATCAAACTCAAGACTGCAATCAAAATCTCGTAACACAAGCTCAGAAATGATAACAGCTTAACAAACTGAATGTTAACCAAGCAAACCTCAGTGTTGCCTAAGCTAGCCTTTGACTTTCTATCAGAGTTAGATCAATAACGATTTGTAATTGAACTGAATGTAATTAATTACACATTTTCATGTAGTTATAATTGTAATTGAAACTTCGTGTTTGTGTAAATGCAATGCAATCGAAAAGTTTTAGAGCATTTGTTATTGTAATTAAACTGAAGTCATGTAATTGATCCAACTCGGCTGTATGCACCAGGGGTTCTCACGAAATTTATCTGCCGATTCCATTTTCATAATGATGTCTGCGGCGCGCATATTAAGCGACATGAGGCTGCATAACTGAAGGAATGCTTTGAAGCTATCGTTTTATACTGGAGTTTGTCGTTCTTGGTCCTGCTCCCTTCCCAACAATGCTATGTTGTTGCAGAGGTAAAGCATTCTGTGCAAGGAAGCTTAGAGTGGTTGGCGGGGCGTAACGAGGGGAGCAAGGGGGGCACAATTCCTCGGGCATCGAATCACAATGGGGGGCGCTGAAAAATCCCAACAGTGTCGCAAGTACTTCCTTCAATACAGTACATTTGCTTTCGAAATACCTCGGGTTCGAACATGGGGGCACCAAACTTGTTCCAAGGCGCCCCGGCGCCATCGCATCTCGTTATGCCCGTGGGTGGCATTCACTCTTATCCTTTGCCTTAGTCTATGTGTCTTTGAGAATATAAAATAAATTCCGATACGTGGCGGGAAATCTGTCACACAGTACGTTGTGCTCCATGCTTCCAGGCCGAAGCTGAAGACGTTTCACGAAGTACACACCGAATTTATGATAGCAGTGACATCGAACAAAGCTTACGCTTACGTTTTGTTCGATGACACTGCTTGTAAGCTTGCTCCCTTCGTAAGCTTGTTTCCTTCAGAAGTGCAGTGATCGGCAAGTTGACTTTATGTGCGCTGTCTGCGCTGAACCCAACGCTTGTGGAAAGTCAGGAATTAAAGTTTGGTATCGGGTGGTTGATGGAATGCACAGCAGATGCATTCTCAGTGTCGGTGGAAAAACGTTGATCGCCTACAAGCATAAGAAGCTCTGTGACCACGCGCAGCCCGAAATGGGGTCGGATCTAATTTGTTCACCTGTTATTTTGTACTCCTGGTTGCAGTCTAGAAACAAAGTTCTAAGGGAAAGTAGGGGCCCCAAAGTAACGCCCGAAAGTGCTTTGCCATACTGCCTTTGATTGTGCTGAAAACTTGTGAGTTGTAATAGTATTTTTGCTGGTTGCTTAGAATTTCTCAACACAAAGGTCGGTGTTATGTGCAAACATGAACGCTGTGCAACTTTTGTTTTGCTGTCTTCAATAAGCTATTGTTCGTAAAGGCCTGAATTCACTTGGTAGCATGCTTGAAAATATTTATCGTGTTTTCTATTCCTCGGTTGGAATTTGCGTTTCGTGTAATAATTGTATAATGTATATATTTCAAATTTGTATAGCTCCTGTTCTTCAAGAACACAATGCAATGCAGCAGGATTTTCCAACCAGGGGTGTGAGACAGCATTTCAACGGCTGCAAGTTTGTTTATGTCGAGTGGTAATTTATCCGTGAATAGGTTATTGTTATTGGTAGGTTATTGCTTCAAAGTAGCGTTTCTCAATCTTTTTGTGTCACGCGTCAATTTCATTTTTAAAAGAATCATACGACCGATCTGTCATGTGTCACTTTACGATTACACTGTAGATAAAGGAAAGAGCAAAAACAGATTCGTCAAAAAATTCCCATGCCCCCTCATTGAGAAACACGGCTGCAAAGTCTCTGAAAGTGGCATCAACATCCTACAGCAATTTCTGAAGGGCGCAGAGCATAAAAAGGGTTGGGAACAGCTGCATGATAATATCATGCATGCGCAATATGTTAGCACTTGAATCAGGTAGCTGCAATCAAAGCGAAGAATCCAAACTATATATACACATTAGCAACACTGAAACTTATTTTGTTTAGTATCAAAACGCACAACCAAGCCATTATTGTGATGTATGGAAAATGTAGTTGTGTGAAATGTAGGTTTCTCTTGGTAACAGGTGAAGAACTCTAACAACCTGAAACGCCCAAATGTTTGTTTTTTTTATGTGAGAAGAAAAAACTCTTGTTTTTCTGGCTTTATGTCTCGATTAGGTTTACTGCCTGGTAACGAAGGCGTATGTTTATAATGTTATTACATAGGGATATGTTTATTTTATCAGTCCGCTCCTACGATTCGGTGCCACTGCACACAACCTAATGAGTCAAACAGCAGTTGTGTTGATGGAATGTGTGAAGCAACCCGGTCATGTTATAGAAGTGCACCGATGGCCTTGACTTCGTAAGTTGAGCTTTTGCCTCCATCTGCTTGTATTGAAAAGTATTTGAAATTTTTACGGAATAGATTTCATTGCATCAACATTAGCTAAAGTTGGATTTCGCATTTTAGTTTAATTGTGAAACACTATGAAGAACCTGGTAAGTCGTAGTCATTTCATTAATAAGTTGTTGTGGATTGATATTTGGCCGCGATCAACTTCGCATTACTTTTTAATTGCTTTTGATTTGGTATATCCAGGGGTGTAGTGGGGCGGGAACGCGTGGGAACGGCGTTTCTCTACATTTTTTGGGTGTGGGAACGCGTTCCCACATTTTTTTCATTTTTCTTAGTAACCTGACTTGAAGATGTGTATTTTTACTCCGATTTCCTGTATGTAGCTCCAGACGTCGCATAAAAAAATANGATAAATGACAAGGTATCTCTTGAGCAGCACCATAGCATTATTGTGTTATTACTGATAATGGTTAGTTTTTGGGTGCGTTCCCACACTTTTCTAACTTGAAAATGGCTATTTTTTGGTTGCGTTCCCACATTTACTTTTTTAGCACCACACTCCTGGTGATATCTGATTTTGGCTGGGCATCGCTAAATCTTCTCAAGCTAATGAAAACTGTAACTCAGTTGCAAGCGTATCTCGCTGTTTACTATTTGGAAAAACGCTAGGGTCCCTGCCCGTGTAAAAATCTTGCCACCTGTCGTAACCGTCTCGCTGGGTTTTTCGCTGGTGATTCTACCCTTCGCTTCGCTTCAGGTTCCTGTTAAATTACTGTTGTTTCCACACATTCAGTCAGAGACGCTGGAGCAGTGGTGTAGGGCAGTGTTAAAAAAGCTGAAGGCAATGGAAAGCTATAAAAAATATTTACCAGGTTTGCTTGTTTCTGTTCAGGAACAATGTTGACCTCAAAAATAATAACAAAAATTATAGAAAGAAAACCATTTTGAATTTTCTGGATGCGCGAATAGCAGCAATAAATTCGTTTAGAGTAGATCTTGATAAACCATGAAATTACATATGGAGCTTTTATCAAAAGGCAACTCCGCCCGAGTTGGCCCTGTTTTGAAAGGCAGGGGCAATGCCCCCGTCATGACCCCGCTCTCCGGCGTCCCTGCATTCAGTCGATCCGGAAAACTACTGCCCTTTACCAAGTTGCAGTCGTCGAGAATATTTATGAACGCTTGATCAAGTCCCACTTCTGTTGCTGTTTCCGCAAAAGGCGTTTCGTGGAGAAGGGGTGCTTCAATGTCGGGGAATCCTCCAACTTGTTTTGTACGAGGAACAGTGACGTCGCGGAATACCTGCAGTGCTGCTATTCGCCATTTTGTAACAAAGACTATCCTTTCGGTGCGTATGTATGGGAATGCTTATGTGTATTGTATATTCGACAAGTCGCAACCGTGGACCTGAATTGCAGCAGTAATTTCGTTTGAAAATTTGCTATTTGAGTTATGAATTTTTTCCCACCGCCTTGCGACTAAGCAGAAGGTAAATTAAGGTTTTTGCGATTTGCCGTTTGCGAACGCGTTTTCCAAACGTTTCGACGCGTTTTTTTGTTGGTGATGGAAGATGACAAGATAATGGCAATGGTTTATTCCTGCATTTTTGTGACTCAAAACACGAAGAACACGAATGCAGCAAGAGAAAAACAACAGCATCAAAGGGCAAAAGTTAAATTTATGTTGATGAAAAAATATAATATCAGAGTTTTAAGCTTTAGTTTAGCAAATTTGTGATTGTGTTCTAACATTTTTGAACCACAAAGGGTTGGCGAAAGACAATATGGATCAAGTTTTCAGCGAACCCTGTTGCTAGCACAAATTAATTTTTGATTGAAGACGCTTCACAAGTAGTAAAAGAAAAGTAACAGAATGCATCGAATTAACGTCAGATACAAACAACACAACAGCAAAAACAGAGGGAGAAAAGCATGTCTATGTGCAGGGCGTGGGGAAAACAACTGTAGGGGGGGAAGATATAACGGAAAACAACTGTAGGGGTAGAAGATATAACGGAAAACAACTGTAGGGGTAGAAGATATAACGGAAAACAACTGTAGGAAGATAT
>JGI24021J15306_10001447_pt1 | contig 23252 bp, 16 predicted proteins | sample Ectturendosymbi1_FD_15306 | JGI IMG/M metagenome (IMG submission 15306) | reverse complement strand
TTTCTAACACAATAAAAAGGAGCTAAGGCTTGCACTTTGGTGAAGGTCGCGCAACTCGGAAGTTTTCAAAAGTAACGTGACTGTTTACGCCCCTACTTACACATGCGCAACTGCTAGAGGCGTGATATTCAGTCAAACCAACTAGAACCACACGTCCAGGAAGGAAAATTTCACCCCTACCCCTCCGTAGACACACAGAAACGTACAGCGCATGCGCTTTATTCAAACAAGCCACTAGCTGCCACATACTCAAAAAACTAAATGCGACGCACTTGTTCCAGACGACCACAGCGGACAACATTGAACTCAGCATATTTCGCGAGGAATACCAGCGTCGTGAAGATGCAAGTTCAAACTTTTCATTTTTTGATTATTCAATCACTTCACTGGGCCATTGTGCGGTTAAAAAGATAATTCCGCAAGACTAGAGGCGGATCCAAGGGGGTCGATCGCCCCCCCCCCCTAAAACCTGTGAAAGTGACTTCTTTCACCATAATTTTGTACAAGTCAGAAAACAACATTTGCGATTTAAGGCTATTTTGTCGTCCATTGTTTTGTCACAGCAGTGCTGTGAAGTATGCTTCATCTCTCTTACAGTAGCGAAACCGACATAAGACTTGAGTACCAAATAGTACTGAAATCGCCCGCCCCCATAACCTTACTGGCTGGATCCGCCCCTGCGAAGGCTCATCCAGCGGAGACGGATGTTGCGCAAAATGCTGCATATCACGGAAAGTACAACAGAATAGCGATGGACTGCGGCGACGTTCGTTTTTAGTGAGAACGCATCGAACCTGTACAGGATGCAGTTGTTGAAGCGAAAGACCGCGTCCATGAAGTTGCCGGTTGGGGGTTGCGACAGGAATCTGAGATGCATGCTCTCGACCTCCTCCTCGACCGGAACCGACAAGGGCCCAAGTCGCAGGCCTAGATCGGTGTCCGACATCTAGGGAGGAAAGCAAGCGCAAAAGAAGCATAACGCCGGTACGCAAACCGCGTCGCAAACAACCCAGCAAAGGGACATGAAGGACAAGCTGGTTTTGTTTTCGGTCATAGGCCGAATTTTTTTTGAAATGACCGAAATAAAAAATAAGTCATTTCGGTCAAATGTCTGAAAATATAGACTAATGAACACTGTTACGGTGAGTTTTAACAAAACTGTGAGACAAATGACCGAAACGTCTCAGTGACCAAAATGTTTCAGCAAAAAAATGACGGCAAGTCTAAGCGAAAAAAACCCAGAGGATGGAACAGGGGTCACCTCACCTGATAGGTGAACATCTTGCTGGCAAGCAGCACGAAGGTTACATCTTTCTAACGGCTTTGCCACTTTTTCACGAATTGTGAAAAAACGAGAGTTTTCATAAAATTTTGTTCACGCAACACTCCAATGCAACCATTTCCGCGATAGGTCTTTGTAACAAAGTGCTTCAACGAACTCTTTATCAGCTCGATAACAATGTGTGTGAAACATGATGACAATAACGACGACAACCATCCTTTATTCGCAACGACGAACACAAGGAAACAACGCAGCAACCCGATCTCGAGCGACAGCTTATGTCGCGTACCTTGATGCAAATGTTCCTGTTGCCTGAACCACGTGACCCATCGAGCACGGTGGCGAGAAGAGCGTCCCTGCCGGTGGACAAGTACGATCGGCGCTTGCCGCTGTTGTATTCGATCGTGAACAGTTGCGGGTTCGACGGATTCCTGATCAGCGCGTAAATCTGACGCACAATAAACCGCCAGTGTTAGGAGGAACAGGGGCGAAACGTCGTTCGCGTTAAAACCCATGCACTTGGTCCAGGCCCGTAGCCAGATTTTTAGGTGTAGTGGGGTAAAATGTTTTTTAGGGGGGAAAGTTTTTTTTATTGTATGTTTAAAACAAATTTTCGTGGGCACAACACAATTTGGGGGGGCACAAAAAATACTTGTGGGGGCACTGCCCTCGAATGCCCCCCGGTGGCTACGGGCCTGCTTCGTCGGCAAAACAACAACTCCATCGGACAGCGCCGCGTCAAGGAGCAGCGAAGAAGGAGCGGTTGCTGAACACAGAACGACACAAACACGCGACAAGGAAATGGAGGAATCCTGAAAACAAAAGCAACTGGAAAACCACCCGATCAACACAGAAACTTGTAACAGCGCAATAACAAACCTCGCTGAGTGGGCTTAAAGTAGTGATGGCGTAGGTGCTCGGATCTCGCTCGAGGACGCATGCCTCGCTCAAGCAAAGTATCCTTGGGACCGGGTCCTGAAAAGTCACGGACTTCTTTTGTAATTTAAGTCAACTTACGTTTGAAGAATTGCATCTGACGCACACATCATCACACCACACGAATCAGTTTAGAGAATGTAGACAGTATCTAGCTACAGCACAATAAATACTGTCCATGAACTTGCTAGTTTGGCTTCAGGTTGTACAGCCCAGGTACAGCAGACCTCATTTCCGTCGGAATAGACAGTGCAGGTATTAAAGCCTATGCAAGAGGCATTCAAACACCTCCAAGCGTGATTACAGAGGCGTGGATAGCAATGTAAGAAGATAAGCAAAGACCGCCTTCTGCGGCCAACTTTTTTCATGAAGTACCAGAGTTGCAATTACGCTTGATCAGAAAAAAAACGCGTAAGAATTTCTACAGTCGACGTGACGAACCAAAGAGCTATATTATGATAAAGACCATAACTTCGCCTTTTTTAGAAATGCATAATTGGAAAATGTCGTGGTCGATTCGTTTGACTTGCGAATAAGCTATTTACGCAAGTCAAAAATGAATTCATCGACAATTCCCAAGAATAATTTTATAATAAAAGCGTGCACGGCAAAACCAGAACTCGAACCAAGCAGCAGTGTTGAACTGTGCAATTAAACCCATGCTATTCTCAGAACAAAACTAAACGAACACAGAAACGTAATCACATTTTTTGAAAATTAGGTCTGAAAACAATTTCCCGCGCTGAAACCAGGTTGTGGCTGCAATGCACGGTTGTAATTAATCATCCAAAACAGCAGATGAGGGCAGTTGGAGTCGTTCGTTTATCTCGCAAGTTTTACAAATCACAATGGCATTGGCTCAGTGGTAAAATGTCCGCATCCCAGTTGGAAGGTTGGGTGTTCGATCCACGGCTACTGAGTGAACTGCCGTAGCGCTCCTTGGGCAAGAGCGTTCACCTCAACCGCCCCTGCAAGAAGCAAAATTCAGGCTTAGGCCTGCCGCCAATTGCCGTCACCAAAATGACCACCTGGTTTTTTTTAGATGACGTAATCGCGAGCTGTAATGAAGAACGATGAATCTGGTAAAAATTGATGACGAAGCGCGAAGTCGTCTACTGTGGAATGTAAGATTCTGGAAGTAGAATTCCACTGTTTATATTAACACTTCGCTGGCCTATAACGAAAGTCGATGTGCCATCAACATGTTCCACGCATAACCAGTTGTATCCCACCTTCAGCGCGCAAAGCAATCAATCAAACCCCGAACCGACAAACATCACATGACACGAAGTTGATGCCCGTCACCGCAACGTCGCAGAACCACTTGGGCAGGAACCAAATCCAACACGAACGCGAAATGAATTAACGTTTTGAGTAGATACTTGGATGAAAAAGACGTAACGAGGACGTTCATCGCACCAACCTGCGCTTTATGCGAGATCTTCTGAACGTTAAATTCCGCCAGGGATGTTATGTGCAAGTCATCGCTGTACTCGCCGAAACGATAATTCTCGAACTGGTAAAAGGTGATCGCTTCTTTGCGTTGCTTCAGCGTTATTCCCATGTTTCTGGCAGCTTCGATGCAAGCTTTGATCAGTTCGCTTGCGTTCGGACAGGAAAACAAGTGCTGTTGTCGTCATGAAAGCCAAAAACAAGAGAAACGTACATTTAGAGTCGACACTTTGAGATCAGAACTAAGTCAAACTTTCCTCGCGCGCTGTGAGTCCGTCTGCAGTGATACCACGGTGCGTAAAACCAGTTTCGACAAAGCCGAATGCAATTGTATTGCACTGTAAAGCCGCGTGCACAACTGCAAGCGCAAACAACAAACCCACAATCTCTGCCTAATGCTGTGATGTGATGAGCTTGTCAGTTCTCATAAACGCAGCCTAAAATCTCACGATGGCCAAACGCTTATTTGCGCAACAAACCGCTTGTCGAGACACTTTAACTGCAACGTCACAGAATATCATGGCCAATGCGTTCGCCAACCGTCCGGTCGAATATAAAGCAGTTTCGCGATTCAAGCATTTGCTGCGCCGTTGCTATGTAACAAAAACTAAACAAGAACGTTACTTTTCCGCTAGAACAAGCGTTGTTTCATATAGCGTTTGCTACAAAGAGAGGAAGAGCTTCGGTCACCGTTAACAATGCTTAGGTGGGCCGAACACGTTTTGTATCGGTTATAACTGTTGCTACCTTTCCTGTCATAACACAGTCGCATTTTTTGAAAACTAAGCAGCAGTTGCCTTGAAAATTAAGGAGCAGTTGCGCAACTAACAAATTCGCCACACGTACAGTATTTGACGCAGGCACGAGATTTAAAAACCTTGTTCCAAGCGAAACGCACGCGTCAAGAAACCAATTGACGGTATATTGCTGCAATACATAGTGTCCCGCAGACTTACCAATCGCTTGTAACGATGAATCACCGCGAAGCCGCCTGGATAATCAGAAACCTGGATGAAACAAAGTTAACAAAATTTCCATTATCTCGAAAGCTTGATGTTACACCCACACTTCCTTCGGCGTTTTCGGCCCTCGAGACTGAAAAGCGATGTTAATTTTAAGGGATGATTTGCAAATCCTATTACGATTCAGTTGAATAATACATGCCTTTAGCAGATAACATAATTTGTCGTGATGATAAAAAAAACAGCAAATCCGGAAGTAATTTTTAAGGTTTACGGAGGGCTAATTAATTCCTTTAGGGCAGAGTTTGAACTTCAAGATTTGCCATGGAAGAGAATCTGGCAGCTAATCTGTTGGCGCACAAAACACCGGTAACACACGTCTACTGCACAAGGGAATTCAACAAAACAACGTATCCGCAAAGAAGACAATTGTAAAAATGCGCATTTCGTGACGCAAGACATCTAAGCACTATTAAACAAGATCCTACCTCTGAGAAGCCTTCAATGTCTTGATAATCATACGATGACAGGAGGACATTTGAAGCCATGTCCAACTGATTCAGCGAGCCCGCGGCAACCTTATTGATAACATTACAGCCTTGTCGCATGGTCCAGTTTTTAACAACACACGTGCTTCAAACTACAGTGCATGAAATTTAACCAACAATAAAACCACCACAGCCTTCACCACTGCCGCAAGTTCATTGTATAAAGTCACCAGCGTCTGTGCGTCATAAATATGTCGGAAACTGATCAATCCCACGTTCGAAAATGCAGCTTCGCGTAAATACAAGAAATAAACAAGTGGTGTTTTGAGGAAGTAACTCGTTTCAGTTGACTTGGGCTGAAGCAGAAACATTCGGTTTCTGCTACAAGGCATAATATCGTCAAAATAGACAACGTTGTGCTTCAGTTTCGCGGCTGCATTGCACACAGCACTGGCGAAGTGGAATTTTCCCTACAAAAGTAACAGTTCGAATCATAACAGCGACTGAAAAACACCCTCGCTACTCATAGAACATCCCATCGTCAATTTGTTTACAGCCGAACAAACCTCGAGCAAAACGGGCAGCTTTGTTTCACTCCAATGATGTTTCCTGGCATTGAACCGTTTTACCTTGTGGTAAGATTCAGACGAATGTTTGCAGTGCTTCTGTACATATACGCACACAAAGTAAATGGGCTGTGAAACAAACTTTATAAACACCAACCGACTGGCAGTGATTGAACTGCAGCACTTACGAAGGTCATAGTTATGAGGTGTTCGCGATGGTCACATGAGAATCGCATCGTGTCGTTTTTCTTGCCTGGTTTTCGCAGCAAAATGATAAATTCATTGTTGTTCTTTGATTTGTTGTCGGCGAGAATCCCGACGAACTCACTGTACGACCACTGAAACACACGAATCCAAGAAACTATCAACAAGTTGATTCTGTTGCAAAACACAATACAGGCACAGGCACCACGGTCACTTGAGACCGTGCAGTTGTCGTTTTGTTGAAGAAACTGTCAGTCACATTTTATCAGTATTTACTATTCTCCTGACACCAGAGCATTGATTACACATACCTGATTGGTTATCTGCAGTGTGGTGGGGTTGTAGGTGGTTATTCCCTTATTTCCAACACCAAAGAGTCGTTTGTACCTGCATTGCATAAAAAGTATTAAGTGCTAAAGATTTTTACTGTGAAACACCTACATCAAATAAAAACAACAAAATTACTCCTAATCCATTACCTGCCCCTCCACGAGTGCTTGGTAGTGAAATAACATGCAACATCCTTGTTATCTGCAATAAGCTGAGACATGCTTCCAAACTTTGCAGTCAACACAACCACATCCTAAGAATCCCAAAAACCTTTGAAGTATAGAGAAGAACTCTGTTCGTAAAAATTGTGCAATTCAGGTATATTCACTATAACTATATATAATCATTTCCTAAAGTGCTTATTTTTAATTATTTTGCGAATTTTGAAATCAAGAGACAAATGGCAAAAGACAACTATGAAAAAACATTTTCATTAAAATAATTCTTCTATATTCCCTTTGGAGGGTCTCAACTGCAGGCAGCCATCCCCGCTTACTTTTCTGCACCACTGGCCACACAGCTATTTTTGTAGCAAATGTTGCATTGGTGGCAAGTTACTGGTGGAATGGCGTGTGACTTGTCCCTTACACTTATCTATTAATTCCAAGCAGGGCAGTTGGATAGGCCATAAGTTTGGTTTTATAAGACTTTAGTAAAATACTGCAAGGAAACAGACCCAGTGCACCATGTTGGAAATTGCATGCTAAACCCACTGCACCACTCAGTTGGTTCAAAACATTTGACACAAGAAGCAAAAAAGTAACTAGTTTCCACAAAGGTGACAAAGTTGAACAAACCAACAAAATTTTTATATAGGAAATCGATTTCCCGTAACACTACATGCAACCTTAGTCCTGAAATCTTATTCAAAGACACAAAAAATTGATCGCAGTATCTTCAGCTCACTACTTCAAATATTGGAAGGTTATGACCACAGTTGCACCACCTGTAGATGCTTTGCGATTTTCAACAAGTCTACCGATACTATGCTTGTATAGTAAACTACACATTGGGCATTAAAGGATGGCTTTAACAGCAATTCATTTAATTATCTATCAATGTTAAATAGCAAGGGCAATTTACAATGTAGACCCAAAAACAGTAATAAAGAACATGATTTAAGATGAACTATTTATTATGAAATTTTCTATCGCAAGTGTTAAAACACATACAGAAGTTACTTTATATCATTTTGAAATTGATAAAAATACTCTAAAAACATTTTACTAACCAGCATAAAAATAAATTTGCATTGCCAATATGGCAGTTTGACTTAAAAAGTCTTAAGTTAAACTAAGATACTTTTTCAAACTACACTTACACACTTCGTGCATAAATGCCAAAATGTTTGTTGTGTTCTAACCTCCTTGTAAAGTAAGTAATATCTGATAAGATGTAGTTACCTAGGGTTTGTAGGAATAAAATCAACAGTGTGCATCTGACTCAGAAACTGAAAATACATCCGGTGTGACTGGAGCCAACTAGAAGACACATGCATCGGGCAATGCTGGAAACAGACCAAAGCACTGTTTCTGAACTTCAAGCAGCACCTTGCAAGAATGCTAAAGTCATCATCATCACACATGCAAATCTGCAAGGGGCATGGTTGAGTCGATGACCAACGTGGTGTTTCACCAATCATATATGACACAGCCACATTTTTTGCTTAAATTGATTCATTATTATGTCATTGTGCTTTCATTTATTCTAATATTCATTGACAATTGGTTTCCTTACTGCACAATGGCCCTTTGTATTGTTTCTGCTTTTTACTTGAGTCATATGAAACAATAAACCAATAAACAATCATAATGTTGTAATATTGATACTTATTTAAACTGTTTAAAAATGCATGTATCCTAATGCAAAGATTGCACCTCAATGCAAGGGATTGGAAAATTTCATTTTGACTCTTTCAAATAAAGGATTTGCTTAGGACTGATTGTTGCACCCAAAATATACACAATGAGGAGCTACATTTTGAAAAGCCTATTAATTAATTATTAATTAACTAATTCCCTAGGGATTCATCAGGAGATTAAATCGTTATTGTGTTTTGGCCATAACTTACCGACCACGAATGCTAGTAAGCCAAAAAAAAGCTCTAAGGATGCGGATTTTTGCCTAGTTTTTTTGAAGAAAAAACAAAGAAATTGCCCCTTGAACCTTTTCTCAGACTGCAATGTCATCCAAAACTCCTTTGGCCCCCACCCACTCATGACATCACTGCAAAAAAAGTTCAAACCCAAAAATACCCAGATGTTTTTTAATCTAAGTCATTTGCTTTCAGTTGATTTCGAATTTGAAGTCTTGCCTTCATGGTATGTTTGCTATTCAGATCGATGAATCAACTGATGTTTCGAATGTTTCACAGCTGCTGTTATTTGTGCATTGGGCTTCCACTGCAAGTATAGAGCAAGCAATTCTCTTCTGTGCTCCTCTATTAACTACAACATGATCAACTGATATATTAGAAATAGCAGATGATTTCAAAAATGTGATTTGAAGTTGGAGAGTGTATGTTCAGTATGTACAGACAGAGCGCCTGCTACGATTAGAGCATGATCAGGGTTTGCGAAAAGGGTGAAAGACTTAGCTCCAGATGCCACTTCAATTCATTGTATGATACACTGTCAAGCTCTGACCAAGTCAGATGCTCACTTCAGATTAGCAAATAACATCAAATAATGTGATAAAATGGTGAACTTTGCAAAAAAGAGTGTGTTAAATACAAAGCTGTTCTCAAGAGTTTGCATTGCAGTGACTTGTCAGCAGACGACAGTCTTGTACCAAACAGACATGGTCTGGCTGTCAAAAGGTTGCATTTTATTTCAAGTGTTTGAACTATGTGAAGAATTGACAAGAGTTTTTTGATAAGTAATACTTAGCTTGCTTAAAAATCCCTTTCGAGCAACATCTGGCTTATTTAGCAGATGTATACAAAAAATTAAACAGCTTGAATTTATCTGTGTGTGATAAAATTTGTGCTTGATTAGTTGTTTGCGCTTGCACTTAATTGGTTGATTACTTGGCATTCCACGGTTGGTGCCTGACTTACCTTGCTCGTCTTGCATTATTCGTGTGTGGCTTTGAAGGCATGCTGGCGTACTGATTCTGTTTTGCTCTGCTTTGCAGAATGTACAGCGTTTCTTAGTTTAATAAAACCAACCAGTGGTTGCTGATTGCATTCAGCACAATTTATTGAACTAAGAAGAAAGAGTCCTATCCTGATGGATGCGTGCTTGAAACCGCAAGTATTTGATATTGCTGCAAATGCTGTGGACAGTTCCAGGAAATGGAAGCATTGGAAACATCGTCTCGTATACTGACAGAATCACCAACATAACTGCTGCAGATAAGTTGGCTATACTGATGAATCTGGTTGATACATTGGTATATGCCTGTATTAGTGAGTGCACAACACACCACTATACCATACTGAAGTTGGATGATGCCTATATCAAACGAGTAAATAAAGTGTATGCTAGGTACCAACTGAGCACATGTAGGCAGGTTGTCGGCGAGTCATTGCAAGAATTCCTTCAAAGCCTGCAGGAACTTAGTACCGATTGTAATTTTATGGATGTTACTGCTGCACAGTACCAAGAGGCAACAATTCGATATGCATTTATAGCTGGCTGTTGGAAGGAAATGACTTGCAGTTACCTTGTGTCTGTGATAAATCACGTATATATGTTAGATAATGCCCAGTGCAATGCTGGTCCATACACTTCAACTAACGTTTCATCCGTGGCACCAATTACGCCTTCTGGCAGTGAAGAAGTAGAATCGAAACCACGTTTACGAAGTGATACAGGTTTGCATTGCCGATACACGATCACCATGACCGTCCTGCTAGAGACAAAACCTGCTATGAATGTGGTAAAAAGGGACAATTTTCAGTCTAACAGTGCTCAAAGTTCACCATGACCAGCATTTGTGAAAACAAGACTTGGCAATTTTATCACTGAGAGGCAAAAGTGGGTCTTGCGTAAATGTTGCAGTATGTGTAAATGGAGTTCATAGGAACTGCTTTTATTGATGCTGGAGCTACATACAACCACATCAGTGTTGAATATTGTCATCATGCCAAACTGAAAACGTATGAAAATAACGAATGCATTGATTTGGGTATAACAGGGTCAAAGGTAAAGCCACATGGATCATGTTGTGTGGCTGCAGAAGTGTTCAATCATCAACATGACGTCACGCTTTCTGTACTGGACGGATTATTGTGCGACGTTATACTTGGGCAAGAATTCATGGAACTACGTAAAAGCATGAACATTCATTTTGGAGGCTAAGAAAGACCTTTGCATTTGGGGACACTAAAACCACCGAATGCCTCAGTCCCTGTTAAGGTTAAGGTCTTCGAACACATGTCACCTGAGATTAGACCAATCGCTGTGAAGTCTCAGCAATACTCCCAAATAAACAAGGAGATTATTGCAAACAAAATCTGCAGACTCCTCAAGGAAGATATCATGGAGAATAGTACGTCACTATGGTGCGCTCAATTGGTTGTTACAAGAAACAAGTCAACCAGTAAAAAATGCTTGTGTGTTGATTGCGGTCAAACGGTTCACAAATTAACCTATCTTAATGCTTACTCATTTCCTTGTATCGACAACACCATCTGTCAGGTCTCGCTATATATATGGTCTTCTACCTTAGACCTGCAGAGCACTTACCATCAAGTAGAACTCTTGTTGGAGGAACAAAGGTGCATACTGCACTCAAAGCCAACGGGCAACTATATCATTACAAGAGGATGCCTTTCGGATTCAAAAAGTCTCCTGCTGCGTTTCAACATACCATTGACTCTTTCATTGTTGAAAACAACTACAAACATGATTTGCATATTTAGATGACATAACAATTTGTGGACACACCAAGGAGGAACACAATCAAAACCTTTGTTTTTTTCTCGACATTGCAAATGAGAACAATTATACATACATTAAATGAAAACAGGTGTGTNTTCACTTCTGGTACCACAAACTTACTTAGCTATCGCATAACAACAGCCAGANCCAGAGTACATAAAACCCTTAATGGAGTTGCTAAACCCTGATGATGTAAAAGCATTGCAACATATCATTGGCATGTTCGCGTACCACACACAATGGATTCCACGCCACTTCAAAAGGGCTAAGCCGCTCCTTTATGTTGAGCACTTTCCTTTGAGTGACGAGGCCATTTCTGCATTAGAATCATTGAAGAAATGTTTCAGCACCATAACACTGGGAGATATTGATGAAAGTCTGCTGTTCACAGTAGAAACTGATGTATCTGAGCAGGTTATATCTGTGACTCTAAATCAACAAAACCACCCTGTTGCCTTTTTCTCAAGAACATTGAATAATCAAGTGTAGAAAAAGAGTCCACTGTCATTGTTGAGTCCATTCACAAATGGGCCCACTTCCTTATTGGTTGCCGTTTTACCATAGTAACTGACCAGCAGTCAGTGTTGTTTATGTATGACTATGCTAATCACGGTAAAGTTAAAAATGAAAAAATATTTTGTTGGCATGTGGAAGTGGAACTGAGTGCCTTTGATTTGGCATTCTACCGAAACGTCACAGAAGCTCTAATAAATACGATCCAGTGGTAGAGGAGGTCGACTTAGTCCACGCAACACCAATCATGCTGTTGTTCGATTTCCTTCAGGAAAAGACTGTTTCACTGAAAGATATTGCTGTGGGATCTTCGCATGAGAATAATTTGGGCGATATCAAACTCCTGTTACAAATAGCGGAAGATGTCTACCTGCCAGAGACGGTTTCGGGGATCTATCTGATACCAGTGATGTCACCACAGAGCCAAATAAAAGTGACAGGATCACGTGAGATGAAGATGGTCAAACACAAACTGTTGCGAAAGACACTGAACACAACATACCATAGCGCAGATTGACACGCCTTTGGAAACCAGTCGAGAAATACAGGGCAGTTCTGTATTCATAGTTGTGTTTTGCTGGGTTGTTTTTGGTAGACCTTGTACTCTGGTCTCTTTTTTTTTGGTAGGAAGAATGTGATAAAATTCTTGTGCTTAATTGGTTGCTTGTGCTTACGCTTAATTGGTTGATTACTTGGCATTCCGTGGTTAGTGCCTGACTTACCTTGCTCGTCTTGCATTATTCATGTGTAGCATTGAAGGCATGCTGGTGTATTGATTCTGTTCCGTTCTGCTTTTAACCCATTAACGGCCTCGATTGACCGACCCTTTTTTGGCCAAAAATTTCCAGCCGCTAGAGCCAGAGAGCTGTTCAAACACTCCACGCATTCAGCAAGTCTTCTAGTTGAGATAAAAAAAACATTTTTTTTCTTGAAAACTAGGCCAAAATCCACATCTATAGAGCCCTTGATTGACCTGCTAGCATATCTGTAGCTAAAATTATGGGTTAAAAACCCAGTTTTTGGCAAAATTCAAAAGGTTTTAAAAAAGGCATATTTTTTCCTTTCAGGGAAAATTTTGGCCAGCTATAACTCGGCAGCAGATTGAGCTAGAGAGCTGTTCAAACCCTGTAATGACTAATGGTGTCATGTAGTTTAGAATAAAAAAAAAAAATTTTAATTTGGGTGGGGGGTTTTGGGCCACTGAGATCATGACAGGGATATGTTTTTTGGTTAATTTTATCGCATTATCATCCGATCCAACGCGCCAATATTTTGGCTTCCAATATTTTTGGATTCTAAGCGAGAATACACATTTTTAGAGCCCTTGATTAAGTTTCTAGCTTTTCTGGTTCAAAAGTTATGCCAAAAATTTTCCAAATATGACAGGAAACTCCCAGGGGATTGGTGAGGATTTCCCTAATTAATATTCTACCATTTTTGCCATAACTTATCAACTAGAAACGCTGGAATGTCAACGAAACCCTCTAAAAGCTCGTACTATAGCCTAGAATGCATTTAAATCTCTTGCGGTTTCGCGCCAGTCATTCGGCTTGATTTTTGAACTCCCACAGGACATTGACGTCATGGATTGTTTTGACAGACCTGTCAAAACATCCTGTGGTTTTGTAAACATGGCCAGAAAGGCCGAATCAGGCGGTGAAAATTGTTTTTTTTTTTCAGTCTAAACTATAAGTCTTTCCCAATTCAGAGCGGATTTTAACAGCTTTTTAGCTCGAGCCACTGGCGAGTGTTGGCCATATAGAATAGGGGAGTGTTCCAACCCAAATTAGGGTTTGTGGGTGCAAAAATTTTCACCAATTTTTCTTTTTTTATCCATAATTTTGGCTACAGATATGCTAGAAAGCCATTCAAGGGCTCTAAAGACATGGATTTTTGCCAAGTTTCCGACAAAACTTGAGCCAAAAGAATGGGTCAATGGGTTAGGACCCAGGGCCAGGTAAAGGTGGCTAAAAAAATGCAAAACCCCCCCCAGCGAACGCCAAACCAAAAATGTAAAAAATTGTTTTTGATGTCAACTAGAAGACTTGCTGAATCCGTAGAGGGTTTTAACAGCTCTCTAGCTCTAGCGGCTAGCGATTTATGGCCAAAAAAGGGCGAGCCAATAGATTGGCTCCTGCGGTCATTAAAGGGTTATGAATTTATATATAGCGTTTATTTGTTTAATAAAACCAACCAGTGGCTGCTGATGATTACATTCAGCACATTCTGCAAGAAAGGAAGACAACTGTTTCGAAACTTTATGACTTGCTTAATGCTTTTGTGGAAAAGTTAGCATTGTGGAGAATGCACATCACGAATGACATATTTATCATGTTCGACGGGCTTACATCATTAAATATATGGTCCAAATGGTTTGACAAATTTTTGCATTGGATGTCACAAATCATTTGTGCAGCTTAGAAAAGGAACTAAACCACCATTGTCCAGAGCACATAGATATGAGTGAGAAGCTCAATGTAGTCAGAAATATGTTCAGCATCATCATCTCATCAAGCTGCCTATGAATCTTCAGAGGAATTCATTGATTTAAAAAATGACTCATCTATGAAGACTACATTTGAGAATTATGAATTAACAACATACTGGTGTGCTGCATCTTCTTCCGATCCTCGAAAGATTTTTTAATTTAATTTGATTTTGCAATCAGACACAAAGTCCATAGTACAAGCACATACCGTCTGCACAACACAGATTGATAAGAATAAACACAACAAAATGTATTACAATGGCATTTGAGGCACAACCACAGGGTTACAGACACTTTCTTAACACAACTCCAGAGTAGGATGCTGGGTTCAACACTGGCCAAGGCCAGGTAAAGGACGAATTTGTTGTAGCATGACACACCCTTAAATGAACAAACACTATAATGTCAGAGCACTCAGTCAAAAAAAGGCAATTGCAGTGTTCAAAGAATAAGGACGAATATAAATAACCCACTGCATCAAAGCATGCAACCATACATTGTTAGACTTTTCTACATCTTTTAAGAAACATGTACACATTTTTGTGCAATAAGGCCTTAAAGATAGGAATGTTGCATTGAACCTAATGACTAATAATACTTGCTGGCCATGGCAGGTTGTACAGAGCCCTGCACCCAAAATAATAGGCCACACGCACTCTCTACATGCATGACTTCCTGAAATTACACCATATTTGTGATGCATACATGGGCATACAAACGGAACAAAAAGTACATTTTTAAATGCATTTGAACATTGAGAAAAAGTGGCTCGCAGCTTGTTTGCTACACAATATTGATATCGCAGTTGTCTCTGAATGCCTTTGTCATCTGAGAGCTCAGTATCAAATACAATCACCAGATATTTGTATTGGGTAACAGATTTTATGCTTTGACCACCCAATTGCAACAATGGAATGACTGTGCTTTTTGCACTCTTAGCCCTAAACGTCATACAAACAGTTTTGTTGCAGTAGAAAATAATCCCATGCAATTCTGCATAGCCTGACACATATCAAGTATACTTTGCAACCCACATACACTTGGACAAAACACACAAACATCATCAGTAAACATTAGGTGTTTCAATAGTACTTCACCAATTTAACACCCAGCTTTAATGTTGTTTAGTTCAATTGATGGATCATCTAAATATACAGCAAACAAGTATGGACTCAATACTCCCATTTGTCTAACCCCATTAGTAACAAGAAATGGTTCAGACAAATGCTTGCCCCATTTTATTTGCATCATTTGTTCTTTGTACCAATGTTTCAGTAGCTGCACAAAACACATTGGTACCTTTCTCTGAATTAATTTCTCAAATAATTTCATGTGCAATACACGATTGAATGCTTTCAAGGCATCTAAAAGAGCAGTATGCACTAATGAACCATGGGTTACAAAGTATGAAGCAGTTTGCTTCAACAAAAATATACACTGATCAGTACCATGTCCAGCCTTAAACCAAATTGATTATCTGTTGTTCCAAGGGAAGGAGAGATGCACAAGATAATTTGAAGTGTTCAAGTAGTTTTGACGCGACTGCGGCAATTGCCACAGGTCTGTAATTTGATGTGTCAGTCATATTCCCATTCTTGTTTTTTTGCATATGAGAACTATTGTTGTGTTAAAACAGGAACTAGGTACAAAATTACGAACAATGCACATATTAAAAAGTACATTGAGAAAAAAGCAAAGAGATTCACCTGCATACAGCAAGTGCTCTTTTTTGCATATGGGAACTATTGTTGTGTTTAAACAGGAATTGGGTACATACCCATGAACAATGCACATATTAAACAGTTCAGAGAAGAAAACACAAAGATTCACCTGCATACAGCAAGTGCTCTGCAGAAATAAAATCAGGCCCTGGTGCCTTGTTCAAGGACAGCTTTAGAAGAAGTTATGTCAATGAAACAACAGAACACATGGCCATTTCAGGACCCAGACAATTCTTGCAGTCTATGCTATGTTCCACAAATTCTGCAGACTCACTGGCAGAGTTTTCAGAATTTAACATTCCCTTGAAATAGTCACCATTTATCCCACCCACCTATGTTGGTAGTGATGGTTATCTGTTTTGTTCTTAACCTTCTGCCAAATGTCTGGTTTTATCAGCTTGCAGTGCATCTGCTAGGCCATTGGCCTTGTGTATTTCAACATCTTCGTGGCATTTCTGCAGTGAATAATTGAAATCCTTTTTTGTCTTAACCATGTTTCTGTATATACCACCAGTCTTTGTTCTATTGCAGTTAACCCATAGCCACAAGGCTATGCCACAGCTCTGCATACAAATTTTATATCTCTTCCAGATGTTTCTCACCTGTATAATTAAAATTTTGACAGTGTAGCCTCTGTGACTAATTGCAGCTTATCAAGTAGGTTTTTACTTCCATTGTTGGAAATCCTCTCTTTCCTGAGGAGTAACCTTAAGCCAGTCAATTCAACATGGCTGGAGCTCTAATTCCTCATCATCAAATCCAGGATGGTGGGAACACTGAATGGTGACTCCTATAGCTCAGTGATCAGTAACTATGCACAACTATAGCACTTCCATATCAAGCATTGCTTGATGCACTGCAAATGACGAGACAAAATGGTCTATCTAAGAAGATGTGAAATGTGCATCACTAGCGTTGTAAATTTGTCCTGGGCTAGTAGTGCATAATCGAAATCATTTTCCACACAAAAATCTTCTAACAAAGCTCCAAATGCATTCATAACCCCAGCACTGATGTCCCTCACAAAGCAAATATTTGGGCATGGCAGCTCATCACAATCGTTTCATCTTACCCAAGTATGCTAAAAAGTCACCAGTATTAGCTCTACTGCAGTATGGCAGGTACACATTAATTAAACACAACTCTGATTTCTTTTAATCATTCTTAAGCCTATTATAAAGCAATCACAATTTGAAAATGAAGCCTTAAGATTTTTAAACCAACAGATATGGCAGTTCCACCATGCCCACGACCCAAACCTAGGCCATCATTAAAGTCAGAGTCTGCCATCCCAAATGTAAAATGAGACACACCTAAACAAAATAGATTATCAAGCTGTTCGTTTGAACAGATCTCTAGCTCAATCGCCTGTCGAGTTATGGAGTTGCAGACTGATGGTAAAAAAGTGACTCACTCAAGTCTTAAAGGTAAATCCAAAGGTTTCAACAACACTTTGAGAGCTGGGGTACGATACATTCATACTTTCAACCAAAAAACAGCAGTTGTCAGTTGCCTTGCCAACGCCACAGCTCCTCCGCCAATTGCGCTAGAGAGCTGTTCAAACCCTTAAACAGACCGGCCAAGTCTTCTAGTCTGCACTCGAAAAAAAATTTTTTGGTTGGGGGTTGCAGATTTTTTGTGACTGACGTCATAAGTGAAGTAGTTTTTAAGCCATTTTGGCTCATGTTACCTGGCCTAGGGCCCAACTGCTAGGCCAAAGTATTTCGCTGAAGTTTTCATTGGAAACTAGGCTCAAGTCCAAGTCTTTTGAGCCTTTGATAGACTTTCTAGCATTTCTGGTTGAAAAGTTATGATCTAAAATGAACAAATTAATTAATTATAAAATTAATTAGTCAAATTTTTTTATTACTTTAGATCAGTGGTTCTCAACCTTTTTTATCCCATGCACCCCTTTAACTGTTATTCACAGATAAAATCCCCCCCTTACAAATTTAGTTTGTGAAGAACACTTCTACATCAGTACACTAAGAAGAGAAACTAAACTCTTCACAACTGGTAAGTTAAACTATATTACATTTTAAACAAAATCCTAAATACAAAATGCTCCCCTGGTGGAGAATTTCCCCCAGTTGAGAACCCCTGCTTTAGATCATAACTTCTGAACCTGAAATCCCAGCAGTTCATCTAAAGTATCAAAAGACTCTGATTGTAGCCTAGTTTCCAATAAAAACTTCAGCGAAATACTACCATCTAGTGGTTTGGGCCCAGGGCCAGGTGAAGTGGGCCAAGGTGGCCTAAAAGTCCTTTACTTATGATGTCATTCACAACAAATCAGCATCCCCCAAGCAAAAAATGTTTTTCGAGTGCAAAGTACAAGACTTGTCGAGTCTTTTGAGCTTTTGACCAGGTCTGTAGCGCTTACCGGACTGGAGAAATTCCCACGCAAAGCCACGTGCGATCCAGCTGTTTTTGCACGAACCACTTGAACTAACCTGGCTATGAAAGTGTTAACAGTGTTTTTCAAATTTACCTTCGTACAACTGTAATTATGTCACAAAATCTTTCATCAGTTCATTTGCTGAAAATTTTATTGCATTTCAAATCAACTGGTATGTTTGACTTTCATGATAAGTGTTCATGAAATTATAGTTTTCTTTACTGTCATTGCAAGCCACTCACAGTTTTAGATGTGTCATTTTCTTAGAAATGGTAATGAATCTTTCACTTCACATGAAGCACAATTCTGCATTTTTAGGTAACATTTTATAGAAAGGAGTCACAGAACACATGGCCACATTATACATATAGCTGTGAATAAGTGAGAGGGAGTTTTTACATTTGCTATCAAATGGTTGGGTAGCACTTTTACATCTGACATGATTTGTAATCTTTGAGCAGGTTGCGACTTGATCAGAAGTGTTGCAGACAAAAGACTTGGTATCAGATAAGAGTTCTTGAAGCTAAATTTTGGTTGACTGCAAAATGAACCCTAAGCCAGACTTAGGATTTTGTCTGATGGAAAATAATTTAGCTTTGAGAAAAGTTTTGAAAGAAATCTTAAAAAATCAGAAGCAGATAAAAAAAACATTGTGTTTCATCCTGGGTTTGAACTGACGGAAAAAATTAAGTTAATTCGGCCACAATATTCAAAAAAGAAGGCTAGTGAATAGTGTTATTGTGGGTTTTAATACTATTATGGGACAAATGACCGAAATGTCTCGATGAAAAAATAAGTTTTACCTAATATTGATACATTAGAGCTTGTCGTCAATCACCACTGAAAAGTGAAGAGCAACACTGATATTATCACTTTCGATACCAGTCCACATTTTTAGCCAAATAGCACAGGTAATACTGGGTACCAAACTACTAATACGTGTCTGGCCAAATTTTCGTTTTAAGCATGTACATGTATGTATGTAGACTGTCAGGAGAAAAGGTCAGATTATTTGAAAAAGATTGGTTTAGAAAAAGCAATAATTTTTTTTTTCTAAAGGTGGCGGCACTAGGGTGCAAAGCTCACATGAGTAAAGCTTTTGTTAAACATGTTAGCATGTTTCAGACAGTTAGCATGGCAAGAAAAGTTGTCTATATTATGTTTTACAAATAGTTGTGCGCGTGATGGTACCGTTTATTTATTTCATGGTGAATGGATTCAGGTAGTTTGAAGTAGTACTGTTACTTGAAAAATGGTTGCTTGGAAACAGTGTTTTTCCAACATGACCATATCAGACGTGTTGATGTGTTCGTGAAGCTATCATGGTACTGATGATCATTGTAGAAATGTATCAGAGTGTTGCAGGCAGGTAGGCCAAGAAAGGATGCGTTTTATTTTTTTACCAATACTCTTTCATGCTTGTCTGTATTTCAGTTACACTGTTTAGGGCAGGGGTCATTTTTCGCACTGTGGACTGGCATTTTGGCATTATTTTGTATTTTGGCATTATTTTGCAGACCGGCCCTCAAAATAATGTGTGGCACAAGCAAATTTATCGCAACTCATAACTCATCACCACACTGATTTAGTAATAAAAGATCTGGGCTTGCTTTGCTGCAATAAGATGCTCCAACCTGTAAGGATTATGTTGGTCATTGGCACCTGCAATGTGTTCCTTATGTCAGTCATTCCTGTCACTTTTGGACCAATTTGATCTGGGTTCTGCATGGTCTGCTAACAATTTCTTCACAAATCTGCACCAGTCCGTGGCCTGGTGTTTGCCGACCCCTGGTTTAGGTGACAAGTAAAATTATGGAAAAATTGTGAAAATAGCTCGTTACACTTTGCATTTTTTTCTCCACACACCCAGCACCAAAAGTGTTAAATCATATTTTCATCTTACATTTGGTTTAAGGATATGATTAATGTCAGTGTTGAGGCATAAAGTTGAGAGTAGTAAAAGTTGGGAAAGTACTGTGAAGTTTAATCGCTTTAATTGAGACAGAAAATGGCTTCAACTTTTTTTCTCGAAAAAGAATTACAAATTTAATGCTAGCGACGATTCTTTTACAATATGCATGATGGACAGAAGCAGATTTTCTTCTTTTACATGAGCAGTGACCCTCAAGCGATTCCAGATTTTCTTCTTTATTATGAGCAGTGACCCACAAGGAGGTTAATTCAAGCGGTTCGCGAAAAAACAGCTGCATCGCACGTGGCTTTGTGCGGGAATTTCTCTGGTCTGGTAAGCGCTACAGACCCGATATAAGGCTCAAAGACTCGGCACGTCTTGTGCTTTGCACTCGAAAAAAATTTTTAGTTGGGAGGTACAGGTTTTTTATGAGTGACATCATAAGTGGAGGACTTTTAAGTCACCTTGGCCCACTTTACCTGGCCCTAGGCCCAAACCGCAGGATGGTAGTATTTCACTGAAGTTTTTATTGGAAACTAGGCTACAATCTGAGTGTTTAGAACTTTGGATGACCTCCTGGGATTTCGGGTTCAAAAGTTATGAACAAAAGTAATAAAAATATTTGATTAATTAGTCAATTAGATAATTATTTAACACTTTGACGGTTGGCACCCAGGGCCAGGCAAAGTGGGCCAAGGTGGCCTAAAAGTCCTCCACTTATGACGTCACTCACAAAAAACCCACACTCCCCAAGCAAAAAAATTTTTTTTCGAGTGCAGATTAGAAGACTTGCCACATCTTTTGACACTTTGAGTAGGTCTGTAACCCGAACAGGAGCAGAGATATTCCCGCGCAAAGCCACGTGCGTTTAGGTGTTTGTTTTTCCAAAAATCCCCAAAAGCATCCGGACGCCAAAAAGTTAATGTGTTAATTTTAGATTATAACTTTTGAACCAGAAATGCTAGAAAGTCAATCAAAGGCTCAAAAGACTCAGACTCAAGCCTAGTTTCTAATGAAAACTTTAGCAAAATACTATGGCCTAGTGGTTGGGCCCTAGGCCAGGTAACATGAGCCAAAATGGCTCAAAAACTACTTCACTTATGACGTCACTCACAAAAAATCCACAACCCCTAACCAAAAAAATTTCTTTCGAGTGCAGACTAGAAGACTGTCTAATCTGTTTGAGCGCTTAAACAGCTCTCTAACGCAATCGGCGGAGGAGCTATGGCATTGGTAAGGCAACTGACAACTGCTGGTTTTAGGCTGATTTCAAATATGACTAGATCATACCCCGGCTCCCACACTTCACTAAAAGTGTTTTTAACAAATGAACTTTAAGTGATTTTTATGGCACTTGTAACTGTGGACAAATAAGATGCATTAGAAGTGAAAAACAAAGGTTTTGGCTACAGATTCCACTTAAACTGTTTCAGTAAGTTGCTGCACACCTTAACCAACAAATAGGTCCAGATATTAATCTACTCAAATGCTTTAACAAAATCTTAAATAACTGAGAAAAAATTTCTACAATTTTTAATAACATGTGAGAGCTGTAACAGCAACACATACAAATGTCAAAGTAACAAGTCAGTGAGGAAACAAAGTAAGAATTACAAGCAATGAAAGAGCCATCAATTTTGTCAAAGTAGTATCTGAATGACTATCTGTTTTTTACTTTTGAAGGACTAAAAACTGTATCTGGCTTTGTGCCATAGGTGGTGGAACCAAGGGGCCGCATGGGCCTATGCTCTCAACTTTTATTTCTGGTAGGGCCTGGCCCGTCCACTTTTAAATGTCTAATTTTTCCCAAATAAGTTTAAGTAACACAATTAGTATTGGGTCCATTGTTTAAGTACATCGTCAAATGAAAAATATGTTGCAGATGTTTGGCAGTATTTTGTCAATATTATTTGTAATATCAGGATTTTTTTAAGACGTTTTAGGGACCCGATTCGGGTCCCTAGAATTTCAAATCAGGTCCTTAGAATCAGAAATATGATTGGGTCCGTAAACTCAGAGAAAATTGAATCCCCGAAGAAATCAGGTCCATACAGATCCATACCGGGTCCCTAACATTTTCCTTAAAAAAAACCCTGGTAATATATTCATTGTAATTTGGCAGTGAATTTGGCAAGATTTGGCATTTCTTTGGTAGAACACACCATGCACAGTCTGTCATCATGATACGGCTTGCATACCTCATTGGTGTTGTTCAACAGTGTTGCTAGGTAGTGTAATACAACACAATTTTTTACACATATGGTATAATTTTACATGCTTACGTGCATTGGCATTGGAAAGATTTTTTGCAGTGGGGGCCACCAGTGGATTTTTCCAAACGTTTTTCTAGGGTGGGGCAAAAAGTGGTGAAATTTTGTTTCTACTACTTGAAACTAAGAAAACAACCTTTTTTGCTGAAATTTCCAAATTCATGAGCCCTTTCTGACACCCATGCTTGTGTGTAGGAAAAAGTTCGTGCCACACCATTAATAATTGGTGTAATTTCAAGTGTTTTGACACCATCTAAATAGTGAAATTTTGCTGAATCTTGTACACAAAATGAAATATTTGACAGCTCAATTTCAATTGCTTGTTTTTTGCATTGGCAACACTAAATAGCTAATTTTATTTCTGCATTAGCAACACAATTGGCATCCTTACAGACAACTTGCCAGTTGCTACATATGCTTTGTCACATTTTTGCATTCCGGTATCTAATACCTTTGTAGAATGAGTATTCAGTCATGTGTTACTTCTGTGTTCAAGATGTGGAAAAGTTGTTATTTTGTATTTGCTTAAAACAAGTATCAATGCTATGTCATATTTGCCTGTTTTTAAGCTGTGTTCTTGGTGTTTTTAACAGGCAAGTGGTGACTCTGGTAGACAGGGCCCTCAGGTTTAGCCCAAGTCTTTGTAAAGTCTTCAATTATGTTTTTTATCTAACACAAGCTGTTCACTTCGTATATTCGTGCCACGACCCAAGGTCCAGTCCCACTACACTATGTTGTTAATTCAGGCTACCTTATGCAATTAACTATTTTTTAAAACAGAATTCTTATTAGACGGAACGTTTTTTCAAGCAATGGATTTGTATAAGACCTTGGTTTTAAAGTC
>JGI24021J15306_10001445_pt1 | contig 23275 bp, 12 predicted proteins | sample Ectturendosymbi1_FD_15306 | JGI IMG/M metagenome (IMG submission 15306) | reverse complement strand
CTGCAGGATACTACTCTAACAGAACACATCTAACAAGCGTAGCAAGCATAATACCAAAAATATGCGAGTTTTGTATAATGGCAATAATTTGATAGAAAAATTTTGTTTCTCTGAACACAAAGCTGATTGTTTTGTCTTGCTTCCATAATAGCTATTTGTTCCGTTTTGTGCTAAAGCAGCAGGAGGTGTCAAATTCTTGATATACAATGTTGGATGCATGCAGCAACTGAGGGGCTAAGCATGAAGTGTGGGGAACAGATATTAAATGAGGGGGCCGGGCACAACTGCCCCCCGCTGGCGACGGCCCTGCTGAGGTGTCTACACAAACGATATGAGTGAACCTGCGTGGTCACGCGTTGAATCTCTCATTGTTTGTGCTTCTGAACACCACGGTCCCAGCTGCATTCGGAGTTCGCGTCTCCAAAAAGCGACCGTTTTACAAGCTAGATAATTTGACGATTGATGTTGATACACCAAGTGCTATATCCACGAATTTGAGAGCGCCAGGCAAAAATTGTGGTTGTTCTTCAGCAGAAGTAGACGCTCAAGCTACATGAAAAATCTCAGCTAGTATGAACCGTGCAATCATTGCATTGATATGTATATAATGCATTCTACCAGGGGCGGCTCGTCTAGGCGGGCTGCCGGTCTGCAGCCCTCCCTGAAAAATGTAAGGCAAAGGATTCCGCCAATCGGCCAAACTAGCCTTAAGGTTGGATTTAGTTACCAAAATTTTGCAACACAATCATTCTCGGTACTTCCGACACCTTTTCTGCTCAACGTTTCGTAGGAGTCCAACAAAACCAATGTTTCGCTGCTTGCCAGCGTCACCACTTGTGTGATAATGTTTTCAGCACACTTGCCGATGAATTTGGTGATTTCGGGGCTGTGATCCTCACAGCTCTAAAGGAAAGAAACCAAACATTTGGCTGCAAAAAACATGGCTGTATATCCGCCTATCGCAATGCGTTTTTGATATTTTGACGATGAGTTTTTAAAGAAAAAACGGAGGAGATATGACCTTGACTGTTTTTCTTCCTGAAATTCTTGGATAATAAATTTTATAATTCAGTTTAACTATGCTTTTGCAAGTACTTTGGTGATATTGGCGGCTTTGTATTCAAATCTGGTCGCCAATCTTGGGCTGCGAAAATACAGCCCTTCGTTCATCTGCACCAGTGCAGCTTGCAACTGTAGGCTAAGCTGATGAGCTTCCTAGGGTTGGCGTTTGAAGATGTATGGCAGTAGTTTGTGGATCTCAGTCTTGGACAACACAAGATGTGACTGGTTTAAAACATTGAAATATGACAAATTTGAAGCATGAGAAATCTGACAAGCCTATAAGCATTCACCTACTTTAAGTACTAAAGTAGACCTGTAATTTTTTGGTAAGGTGAACGTTGCAGCTGTAGGCAAACTGATTCAGGATACAAACTTTTGCTGGAAAAGCATAACAATCCAGCTCAAAAAAACGAGAAATCTTGTGTAAAATCATGAACTGTTCGAAATTTTTTGGCAAATTTAAACTTCATTTGAAGGAACATAATTAAAGTACCAGCTCAAAGAAAGTGGCTCTAGGTAGATTAGGTCTGTTGCCATGACACGGTTTGAATGAAATGCTAAGCTTTGTCTTGTTAACAATGGCGCCTCATTAGTGCAGCAGAATGTTCCAAGCTTAGTGTGCGAGCGGTGCTAGGTTCGATTCTCCCCTTTGCAGCGTTGATGGCAGTGGTTTGGTTATGCGTCATAGTTTTGAAAGGACCGGTTTAATTCTATTGTGTTCATGTTTACGCTTTAGGGTTTGGTTTCATTAAAATGAAGTGAATGTTTTCTATGTATCAATAAGGTCAACTGAAAATTACGAGTTTGATAAGATTAGGGCTGCTGGAGTGACTGGAAACGCCACCATATTATAAAAACAACGAAGGCGACAATCCCATATGTTCAACCAGAGATGAAATTTCGCAGCCTTCCCGGCCAATTTCACCACGAGCTGCCACTGCATTCTACTATTTGAAACTACTCGTACATTCAGTAATATTAAACAACATTTAGAAGTGCTTCAAAGCATGGTATATTTCCTGCCCGCCACCAACTTATTAACTTTTTGATATTTCCTGATTTAACAAAATCCTGCGCTTTTTGCCACACACAGACAAAAACATTCAATTTAGTGCACACACTGCAAATTCGCATGCTCAAATAGCCGTTTTTCTCTTTTCAGCGTAAATGACTATGCACATATAAGAACTAGGCTTGTACCTTGGGACTGAATGTTTCCTGTTTGAAATTCACAATTCAAGCTCTATTCACTGTGTACATTATAAAAAGAAACAAAAAAGTACGGTAATTCAAGATTTTGATAATGTGCTTCTTGAGTGAGTTCTTCTAACCACTGCTTAGCCCGTCTAGATTTTGGGGCAGGTGTTAGCAGCCACTCGGTTGTTTGGTCGTCCAGAAACGTCAGGCCATGCAGTCCATGAGGAGGCCGGTAGATTGGTCATTGGAGGACAACATGGTCAACGGTTTGTTCTTCTGCGCCACACTCACCGCAGAGGCAGTGGCGATTCTAGAATTAAAAAAGTGGGGGCACTGTGGGGCCAGGAAGAAGGGGGCCAACATTAATGTCTATCTTGCATGGTGATTTTTCGTTGTTTTGAAGATTAAGTTGCTATAATTAACCTTGTCAAACCCACTACAGGTTTGTGAATATCGTTAAATATGAACTAGCATTATTATTCACTAGAGACACCTAAACGCCACTGCAGATGCACTCACACACGTGTACTGCTATGCTGAATGTTCTGTTCTAACCATGCAAGTAAAGAAATGAGATTGGTGTTATCAGGGAACAGCTAGTTACTCTTCCAAGAAAATTAAAAATTAATAAAGATATGACCATAGGGTTTACTTTTTGTCTGAAGCTTGAATAAAATGAAATTAGATATTTGTTTGTGGCTTAAATTAAATGTTATTTTTCTACTTTATTTCGAAAATTAATATAAGTTAAACAAACCAGTTATCGAAGGTTTACTAACAAAGAAATGCACATCAGAAACAAAGATTTTTGTGTTGTCCAAATGCTGAAAAGAAGTGCTTGGAATAAAGGTGAAAAAAAAACCTTTACTTCAATTTATGCAAAACTTATCCTTGGATGACACTAGGTTCTGTCTTAAATGAATGTTCATTGCTGATATATGATCTAACCAGGACAGATCAGCAGTGAGTCCTAAATTTTTTTTGGTTGCGGCACACCTAACAACTGAGTTTCCTTTACGTGGCACTCCAAATCTAGTGACTGAAATGAAACAAACAGAAACGTCCCCTTTAGAAGAGTCATATGCAGTGGTGTGTTTAAGGGGAGGCGATTGAGGCACTTGCCTCTGGCCCCCCTTTTTGGGGCCCCCCTTCAGGTGTTACGCGCATAAATTTTCTTTTTTTTTGGTAACAGGAAACTAACAGGAAAGCAACCAGCTAACAGGAAAGCACCATTAACTAACAGGAAAGCAACCAGCAGCAATAGAGCTCCCTCACTGAGTTTACTCTACTACTAACTGAGTTCACTCTACTGCGGTCTGTTGCAGTTAGTTAATGCCCCATCTTTTTCTTGTGCTTGCCTCAGTAGTTCAAAGCGATGCAGCCAACTGCAACAGATCACACACTGAAAATATTTTACTTAGTCTTACACGTCAGTTGATTTTACGCGCTAGATTTTTCATAGTGAATGCTACTTTGCCAACCTGTATAATTTTGCCAAAAAGAACTACTGATTTCATGAAGGTAAGTTGCTTGTTTGGATTGTGATACGTTGCCCATGTGTTAAATGCAGGCAAAGTTGCTCTGAAATCTTTCTCGGGTATAAAAAAACACCTGTTGACACATTTTGTGCAAGAGAGCTGGGGGAGAGAGCAACAGGTAGGATCAATAGCTGGGTAGGTTAAATATAGCCATGTAGAACATGTTGAAAGTGAAGTTGTGTCAAGTATGGGCGCATTTTTGTTGTAAAATGTGGGGGGGACAGGTTGGTGTGAAACCAATTACAAACCTAAGGAGAAAATGTGGGGGTACATGACATTTTATATCTCCCTGTCTGAAAAAGTGGGGGGTACGTGTCACCCACCTAACTGCGCCCATGGTGTCAAGTACATCAGTGCTGGCTGGAGAACACTGATAGTACTAATAGAAAACTCTGCTGTGTATAGAAAAATGTAAAATTAACAGAATATTAAAAAAGCAACTTTCTTATATTGTATTACAATGCATGTTCTTCAAATGGTTTCTTGACATGCTATAAAATAACCTAATCTTTGACTTATGTTTTGCAATTAATGATTATGGCAGGGTCCATAGTGATAGGGACGGCTAGCTTATTGAGTTGAAAACCCAATATGAATTGAATTATGGAATGTTGGATGAGTTATTTCAAAACAGTATTATATATTTGAATTATTCAGGCTAGGCAAAAATTTGGGCTATTTTTGACGTAGCGGCACTGCTGACTCAGGTTAGAGCATAGCCTACTTGTACTGAAGTCTAAATGAAAGACATACAAAGAAGTTTTTTTATCTGGAGGAATGTCAATGTGGAGTAACTAAATGGCCGTCCAAGTTCATGGCAAGTTTCTGTGAGATACAATGCCTGTTTTTCTGAATTACTTTAAATGCAACACCAATGGGCGAACGAAATAAAAGGATTTTGCTGGAACTACTTCAGCAACCTGGGAACAAGACTTGTGCCGATTGTAATATGCCTGGTAAGCAATTACTGGAAATTCACTGTTGTTTCAAGTTAGGGATTATTGTATAATCCTATTACATGTGGGTTTCTTTCCAATTTTCTTGATTACAAGTCTGCAAGTTTTGCGCTTGTTCCATTTCTTTATGTAAGGATAGCCATATACTACCATCAAACAATGAGCAGATTTGTCTTGATTGAAACTATGGTGGAATTAAGCGTTTTTGCCTGTGCAAATTTTTCCACAACATTTTTGCATGGAGTTGGTTTGTATTTGTTTTGTCAGACAAGGTAAGTCTTGTCTTTCATGCAAAACTTTTCGTTCAAGTAGAACACAGCTGGGTGTAATTTTTTGCTGTCATGTACTAGTTTTTTCTAGGTACCCTATAAAAGGCGGAGCTCCGTGAATAGCGGAGCTAGGTTTCCAAGGTTGATAACGTAACCGGAGTGGAAAAAAAAGTTGTGTTGCAAAAGTTAACAAAGTGAAAGAAAAATGTATCGTTGCAACTTAATACACGTTTACCCCACACATGGAATGCATGGAAGTTTGAGATGTTTAAAAATTTTTTACATTCACAACTGTTACAGCCTATTTTTTGTCCCCGAACCGTTGTGAAACTCAGATAACCAAAAATTATCTAACTTCAAAATAGACTTTTTTTACCGTAGTATAATATCACCTTTTGCAGTACAGTTCTTTTTACTACCGTTTAGTTCTCATTGCTCAACGCAAAATATCGGTTTTAGCAACTCTGGTTACGTCATCAAACCTCCACCACCAAACTCCGCTATTTACAGAGTTCTGCCTTTTTCAGGGCACCTTTTTTCTGATCACCAATAAATATATACTCCTGAAAAAAGATCTTGAATTCCAGTTAGGCTCTAGTAGTTAGGTTTTGAACCATTGTCTAGTTGTGTCTTGAACCATTATTTTAAATTGATGGACTTTATCTACTCATGGCTTCTTTGGCTGCTATGATTAGATCCTTTGTTAAATGTAATGGTTACAAAACATGTTAATGCATATTTAACAGTTACAACAACTGTGTTTTTAAAATCAATGTCAGTTTCTGACCTGGGCAAAAACCAACTCCATCAGATAATTTTATTAATATTAAAGTCTGTTTTGTGACACTTTATTTTGGGCAATTTAATTAGGCTGTGGCTACAGAACTGCCCACGGATCATCAAATTTGAAACCTTATTTGACCGCCTCCTGTAACTGACAGTAACGCACATGAGAATGCAGTAGGCTTGGTAGAAACACAGTAACCCTAACTGCAGCCCTAATCCTAACGCTAAACTGTAAACCAAAAGTTTGGAAAGTTTTGATTAAAGTAAAGAAAAACTGGTCCCAAGAATTTAATTGTGCAACCTGTTACCACTACCAAAACATAAGTCGCCAAAGTGAGAGGTGACCTGAAAACCATTGACGCAGTAGACTTGAAACGCACCCACTGTGCTATCAGGGTGACGACACTTGAGTGACAAACTGACTGCTTTATTCGAACCGCGTCATGCGAGGTGGTGCGATCAAATAAGTTTTGAAATAAGAAGATCCACGGGTAGTTCCATAGCCAGTTCCATGTAATTATTATCAACTATTAGTTTTTACCTACTGTATTTACATTTTTTTGATACTGTGGCCAAACTACATTCTAGGCCGTGTAAACTTTTTTCCTAGGAAAACAACATTGATACCAGGTGGTTTTGAAGTTACCATTATCATGTTTACATGCGAGTTTCACAAAACACATTAAAATTGAAACTGAAACAACTCTTTAAATTGTTAAATTTATTTTTTCTCTTCATATTTTTCATATGTACATGTATGAACTTCTGAAAGAAAAGGACAGGTGGTATCCAATAGCAGCCAGTTTCAGATTTATTTTGTACGTATTGCTGTATCTGTTCTATAAAAACCTATTTTGTCCATATACGCATCCTGGTACCAAAAGTGTTAAGAGTTGTGGTAGCTAAATTGTTCAAGTATTTCCAGTTTTAAATATTAAGGAAAAATTAACATTTGGTTGATAGTATAGTAAATCATTCATTGCAGAGGTATTTCATTATAATTCGACAAGTCATGGCTTAGTTGGTCATCTTTAGTGCCCGATGGCCATTTTAAAGAAATCTAGGACTATTGATTTTGGTTTGCATGTCACAACTACAATTTGTATATATGGATAGTAAGTGTTTGTCTTAATTATCACCTGTCAAAACACAATTTACCACCTGTGATGCTTGCATTGTTTTAGAATATATTGCAACAATAAGGTACATTACTCTTTAATAAACAGCGTGTTTCATACAATGCTTTCAAGTAATTGCCTGAAGAATTATAGTCGTAATCAACACAACACTGATAAAATTTATCCATTCATCTGAGAACTAACACTTTTCATCACAGTATGGTGTCTCTTGAAAAATTTCAAGACCTTTGGTTTGGCAGTGATAGTTTGCATTTGGTAGTGGGAGTGGGTGTCTGTCATTCAGTGTTAAGCATTGTGCACTAATTGCTTTATATGAAATTTAACTTTTTATACAAATGTAGAATACATAATTTGGAAATAGATTTCTGAATGGTATATTGCTTGCATATATAATGCTTGTGAGAACCATTCATAGTTAATCATTTGTATTGGCAATTCTCTGGAAAAAAGAGTTGGGTAATCACATTGAAATTCTTTAGCATTAAAAATTTAATAATTTTATAGCATTTAAAAGAAGTTTTAGAGAAATCACTGTGATAGTGATTTACTTACTGACATCAAATATGTATTGTATTAGCCTTTGCTTCCTTGCTAAAAAAGTTTCTTGTGTTCCAAGACTCCTTGATGGGTCTCAGTAATAGGATATCCTCTCATTTTTTGTGTCTGTGTATTGATGAGTTGGACAGGCAGTTAGTGCCAGCTTTGTTTTTGGTAGAGAACTTTCTCTGACATGGGTTCTAAGATGAAATTCAGTGCTCATTTGCATTGTATTTGAAATTTTATTGAAATTTATTTTTTCAGATCCTGAGTGGGCCTCAAGCAATGTTGGAGTTTTCGTTTGTGTAAACTGTTCTGGTATTCATAGAATGCTTGGAACACATGTTAGTCGGGTCAAATCATGTCGGCTAGATCAGTGGTCGGATGATGCTGTTGAGGTATGTTCAAAGAGTATTTGATGAAAATGATGTGCATGGCACTTTTATTAAGTTCATACTTGCCAGTAAATGACTCATGCTTGGCTTATATACCGGCATCCAAGAATTTTCAAAAATATGTACTGATAGGATGTGACACATTGTTTAATAGCAATCAATAATGCTGTGGATTAAGCAGTCTGGTGATGAAATTATTGTATTCTGGCATAGTGGTGCTTTGTAGTTTGTTGTGTATGCATGTTTGCGGGGATAGTATTTAAGTTAGGGAAATTTACTCATTGATAAATACAATACAATTTGCCCTTGCTTGTATTCTGGCAGGTTATGTGTGGAAAAGGAAATGCAATTGTTAATGCTGTTTTGGAACGCTACATACCAATTTACTACAAGAAACCTGAGCCAACTGACCCACAGTATGTTTGTTAGTGCATTTATATGTGTTGTAAGTCGCAGAATTTCAATCGATTAGTATTGTGACTTGTTATGTTTTGTTTCACTAATGTGCTTTCAAGTATCAGTAAGCTGCTACATCTTGAGTAATTTCTGCCATTGAAGATGCTAGTCTGATCAGTGTTCCCGCTAAGGTGCACAAATGCGCAGTACCACCAGATCGTTTGCAAAGTAAAGCCTCATTCTCGTGAAATTTCAACATTCTTTAAAATGGGAGAAAAACAGGAAAACAATGAGAGCTAACTGAATTAAATGTGTGCCTTGCTTGTATTTTGATAAGATTTTGTATTTATTTTAATAATTCACGAAGTTTGTAATTCATTCAGAATTCTGCTAACTCAGCCTTAAATTATTCATGCTCACGAGAAAAACATTTATTCAGTTTAAAATTTTCTTGGAGGGAACACTGGTTCTGGGCTCAACTCAGAACAGTAAAAAACATTGTTGATGTACACTTTTTGATGTCCTATTTTGACTAGTGAACGGCATTAGTGGGGCGGCAAAAGTTACACTAATGTGTATACTGTATACTTACATTTCTCCTGGTTAAACCAATGCTGAAGTAAGTGTTTTACACTGATGGTCTTGATTTCATCTATTTTCCTCAAGCAATGTCACATAAACACCTGGCTTGCTTGATGTATGGCTGTGTGGATCATCCTTTATCTTCCTCGTCCTATTGGTTGTATTGACTTGTTTGGCAAATTACCACGAATGAAGGCAACGGCACGCAGGAGTTGTTTAATTTTTTGAAAATATCCAGCTCCCCGTACGTTTTTGTTAACAGGTTATGTTTTGTTAGTGCGAAAATATTTTTTCTTCTCGAAAGCTGCTGTTTGCTTGTTTGACTGCCCTGTGTTTTGCAGAGCGTACAAGGAACATTTCATACACGCCAAATACGCACGTAAAGAATTCGAAACAGAAGGGGGCACGGCACATTACGAAACAGGCAGGAAAGACGGAAAATTGTGGAAGCGGGGAAAAGATGACAAGCAGTTCAAGCTCAGAAGGTTTATTTTAAACGCTGAAGAAGGGACACTGAAATACTATGTGAAACCAGACGTAAGCTGTTCAGTAATGTATATTTCGTTTCTGCCAGTGATTGCCAACATCAACATTTCTGAGGTGGTTAAAACTAACACGATAAAATTTAAGTGGTTTTTATTTGTTTCTTTAATCCAGTATCGTGAAGCGAATCTTATTTTCGTATTAAAAAAATTTTTATCTTTGATGAAAACAATTGGTGTAGCTTAGGTTACTTAACAAATCTTTAGTTATGGCTGCGTTTAGCGAATCTGGCCGTATTGCAAAAATTTAATTTGACTTCTAAGACCCATTCATCTCAGGCTGCCTTAAAACCTCGGGCCGTTGAAGCATTTTAGCCTGATGCAGTGAATCGCACTTATTCATTAATCGCAATTTTGACGTATGCCAAAGTCGCTGGCGTTAGTAGAAAAATAAGCGGTATTGTTGAAAGTTTACAGGAAATGCAAACTGATTTTATTTTAATAAAAAATAATATATTTGATAAAAGAAAAGCAATGCAGTGTTTTTAAGGTTTTCTCCCAAAGAAGAAACATTTGCCTAATAACCATTTTTGTCACGGAAAACATAGACGTTGACCGCACGCCGCCTGCGCGCCGGATTTTCTAAACAGTGATTTCACCCAGCGCGGCGCAAACCTGTTAATCATGTGACGGAAAGAAACCTTTTAATCATGGGAGGGAAAGCACGTCACCGTGCACGTTTTTCACTGGAGAAATTGCCGTGTGCGAGCGACATTAGTGAAAAATTACAGGCAAGAAGAGGAATACTGAAGCCCATGTTGGAGCTACTGCAAACGTTTGCAGGCAGTACTGGCATAGAATCTTTGAACTGCGTAGAAGTGGCAAGACACACTAAAAGCACTTCAAAGAAAGCATTGGAAAGAATTTGCCAAAAATGCAATATGCTTACCTTTGTTTTGTCGGTTTGTTAGTTTAAATTTACCACGTGTTTTATGGACATGTGAATGGCTGCTTTTGCTTATTTAGACACGTATTTCACTGTCAACCTTACTTTCTCCTAATTCCGTTGTTGTTTAGGCGAAGGAACCGAAACACGTTATAACCCTGCTTGGTCTGGGCGTTTCACTAGCACCTGAAAAGATAAGCAACCCCAACGGCTTGCAGCTGTCGTTCATGACCGACAATTTAACGCGCCAGATCTATCTGTACGCCGATGAAGCCAAAGTAAGACTCCAAACGAAGAACACCTCATTCTGCGTTTGATAATGCTGATGAGTTGTTTTTTGAGTGAGATCTGTGCTGACAACGGTCTCGCTAATGATCAAATGTGCTTTTTTTCCTTTGCTCATACTATTTTCTGGATCGCAAATATCTAACGGCTGCGCCTTTCAGGGAAAGAAGCACAGGGAGCTTTTCTTACTTGGTAAATTTGCAACTTTAATGAAAGCACAAAACGCTGATAGTCGTTCAAGCTCAGCAATGATTGCGCAATGTACAGTGTCGAACGGCTGCGCTGTTTATTGTGGGCTGCTCGCTAGCAGCAGTTGACCAACGATTTCAGGCTGTTGAATGAGACACATTTTTCAAAATTTTTTGGCGAATTACTTTACCTGATTCGAGCATGGATTAAAACTCAAGTCATGGAAAAGTTACGGAAAATGTGCCTTACTTGCGCCTTTGATGGTCTGGTTCAGCAGCATATTTTTTAAATTGCCAAGTTAGTGTTTTTCAGTAACGTTTTCATTGGGTGGCATGATGAATCATCCACAGTATTCGCAAAACTATGCTAACCATAATTAACTGTCGAACAAATTCATAATTGTGCTGCTTTCAGGAGCGTCCTTTGTCGCACCAAGGCAGAGCGTTCCAGCGTGTTGTATCGCACCACTTCCGAAAATTTGTTTGGAGTAAAGTGCTGGAAATGAGCACTTTGAAAACACCAGTCGTAAAACGCCAGTTTTCTTTCAGTGCAGTTTACTCTCTCCTGGTCCACTTCCATTGTTCGATGTTTGCTCGTATCATTCGCACGAAATTAGTTTCGTTTTATCGAGCAACTTACTCGTTTGCCAGCACCGCAGTTGAACGCACATCAAAGTTACCCTGTGAGAGACTGGCAGTTGCGCATTGTCACAGTCGTCAAATTTATCACCGAAGGCTTCCGAGCGAAACTGGGCAAATCTACTCGTGGGCCAGCAGCATTTTTTGTTCACGCGNCGGTTGGGAAAGGATCGTATCGCTCATTGCCACGCTTACTGGTCCATGCTCGTTTTAAGCAAAGCATTGTCAGTAATTGCAAACCGTGTTCCATTCGATCGTATAGATTGTAGTAACGTTTATTGCTGAGCGTTCTGACTGTGACGTCACTTCCGCAACGCTGCACGCGCCACTGTCACAGTGCTCTTACACGCACAAGATGCTGCTCCCACTGACTAATACCTCCGTTTGTAACTCTGCGTGGTTCCTGTTGTGTTTCTAACTTGTGCCTGTTCTCTAAGAGCGTACTGATCTTGATTCCTGCTCGTCATGCCTTGAGGTCGTTGCCAAACAATAAATTGCGTATCTTTTAGTTGATCTTTGGCTTTGCATGTTGAAACTGCAGCTTCCCACCCACTTTGTCGTTACTCAACGGTTGCCTGTCGCTGTTGCGGGCGAGGACACGGGCTTTCTGATGAGTAAAACTTTATCTGGTTTGCAAAGTCAATCGAACAACGAAACAACAAAACTTTTGTCTGCACTAACACGTGTTGCCAGCGTTACAGTTGCTTGCTGATAGGATCACTTAGCGGGTTTACGACTCATGTAGTAGCACATTTTATTTCCAAATAGCAATATTGTGAGTTGGGTTAAGTAACTGTGAGAGGTTTGCTATTTTTTGCCCCTTTTAGATTGACTGTTTTCAACAAACTTTGCCGTGTTTTGAATTAAGTTAATGATGTTACAACATTTACCACACAGTCTTCACATTTGAAACCTTACCGAAAGAGTTCTCACTGGAGCTGGTGGTTGCTGAGCAAAAGTTTGCGGCGTTGTGCAGTTGACTCACTTGAAGAAACGCAATACCAAACGTGTTTGTATGTGCTCCTTTAACGCTGAGGCATCGGCTCAATTTTGTTTCATACTTGCATTTCCAGGAAGCAGTTGACTGGTTTACTGTTCTTCGCGCTTCGTCCTTTTATTTAATGAAGAAAACCAATCCAGGCCTCAATGACGACGAGGTAAGTGTGGCACTTTTGTTTTCCTGCTTGTCAAAATGCTTTGGTTTGCGATAAGCAAAATTACTTCAGAAGAAACAAGTACAAGTCGTTTTCTTAGGTTTCCGCTCTCTTAGCTTACTCTTGTTGCATAGTGCATGAGCAAAAATGAAGTTTTTGTAATAATATTACGCTATATTTCGTCGTAAACATCAACGTTTTTCTTGCTTCCCAGACGGCGATGTCATTATGAATTAACACAAGTATTTGCAATACGTTTGAGGGCAACACCTGGAAGATGTCCTCATAAGACCTGTTTTTTTTGCTTCATTGTATTTCTTGCCAATAAAAATAGTTTTCAAATCATCCTGATTTCAAATCTGCTGTATTTGGTTCAATATAATCTGCGTTATTACCAGTCTTAATAGTACTTTATTGTATGGCATGGCTACCATCTATCTCGCTTTACAACCGCATAACGTGTGTCAGTTTGAACGTTTTCGCTTTTAATATTTCACTGTTGACTGACAACGTGTATACCCGAGATGCCTCATAGCTTGAACGAAAACGTTAGGCTTTTATTGACTGATCATGCCTTTTCCTTCAATGAGCTTATTTAAGTGTCGCACTTGATTAGTGATGTTTCTAAATTGAGCACATCAATGTTCAGATACTGCGACGATTAAACAGTCATCAGGTGAAGGAAGGCTGGATGTTAAAGACTGGACCAAAGGCAAGAGTCCTCGCTTGTTTCGTATTGACTCGGTTCGCTTCGATATGCTATACAAACCGCACGTCGGCCTTTTTCGCTACAGCGAACATGTTTTGCAAGAAAGCCATCGCGTTTTAACGTTCGCAGACGACTGCAGGTGCTTCTTTGCTCACTGTTCGCCTCGACTCGCAGGCGGTTTTTGCGGCATTGCAACTTCGACTTGATTTCACCAACGTTGCATTTCGCCAAATGCGCCAGTGGAGTGCGACTGCATTCGTCACAATTGCTCGTGCGAGCAGTTTCTTTGTGGTGCTTGTGCGTCGTGTTTTGATGTTGTGATCACCGCCTGTACCTGCTAACCTCCCGACAGATTGAATCATTGCCTGTCTTTGTGATCGTAACGCAAACAGCGGCAGGGAACTTCCGCCTCATCCTCGATTTGTTCTTCTTGCGCAGCACACCGAGCCGTACAGAAAGCGCTGGTTCGCCCTGGAAAGCAGAAAGCTGCTGTACTTCGTCAATCCGCTTGTGAGTATTGCTCATGTGATTCTCTTCGGCAAAGCAAGCTTTCATGTTTGAAAAACATTACGTCGCTCCTATCGGTTTCGGGGAAACTGAGTCTTTTTTGTACAAAAACTTTTCAGATGAACACATTTGGAAACGTTTTCGCCGCATCTGATTTTGGAACCAGCCAGACTGTGCAGAATTGTATCCGTTCGCTTCATGCTCTGATTTGCATCTGTAATTTTGCTTGAGTTGACACGTCGAACTCTCGCAGAAAGGCAGTACTAACGGTTAATTGCCTGGCAACTTGCTGCTTACAAAAGTCATCATATTTTGAGCATTTGCGATTGTTTGCCTCCAATGGAAGACCCTTTGGATTCTCGCCCCACGCAGATAGCTTTTTTATATCTCGGTTAACACTTGGCAAGAAAAAACGGCGAAAGTAATTTTTCGAAAGTCTTCCTTATTTCCCGACTCGTATTTTCAACTGAAGTACCCCTCTAAGGCCTTTGTCTGTTAAAAAAACAAATCTTCAATTGAAGTGGCAAGTTCAAAACTTTGCAACTGAATACAACATAGCATCAGCGGCAGATTACCTTTGAAACATTTTTATATTTGTATTGGTCATACCCAAGCGAAATTTGACATTGACTATCTTGGCCCCATCATTGTCACGATGGAATTCCTGTTCCGTCGCAGGACGCTTACCCGCGAGGAGAAATCTTTCTGGGAAACGGTTCCGACGGCTTCATGGTTCGGGACGGGTTGCCTTCTGGTCAGAACGAACAAGGCTTCGGCATCACCATAACGACTCCAGAAAGGTAGGCCGACGTTTTCTCTGCTTTGCGAAACTTGTAACTGAGACAATCTGAGTAAAATAGACGCAAAAACAGGTTTTTGTAGGTTGTCCACTTTGGTGTGCCTGTAATCTCGCAGTTGGGCACTTGCAATAGAAAAATACGTTTTGTTGCGGCGCCAGCCATAGTTGCGACTTGTGGGGGGCTACCATTCAGAGTTTTACAACGCGTATCTCATAAACATTTGTCTATTCTGTCACCTCACCAATTCCGCGCATCAACAGCACTGCAGCGTCGTGTTCCCTATAAAAATTGCTTATGTTACAGAAGATGATCAGCGCAAACACTTGCTGTCACAATTACAGAAAAAAACTTTGATAGAATAACGATAGATCGTCGAATACGATTTCTGAAACAACAATTAACAAGTAGACAAGCACACAATTGCGGTTATTGGCAGCAAATTAAACAAGCATCTTAAACGCACGATTGTCATCCAACTACAACTTCAATACCGATTGGTGAACTGCAACTGTGCGCTAATTCTCCAACAAATAAAGCGTACGTACCAGAACGATGTGGGTTCCACTGCTCAGGTTTTTGGTCTTTAAGTCCACCAGAAAGCTCGCTGCAGAATTTGGGTTGTATACGCAGAGCCAAAAACTGTCACTAACCGGGAGATTAACGGAGCGGCAAATTAATGGTGTGTTTTGCACGGGGATAAACAAAAAAACAAATTTTATAGTCATTTTGTGCTAAGAGAAGCAAGGGAGTAACGAATCGTGGAACCCGGAAAGGCGGCAATATACGTCAAATGCTGTCAAATAAGGTTATGCTTCAAGACGGCAATAGAGGTACCAAAACCTTTTTGACCGTGGAAAGGTTGCACGTCATATTCGGTGACCGGGTTAAACACAACATGTAGCAGCGCTGTAGGATCGGTTAATGTCATGTCATTGCAGTTCATGCCTGTTTTCGAGAAACTTACTGACCACAAAAAAAGAAAAAGAAACGAAAATGAATTATTCACAGCAGTTGCAAACTATCCTAAATTTCGCGGTTGTTTTTGCTATGTAAACAATGAGACGTACAGTATAATGTGCAGGGTGTTTCAAAACGTTTGTTACCATTTTGCAGTTGATTAACTCGACCAGTTTGTTTTCAAATGGTCGCAAATTTTAACAGTATGCATAGGAAGAACTCAAAGTTTTATTTTTCATGTTTCTTGCGTTTATCTTTTCAATTATAAAAATAGAAGTCACTTCAATGCAAACGGCGTTTTGTGTGTTAGAATATGCTCTAGCAATCAAGCAAGACTGTACAGCGTGCATTTGCAAGATAAGACCTTGAAAAAGCACCAGCTGCAGTACAGATTTAGAAATGGCACCAAATGTTCAAAAAGCAATGTTGTTTGTGTGCGGTCGAAGGATCATCTTGACCAGCCGCAGAGTTGCTGTGGTTAAACAAGAAATTCGGGAATGCACCCAAAAAGCCACTTTGAACAACACTTCAAACTCACTTTCAAATCAGTATTTAATGGAGTATTTGCTTTCAACACACTATAAACGAAAACATGAAAAAAGTGTGGGAACGCTCACTACGTCACTGATCACCAGTATCGGAAAAGATAGTCGAGAAAGTTTCGGAAACGCTAGTGCGAAGTCCCAAAACTTGTGCCAAAATTTGTGAAATCATAATTAAAATCCACATAATATGAATGCTTCAATTTTCATGACCAAATCGTGTTTTACTAAGCATTGGGCCTGTTTAATTTCACACACGTAGCATTTAAAGCTACAAGTGTGAAGTACATCTCAAATGATTGCAAATTGTTCGGAACACCCGGTATCATGAATAATGAGAATAAGTAGCACGTTAGTCGTGTGATGCTGTAAATTGAGAAAGACGTGGAAGGCTAACACGCATTCTTGGCACAGCTCTGAAGGCGCATCGCAATTTTGTGATGTTTGCAGTTAAATTGTCGCTTGCTTCATTTTATTAATGAAACGGAGTGAGATATTTGGTGACAGATCCAGTTGATGCCCGGGTCCGCGAAAACGTTTCTCTGGGTCCATAAATCGCTTTTTGTGGCATCGAAAATAAGTGATTTTAGGTTATGTGTGTGTCGACCTTGAAGAAGTTCGGGATCATTCCTTGAATCGGAATATTTGCTCTATATTTCTAGATACAAGCGCATATGTTGTACTCGCTATAGTTGCTTAAACGCTTAAAAAAAATAGAAAAAAATTCCCGTTCGCGGAACCCAAAGCACCGTCACTTTTTTCTAACAGTGTACCGCATCGTGATGTGGTTTTAGCAAATTGTTGTCCTCGTGCCCGACCGTCTCCACACAGCTTTGCGTTTCGAATCTTTCGACGTGCGACCTGTTGCCGTGCCAACACTTCCGCTTGTCGCTCCGCAGGGAATACCTGCTGTGCTGCGAGGACCAGGAGGAGCAGAAGTCCTGGATCGCTGCGATCAAGGGCATCATGACGCGACCTTTGAACCCGCAGGAAATCGAAGGTGAATCGGACAAGGGCCAGGCGAAGAAAAAATACTCTGCGAAAAAGAGATTCTCGAATGGCGGCGCTTTCCTTTGACGCTAACCTCTGCATCCTTGCATGCGTGTTGTTGAATTTGCCTTTTTTTGCAAGGCAACAAATTTGCGGTTCGTTTGAGTGACTGTGACGTCAGCGTGCTGAGGACGACCGACCCTTGCATGCCGGATTGCCGACTTGAGAGTAACAGCTGTGGTCGTGCGATGCTGTCACAAAACTAACCGTGTTTCGATGGACCAGCCCTCAGTTTGCATGCTGCTGCTGCTACTTCTGCAACTGTGAAGACTCGGGAGGTTTTTGGTTACGACTTGAAGGAATTCCCGTCGCGCCTGCCGTAAAAGTAACTGTTTTTTCGCAATTATCCAGACCTTGCCGACTACAAGGTGAAATACCAGCAGAGACGAAAATCGACAGTGCGGACGAACTTGATAAGCTCGAAGGGCTGGAACTGACGCTACAGTCGCCGTTTGCTGATATGTGCGAGATTTGTACCTGGGTTGCTTTTAAAACTTCTACTGGACGTCTTCTTGATGCGTGCAGGGAAAGTGCGGGAGGCAGTTGGTCTTGCTGAGTTATTCGGTGCGCTTATGGTTGTTATGGATTCGTCGCCAGGTTTCACCGAAACGCTAAAGTGTCATTGCATTTTAATGATTTTTAGCCAGGCTTAATCAGCTATTTCTCCTTAAAATTTCATTTAAATGAGAGCTTCATATGCAAATTTATTTTGTGCGATTTGCCTTCCACCTGTCATTTGAAACATTTTCCGCCTACTACAAATCGCCGAGTAGTTTCCGGCGCACTACGTCATTTGTATACTGCGGATATATCGCGTGGTATGAGATTAGACACCACGATGAACTGGGCTAACCTGGCTGACTTGCCTAGAGCGTAGCCAGGGGGCCTAGGGGACCATGCACCCCCCGATTTTTAGAACATATAGTCGTTTTGTGCTTTGACAGGTGGTACCGCAAACAAAGTAGTGTTATTTACCCGAAGTCAAGCATTTTGTCCCCTCCCAGATTTTTGGGCTAGCTACGCCACTGTACTGCACAGCTAAGCTATGGAGCACTGAAGCAATGCTGACCAAATGGGAATGCCATCATGAATATGGTGCTTCTCGACCCTGATAAAAGCGTCCAGGTTGAGGACCGAGATGAGAAAGGTTTTCACTTAGTTTCGTCGCTTTTAATCTTCGCCGTGCAAGATCGGTTGATGAGCTTGCTTTTTTTGAAACGTGCGGTTGTTTTTTCTTCAACATCTTTTGCTTCTCGTGCAGTTTCCCCTTGTTAGCGTAAATGAACAATGCTGTGTGTGCCCAGGATTGCTAGCTTTGATTTTCAGCATTCGAACAAACGAAATACAGTGTTTCTACTTGAACAAATCGAACAATTTTAAACAACATATCGCTACTTTGCTGTTGCGTACCATCATCGATCGAACATATTACATTCGTCCATCCTTTAATTTAAAGCGTCACCATCAGATTCAAAGACAAGCGACCCGCTGTCACTTGCTGGTTGTAATCCAATAGGATATTGCAGACGCCACTCGCGGAAGTCAGCGGCAGGCCGGCGTTGTTCAGTTTCATGCAGTCGGGCCTTCTGTTCAGTGTTGCCATTGCGACTTGAGAACAGTTTCTTTGCTTTAGGCGAGTACCTTCATTTGCGGATCACTCCTTTAAAGTTTAAAAAATCGTTTCCGCTTGACAGGTACTTGAAATTTGTCCTTTCAAAGCGTTCGGTACCAGCCAAGCGTTAAGTAGGAATAAAAAGACTCCTCTATTTTTCAATGTCTTATGTGAAATTGCACGCTGTTTTATGAAGTATGGCTATTTGCGTGTAAACTGCGCTGCCACCATCTTGTTTCTTGGTTGCTGTTTCTTTGCTGATTGTGCGCGACGTGAAAGGAGCGAAATGGCAAGCTTTGGAAGCTTCGTCAAAGAAACGGCCAGAAACTAGCTGTTGTTTAGTAAGCGACTACATGAACCGCCTTAGATTCTTTACCATGGTGACTGTGAGGTTTTAGTTCGAAATCTCCCTGTTAGCCACTCATAAATGTGTTGCTGCTTTTAAATCAAATCACAGCTCTGTGCGCTCGTTTCCTGTAATTTTGAAACATCTGTGATCGGGCGAACCAATAATATGCGCTTCCGTCACCGCATACGTCACTGGTCGGGTTCAAATGCCTACGTGGCAAATGACGTACCTGTTTTCTTTCATTGTTGTGTTTGGTTTGGCTCCGGTCTGTACTTCCTGCCTCGATGTGCAATGCTTCGCCTTCTTGAGATTAGAATAGTGGCTCATCGGTTGTTCGTACTTAGCTTTTGGCACTGTGCCGCTGGCAGTCGCCTTTTCCTTTCACGACTGTTGGTAATGCCAGCAATTCGTCCTTGTGGTGTCATAAGACGAACTGCAAAGTGGCTATTAATGTTCAGCCTCACATTTATTGTGCCAGTTTTTTATTGGGAAAGTGGGTTGTGTGTGAATTGTACCATATGTTGCGATTGAAGCTTCATTTCGATTTACGCGTGGCCGAAGTCCCTTTTAGCTGCATCCGCATGGAAGCAGGAGACTTTTGAAGTTCGAATGCAGGCTTGACAAAAGGTTGTCGACGTGACAGGGAACACCTTTGGAAAAGAAATTTCAAATTAAGAAATAGTTGTCCTACGATGCCTTTCCTATGTTCTAGCTGAAAGCTTTAGGATTTTGTCATCGTTTCTCATGGCAAAAAGTTAGTTTTACATTTTGCTGTTTTGTGGAATCTGCCGCTCATGAATCAACTGTAAGCGTCATGGAGTGTCGAACAAGCCTTATCCGTCGACTTCGTGCGTTCACTGTAATGAAAAACGTTCCTTCATTTATTTCAAGAAACGTATTCTCTTGAACAAATCCCACCCTTCCGCAGATGACAGGCTAAATGCGTTAAACTTGTGTCGAAAGGCCCATTGCATAAACTGTATTGGGACCTACACATCCAGCTTTACAAAGTTCAGCCAAAACGATGCCCCGCGTTTCTTAACGGGCTGGTGACCGTGCGCCAGCGTGGTGTGTTCTGAACGGTGCCGTGTTTTCGCTGCGTGTTCCGTGGACAACACATCACATGGGAGAATGTGCAACTTACTTCTGTGCGTCGTTTTGGGTATTTTGATCCCGTGCTTAAGCGTTCGATTGCTGTGAAATCGATTTTCTGATCGTTTCAAAGCCTGTCGGTAGCATTCGTTGTGGATCAAAAACGTGTCTGTGTCATCGCAGTGCAATTCCATTTGTCGACCAGCATCAGGTTTGGTCGTGACTCCTTTCCACACTGTTCTTATCACCAACACAAAACGCTAATTATTTTTATGCAAAGTGCAAAAACTTTTTTACGGATGGTACCTTTGTTCATTAGGATCCCACCAGCCAGGGGTTAGGTGGTGCAGAAAGTGACCAAGCAACGTAACCGTACGTGGAAATACCACATCCCGCAGTGGACGTCATAAGTCACGTGTTTCACGGTTGAATGGAAACGACAAATGGCCGTCGTTTAATCAAACTGTAGCTTCACTAATACGTGGTTTGTATTTTTCCTTTTCTTTTAACCTGGCTTTTATGGCGAACGGGTGCCACCTGGTTTTGCGCTTCTGTGGACTGTGTTTGCGTCAGCGTTTTTGTAAAATTATCATAGCTGTGAGTGTTTCCTTTGCGTGATTGAGCGTGTTTATATTGATGTTGCTACTGTATTCAGGTAATCACTCTTGCGCTTTACAATTTTTTGAAATAAAAATTGTGAAGTTTCGCTGCTTAGCACCATGACGAAAAACCGAGTATTGAGAAACTGCTCGAAAATGAGGAAGTATGTGCAACTGGGCATCATGTGTTTTTACCAGGGTTGCGGAGCCGGAGGTTTTTGAGTGGAGTCGGAGTCGGATCCTTAACAACACTGGGTGTCAGAGTCGGATTTTTTTGTCCGACTCCGGATGTCCAAAGTTGGATAATTTTTTACATCACACTCTTAAATTGGCAGTTCCTGTTGAAATGGCACAATTTTTTTGAAACTTTTGTTGAAACAAAGATGTGCACCATGATTTCCATTGATTTTAACAGCCAAGTTTCATTCCTTTTATGTTAAAGAGTCGGAAAATTTGGAAAGTCGGAGTTGGAAAATTTGTAAAGGTCGGAGTCGGATATTTTACCTCCGACTGCGCAACCCTGGTTTTTACTGGAAAAAGAAAAATATTGCGGGACGGAAAACCTTTGAAGGCTTTTGGAAATAAGTAGTTTATATTTTTGCGTGTACTGCAGTCCAAGTTTTGAGGTCAAGTTGATTTACCTTTAAAACGAAAGCAAGTGAAATAGCGTGGATGAAATCTAGCTTTTGACAACCAACCAAACTTCAGCTCAAGATGTTTTGCGTGTGTGGGAAAAGATAGCAACATCACCTGTTTTTCTGGAGTACGTCTGATTTTAATCTCCACTTGTGCCTGGCACTTAGACGGTTGATCTTCTATACACGAGTAAAAGAACTGATTGCTCGTACGGCCATAAATGCTCGGGAAAACCGTTTTTGTTCCTTGGTAACCCGTTAAAATTGTTTTGACTTCTGGTTGTAGAAATGACACGTGCAAGTTATAAAGTGGTTATTGCGAATGGCTAAAGAAAGTTGGCATAACACGGCACTTTGTGTAGAATTGGCTCTGTGTTTTCTTCAACATGCATTATTCTGTTTACAAACAGGCTGATGTTTCGACAAATGTAGACTGACCACAGGAAATTAAGTGTGGTCAGTTTTTTGCAAAAACTATTTTGCAACAAACTTGCTGCAACCCTGAATTGTAGACAATTGCGTGGCCGGTTTTTGGTTTGGCAGGTGGCAAACGAGCAGGGAATGGTCACATTGAGCGAAAAAGCCGTCATCCATTTCCAGTTACGGAGATGACGTCACAGGGTACCCACGTCAGCAAACGCTGGTTGTTGGACATAACTTTAAATAATTGAAAAACGACTCACATCACAAGCTGAATCACATCACAAGCTCGAGTGAAATTCACTGGTGGTGAGCGTCTTGTGACTGAAATTAGATTACTTCAAGTTCTAACCAAGGATGGAGAACCTAGGGCCCGCATCGGAGTTTTTGTTAGTGCAGCATCGCGTCAAAACGAAACTCAGTGACAAGCAGACACGCAACTAGTCAAGAGAAGTCTCTCTCGCTCCTTGACATAGTTTTCTTTCCTTAGCCTCTTTTGGAAGATAAAGGTAGAATTTGAAGATAAAATTAATTAATATTTGCAGCTCGCACGCGATGCTCCACAATTCATTCTGCCAGTAGCAGCAAACAGGTTCCCCATCCTTGATCCCGAATCGAAATTTAACTGCACTGAAGATTGTCATTTTCTTCCGTAAGTTCCTGAGATAAGTTTTATACAAAAATGTACGTTGAGTAAAACTTATTTTGTACGGGTTGAATGGATTGGAGTCAATTTTTTTGGAAAATAAATATTTTACGCAAAGCATTGCACTGAAAGAGTTGGTATTAGTCAATACAAAGCGAAAGAAAACATAAAACCATTTAAAAAGTGCTAAAAAGACACTTGCAAACTCATTTTACTGAAAACCGGTCATAAAGCAGTCAAACTAAAAATTGTGGTACTGATGATAAAGGTTTTGGTGAGCGACATACTTACAGCAAACAGGAGTTTGGCTTAAGAATATATAACTAAAATCTTTTCGGAAACGCTGTCGAGATTCCCTCGGTTAACGTGATCCTGTGCACGTTAGACCAGTATGATGTCTCGTAGAAGAAGTCTCACCTTACTATAATCGCGTATAATCTCATTTGAATACGCGGTGCAAGCAGATGAGCACATCCAACATTATGAAAACGACGTAAGGAAACCACGAAAACTACGTTGCCACTCGGGGGACATCCCCTGCGAAATAGGGGAAGAAAACCAACGTTAGTAACCATTTTGACATAGTTATGTTTGAAACAATTACAAAAGTAGGGCTTTTCCATTGATTACAAAATCACATCCAGAGTGGCTCACGTCCATGTGCATAGCGGATGTATTTAAGTAGTTCGCATTTTCGTGCATTTTATGTTTTTTTTTCTGAACAAGCTGAGTTTCTTGTTAAGTGGCTGTTTCGTCAAACAGCGCGTTCCGTGCAAGGAAAAAGTCTGCCTCATTTAATTGTGTTT
>JGI24021J15306_10001444_pt1 | contig 23281 bp, 20 predicted proteins | sample Ectturendosymbi1_FD_15306 | JGI IMG/M metagenome (IMG submission 15306) | reverse complement strand
GGGTGGTCAAACTATAGGACAGGGGTGGCCAAACTATAGGACAGGGGTGGTCAAACTATAGGACAGGGGTGGCCAAACTATAGGACAGGTGTGGCCAAACTGGGGCTCTTCGAACCTTTGCATGAGGCTCTTTGATCCTTCCGAAAAAATGTATTTTTGTTTTTTATTTCTGTTGCGAAGTGCAAAAATACTGTGAAATAGTGCTGTGGTTGCTGGCGTGGCGTACAGTGTTCCTGTACTTTTGTAAGTCGTTCCAAAAAGAATTATGACGTGACAGAAGCGTAGATTGCAAACAAATTTGTGTTGTCAGATTTTTATGTTGCGAATCTTTGTAACTTGGGTTTACGATATGCGGCTCATACATAGAGCAGGTTTGGCCACTCCTGCCTTATTGCATCCCGAAGAGTAGGGTCTTGAAATATAGCTGGCAGCAGGTTTGGCCACCCATGGTATGGGATAACCAACTATTTCTGTTGACAGCATTTGCCCTGTTTCGTTTCTTGCTTATTTCACAGAGCCACCTTGAACTTCGTATGTTAAACACATTTAACAAATATTTTAACATCATTACAGGGGTTAGAAAGGGTTAAGAAGAGTTCATCCTATTAACTTCACGAAATAGTAAGCACGGTTCTAGCAATACCTTCATTCATTAAATACAGTATGAAAACATTCTTCCTACAGCAACACCTAAACAGATGTCACCTATCGCCAACAGCAATGCGCTACCATTGCTTCGCTTTTTTAACAGAGCGTCATGTCATTAAAGACTACGTTTGCAGGTGGCGTCATACTGTAGTGGGTCAATGGCATGCCACTGCGTAACGCCCCCGCAGCTCTTCAGTCTGGCGTTTCATTAACCAGCTTCAACGCACTGCACCAATTTTCCGCCTTGATACATTTGCAACAGACTTTAGCAACTTAGCTAACAGTTTGTAAATGTTTGTAACGCTTTAATATCATTTGCACAAGACTTTGAGTAACTGTCACCAATGTCAGCATTCCTTTTCTCCAGTGTCCATTCTGATGATGCCCTCGAGTTGGGTAAGGTTTGCGTATTCCACTTTTCAAGGAGGTAATATAGTTAGTGATTTCGCGTTGAGAGGTCTGTCAACCTGTTGCGACCTCGCCGTTGTTTTATCTCTTCACCACAACTGATATTAATTCTTCACTCTTCCAAAATAAAAAGTGTCCCTGTAAACCTGTTTTCCTTCCTATCTTCGTACAATTAGCTGTACGTGTGTTGTGCTGTCGAATGACATATTAATGATAGCAGCACATTGAATGACTTACTTTGCTCTTAGGAAATTAAATTTAGCTTAAGCTAATGCACTGAAAGTGTTCGAATCCTAACTGTAATGGTAGCAGACGTGAGAAAGTGGCACTGAAGACAACCTGAATCAAATTCAAGATTATCAAAATAAGGACAGGTTGTCAGTATGTAGGATACTTTTACTACAGTGAAAACCTAAACTGGGCCGTGGACGGGCCGCGGGTTGGACATAGCTGGTCTATGTTCTTCATACTCCTGTTCTTCAATTTTGATCGCGGCATATTGTTATGAGCACAACTCAATTCAATTCCAAATTACTGATGATGGTGGTAGCAATTACGGAAACGTCTGCAAACTGTCGTTTACAACACAACCAGTTAATTAACTTAGTACTCCAAATGAAAATCTAGACACACTCCACTGATAACCAAACTGCTATCGATCCGCAGACCAAGCAGTGCGTAATGCGGTACCGGCGGATGAGCAAGCATGCGAAGTACTGCGGCAACCAAGCAAGCACCGTTCCATTACGAAGGCGCAACCACTGAGGACGTTGATAAATAAGGCCACATCCCACGATATTTATCATTTTATGAAAGGCGCATAAGGGCACAATTGTCTGTGGAGAGAAAAAACTTTGCACAACACTTTTTCCTATATTACCACCACGCCAATTTTTGTGCATCCAATGGTTGTAGTCCACGTTTTCAATCCAGTATTATCCCCGATACGGAGATTAACCCAATGACCTTCCAATTACTTTCAGTCCTTTCCACTTTCATCGATTCAAAGCGTCCTCTTGACTCAGACTAATATTTCTCTTCCAACTGCCTTCTCCATGTTTTTCGCGTTCTACCTCTTCCTCGTCATCCATTTACTTTGAAGTCCAACGCCCTTCTCAGTACATTATCCTCATCCCTTCTCAAAACATGCCCATACCATCGTACCCCATTTGCCAACTTATCCACCATATCTTGTAAACCCAACATACCCGTCAGTTCCTTTGTATTCTTCCTGTCCATCAACTTGACTCCACACTTCGCTCTCATCATACTTCTCTCAGTTCGTCCCAAAATCGCCATTTCATTTTCTCTCAAGCACCACGTTCCGCTTCCATACAACATTGCTGGTCTCACACAACTTTGATATTTTTTCTTTTTCACAAGCTGATTTTTGCCTAACTTTCAAGTAAAATGCTTTAAAATCACTAGATATCCATGAAATTTAAGAATTTTTATCGATTTTCCAGAGTAATTTGTCCGATGACGTATTTCCTTTTTTCCTACCTTCAGACAATTTTCAACGAAATTATTCCTGTTAATGGTGCTACGTCATCTTTTTCAGAAGAATGCACGTATTGCAGTTTTTACCTGAAATTCTGTAGACTGTTTTTCTTTGTAGATGGGATCACAATTCAGTGGTTGTACCTTGGTGCCTTTGGAAGCTCTTCCCGGCAACAATAAACGTTGTTAAAATGAAGATGTTGAGGCCAAACTGGAAGGAAACAAATTACTTGTTTCATGAAAGAATAGACTGGAGCGATCATTACACGATGCATCTTTATTCAAGGTACGTCATTATTTTGTCACAATGCGACTTTGTTCAGGATCTTGGTTGTTCTAATTTGATGTGGCGAATTTTCTCCCGAAAGGTATCGTAAAATCAATGTGCTCCAAGGTAGACATTGACTGATACCTCGTCGTCAATCGTCGGATGTAAAGATGGTGCCGATGTTTCAAGCCGGAAAGCTCCACTGATATACATCGGCACGATTTGCTCACGAAAGCCAGCATTGATTCTATTTGAATATGATTTCAGGACTAAGGAGCGAAGTGTTACGTAAAACCGATTTCCTGTAATAAAAAATTGCTCGATTGAGCCTCTGTGGATGGAGTCTAGAAGCATGAAAGTCACCCCGCTATTGTTTGAGTGCTCAGAAGCCCAAGTCATTCCTCATCCACTTCTGATTTATAATCGCCAATTATTTGTGTTGTTCCTAACATAAACTTCGACAACAAAAATTAGTTCCCCGATGTACAGACGTAATTTTTTTGTAATAAACGGGTTTATGACGCAACATAGACACGTGGGGAGTTTTTGCGATGAGCAGATGACTGAGAGCGAACCAACCACGCCTTGCACTGTGGTAGTTCGTGTTTCGCTGTTTGTGTCACTGGTCCGCGTCCAACGCAGAATTCGGTGTTCTAAAGTCCTTCGACGTGACTGAAAATTGCTAAATTTTGATTGTAGTAATTATTTTGCGAATATCCAAACATTCCCGTGTATTTTTTCGGATTCGAACTATCCACATTTTCTTGTGAGTCGGTTTAGTGCAGTTGTTCTCAAACTTTTTTCCACCACGCCTCCCTTAAGTGCTTGTGCTTTGTTTCAAGCCCCCCCTCCGACTTTAAATAAACAATAAAAACAAATGCATTTATTAGTGAATTTATTGATCAAACTTTCCATGTAGCAGAGCGTGTAAAGGCTCGTGCCCCCCTTGGAAATTCATTGACGCCCCTCCGCCTAAGAACCATTAGTTTAACGTGTGTCGCAATGCCTTTCAGCTCTGGTTTGAGAAATGCAAAAATATCAGCATCAGTTTCGACCCAAAAGAAATTGTATCGGTCGGACTCAGTTCCAAACGATGTTGCAAAATGTTGACGCATGATCCAGCTGTTCTCACAACTACCCTTACCCCGCCTCACCATGACTTTCCAAAATATCTTGTGACCCACAATGATTCAGTACATGATCTCACTGCAAAAAATCCCTGTTTTTGCTGATGTTTCGCTTAAAAGAAAAGAGAAGACCGCAAAAACCAAACCCCGCTAGATTCGCCGCTGCTTCTGGAGATGTTGATAGAAAGGCTTTGAAATTGATTTGTAGCAATTTTTAATTCATATAAGACGTTTCTGTGAAGCAGATTGTGTGTGAGTATTTTTCGTCTGGTAACTGTGGGTCGTCAGTCGAACGATTTTATTATGCTCAGTGCGATCTGTTTTAGTGACGTTTTGGAGGCATTGCTCGAGCAGTCTCCCCAATAAGAAAGTTTGATGAACCTGGACACGGTGGACGGTTTTAAGACTCTTAAATTAAGAGTTGAGATGGGCGAAAAGTCCCGTCACTTGAGTGGAGCGTAGGATGCAAGTGCAACTTTTTTGCATGATCTTTTTGCTGATGCCTTTGTAAGGGTTCACTTCATGAATAACGACAACAGTAATCTTGGTTTGTTTATATCGTTGACGTCTGGTGATTACCATAAATTTAGTTTTATTGCAAGTGGAGGTAAGTTTGTTGGATACCAACCAGTCATCGACTTGTTTCATTTCGCCAGTGTACTCATGCAATTAGATTTTTTGGAAGGCAGTTGTCATCTGCCAATAGTATAGTTTGGAGGGCAGAAGCTTGAAGAAAATTATTCTTGCAGAATAACAATACTAGAGGACCATAGATTCTTGTGGGACACCACGTGTTATATTAATCTGAGTAGACTCTTTCTCCGATATTTGTAAATTGATACCTATATGAAAAAGATAGTTTTGGAAAAAGTCTGTGGTTACGTCACGGACTCAATACTTCTGCAGTTTGCATAGTAAGATCTCATGATTGACATTGTCTTTGTTTAAATCAGCTATGTCCAACCCAAATGGCTTACTGAGCCACAAATTTTGTCACTACCTCAACTAGGGCCGCACATTGAATAGCATATTAATGAGGGCCGCACATTGAATGGCTTACTTTGATTTCAGCAAACTAAATTTAGCTAAGGCTAATGTCCTGAAAGCGTTCGAATCCTAACTGCAGTGTTAACAGACGTGATAAAGCGGCACTGAGGACCACCTGCATCAAAAATGTCAAATTCAAGATGATCAAAATAAGGACAAGTTGTCAGTATGTAGGATACGTTTACTACAGCGAAAACCTAAACTCGGCCGCACAAAATCTTCGACTGGGCCTCATGTGAACCTAAGTCCGCGGGTTGGACACAACTGGTTTAAATCAAGGAAAACTGCAACTACGTGCTCTTTGTTATCTAACGCCTGAGCGAATTTTCCATGTAAATGATTTATAGCATGCTGCGTGGAATAAGCTGGTCGAAAACCTGCAGGTACCTGATTAAAAACCTTGCTCAAAGATGGTTTGATATGATGATGTACTTTTCTAGAAAGGAGGGAGGCATATCGTCCTATATCTGTATTATCACATATTGTACTATCACATATATATCTGCACTATCGCATATTGCAAGTCTTTGAAAGATTGCTACATCCTTTCTAGAAAGGAGGGAGGCATGCAGCAATCTTTCAAAGACTTGCAATATGCGATAGTGCAGATATAGGACAATATTGTTGCACAGGGACTTAGCACCAAATTTAAACAATGGAGTAACTTCGGCTTCCTTAAGTAATTAAGTGCAAAACACTAATTTTTTTACAATCATTTTTGCTAACCGGGGTACCAAATATGAGCTTACAAATTTTAATACCAAAGCTGGAACGCCGTCCGGACGTGCGGCTTTGTGATGTCCAAATTAGGTGAGACATTAATGTAATGTGAGAAATTAGTTTGATAAAGGAAGTCTAGCCGCCATTCTAGGTGTGACAGACGCAAAAAAACTAGTTTCATACACTTAAAAAACAAGGCAAGCCTCCTCATTAGTTCGCATTACACCCTGAATACACTATTTCGCAGAGGTATGCCGAAGAAAATGACCCAGTGCACTTGTGCACAGCATGCTCGTTTGAATAGCGCTGCAACAGGTGATGATGCCATCGGTTGTGAAAGGCAGGTTGGGTCTGGAAACTGCCGCCGCGTTACTGTGTGTTGTACGAACTAATGTATCATTGGTGATATATCGAAGTAAAAGAATTGTCTTAGTTTGTTGTGCCCGGTCCCGCTGACATAAGACATCTGTGAACTTATAGGTTCATGGCGGGAATGGATGGGACAAAAGAACGCCCCCTCAAACAACTGGCTGTACTTGGCACAACCTACGGTGACGTAGCACGTCACGTCATCTGGGGAGATAAACGCGAGCGTAACGTCACCGACTGGATCGTGACGTGCAACGTGACCGAGCGGCTCATAAGGTATGTACTTAAGATGAATCTGGACAGATCGCCAATGCAACCTGAAAAGAACTTTCTTTTGGCGGAAACGCCCACAAAGTGAAACAATAGATTCTTGGATTTTTTACGTTAAACTTAAAGTGTGTTACGTCATCGACTGTGTGAATCACTCCAGCAAAGATGCCAATTGCTGCGAATGGTCCCTTGATGTGAATTATAAAGATACAAAATGCTTCGCATGAGCTCTTGACGCGAATTGCATCGATGCAAGAACGTAGCCCGTTGATATTTTTCTGGTGATTGGAATTCTAATGTATATCAGCGCGGCTGTTTGCTTCAGCGAAGTGATTTTTCGAGCATTCGATCTGTAAAACTTTTTCTTTCGCGGGATTGAAGTCGACCATGCTTGACCAAGCTTGCGCTTTAACAGGGAGACCGTTCTGTGATCGCCTTTATGACGTCAGCGATCAAGGCTGGAAAAGTCCGAGTTGCTTTAAGAAGTGAACGTGGATGGGAGGATTGGCGGTCAGTCCTTTCATCGACGCCATGTCCATTCCTTCTGTTATTTTCCTCTCTTTCATTCAATCTATCCCTTGTTGCAACCTCTCCGGTGGTGTTGCGTTGATTGTGTGATTCACCACGAACGGGATGTGCGTGAAGAATAAAACCATTATATACGTAGCGCGAGCAAGCAATAGTAAGAGAGATTGCGACGTGGAAGCTCTGCTGATATTGACTTGAGAACGATTGAACGTAAAGACAAGCGTACGCGAAGAGAGATTGCAACGCATGATCTCTATTGTTGCTTGCTGCCGCAGTGCGAAGCTTTGCGCACATGCCGCTCGGGATTTCCGATCGCAACACCCTGTTATTGATTTTGGCCGGCAGAGGATGGTTTCAATCCAACCTTACTGATCATTTTATCAAAGTGATTGCATCCGCAGCCTGCTCGTTTGTGCTGCGTTTCTATATCTGTGTGTTGCAGTAGTTAGTTTTGTTTACGCTTTTTACCACAGTTGTTGCCAAAGTGTGTGCAAGCTGGAGTTGTGCATTTTCAACCGCTACTACTTCCTACCTGTCTGTGTCTGTCTGTAGCGTAGGTACATGATATTGCTGACTTTGAAAACGAACTGAACATGATACTGATTCGTTCACGCAATCAGTTTTTGCTCTTGCGCTGGGTCGCCAGACGTTCCTGAACTGAGATTTTGGTCGCGCTCAAAACGTTTGGGAGTCCTTTTGTACGCAGTGCCTGTATCGTGCCGTCCTTTAAATCGCAAGAGACTGGGCCTTGCGATGAATGCTCTTGTGTCGTACGTATGCTTGTTCACACAGCGATATAGTCCTTCTTGTGAATGGAACTCAACCGCTTTATAAAATAACGAAAGCCATATCTTTAGCGTAGCAGTCTAAAGTCAAACCGGGTGTTGGACGCGATGCCAGTTTAACGTGGAGGCTTAACATTCGCTCTGTTTGCTTATTCAACCTGTCTGTTAACGAACTGTGCACGAAATACGTAAGAGGAAAATCCTTCATCTTCGCATTTCTGCTTCCTGACAATTACGGTTTGCTTCCGATATCAATCGCGACACTTTTTGCATACAGTTGAGTGTGACGCACTTCTGTAGGTGTCTGCAAGGTTTCTATGAAGTCTGCAGATGGTAAAAGACAAAGTCTGTGGTCATCCTCATCCATTTAACAGTACCTACTCAATTCGTTCTTGTTTGGACAGAGCCGTCATTATTGAAATAAATAAACCTATGGGGAGGAAAAATAACCTAAACAAATAAAATGGCTTTAGTTGGTACCCTGTACAATACCTGTTCGCACATCAAGTTGACCACATTTTTTTGCACTTGCCAAAGACAAACTACACAAGCTTTTGTAACAGCTACTTTTCTGCGTACTCACTGCGGTGTTGTTCTTCAACTTTGACGTTGCATTTTCGGTTTTACAACTGTATTTGTTTGAGCGCCTCTCTTACATTTCCTGCCTGGGTGTTACGACCATTGTTCAGCGTGATCCAGCTCCATTTGTCTAAATCTGCAAAGAACTAGAGCGATAGAAATGAAAGGTGTTTCTGTAAAGATGATTGCCATGTTGAAAAATATTCCGCAACGTCTTCGCACGCATCGGAGTAGACTTAACAGATCGGAAAGTAACGAGGATCACACAGATACACGAAATAACACCAACACAGATGCATGAAATAACACCAACACAGATATGTGTCGCTAGCAAAGAACACGCGCATAGATGGCACCAACAAGGTTGCTATTGTGTTTAGCACAGATGTAACATTTCGCTCCAAGATGAATATAATGCTGCCGCGATTGGTTTGATGAAATTAAGTTGTTTTCTTCATGAATTTCATTTTTGTTATTCATTCTTGCGCACATCTCATTTTTAGGCATAGAATTATTTGTTCTTACTGTTTGTGATACTTGACCAGCACCGAATTTCTTCAAAACAAGTTTTTTTCGTTAGTAATTTTTCCTTGCCGTGTTCTTTGTTGTTTTTTTTTGAACTATGCTTCGTTTATTTTCAACATTTGTTTTCTACCATAAGCCGACAACAGGGTTGGTTGGCCAGATGACTGCTACGGTCTTCCACCAATCCTGTGTGACACAGTAGCAAACTTTGTTAACATTGTTCAGTTATTTTGCCGTTACGTTTTCATTTATTACAACTTTTACACGTTTGCATTTATTATAACTTTAACTGACAATTGGTTAGTTTTTAGCATGATGGTTTTGCGTTGTTTCTGCTTTTCACACGAGTCGTGTGAAACAAATCTCTATCTCTCTGTAAGCTGCTGAATTTAAGTTTGCCCTGCATGATGCGGATGAATATCGGTGAAAGCTGGAAATAATCATTAAAATGTGTTTGAAGTAATAAAATGTAGTCGGTTTAATTCTATTTATACATGAATTTGTCCAGTTTGGCCCTGTAAGTATCTTTCAGTCGTTTTATAAAGGCATTCATGTGTTCAGACATGTCATCGTGAGATTTGAAACAACCGAACCGATCTTTACTTCATGTTTCTGCCTTCTCACAGAATATACGCAAGCAGGCAACTCATATTCATGTTCGGTAACTTACAGTAACTGATGAGTAACGATAACATAAAGACAAAACTGAAGTAAACGCAAAGACGTCGTGAACTCGCTGTACCGGCTGTCGTCTCTCGCCTGCCGTCAAACCATCAGTTCTTATTTACTCCGTTATGCAATTAACAAGCGCGGCGCTCACAATACTCATTGACAAGCGTTGAGGTACATGTCCACCGACATCCCCTTTCTCTACAAAAGTTACGTCACGTAATCACGAAAACGCTGTGGTGGGGTTTTAATAACTCTCGTACGAGTTCGGTGTGGACCAGACTGAGTATTTAACACTCGAGGTCGCACTAGGTGCACAAGGCACTGGCACGTTCGGTACATGAAGATCCCAGACATAAGAATCATGCATTGGCGATTCTTCACAAGTAGTGCGTAGAAACGGTCAGTTGCGACGGTAACGAACACCATTTACTTCTACAACATACGAGCGAGGTGCAACCATTTTGATACACATCCCAAGCAAGCGTCATTTGTTGCGCGGATGTCACATTCGTATCAGTTCACCAGGAATCAACTCTTGTAACGGCTTCGAAGTTCGATCATAGAAGCGTTCATGCGTTTGTACTTTTTGTTCATCAAACAAGAGTCAATCGCTTTCGGTTTAGGCAGAAAATTTCTTACTGGTAGAAGCGATAGAGTTCTTTATGACATCAAGCGTTGACATGGCAACGAGTCTAATCCCTGCGTCGGAACATTTCGCCATTCCAATAAACAGAGCCAAATATCTCTTCCATCCCTCTTCGCTTTCTGAAGTAGAGACTTCGCGATTTTTACGGCTGATTCCTCCTTGCCATTGCTTTGGGCTTAGTACGGTGAAGAAGTAATGTGATTGAACTTCCACTCGCGCGCATTCTTTAGACTCTTCAGAAACCAGCTGCGGGCCGTTGCCAGTCCGAACGGTCGCCGGAATGCCGTGCGCTGCGAACGAACGCTTGAGCATACAATGTCGTGTTTGTATCTTGCAGCTGTTCCAGAACGAAAAACTCACAAAAGTAAATCTACGGCGACAATATAGTTATCAGAATCAAAAGTGAATAAATCTACTGCCACGTCTGTCCATGGTAGTTTCGGCGTTTCATGAGGAATCAGTGGTTCCTTTTGTTGCTGTGGCTGAAACTCATTGCATATGGCGCATTTAAGAAATGTAGTCATGAACTGCTTTCGCCATACCCAGTGGCGATTCTCGAATGAAAAAACTGAGGGGGCCAAGGAAAAAAGTGGAGGGCCAACATAAATGTCTCTCCTGCATGGTGATTTTCCGTTGAAATGAAGATTGATTTCCTGTGATTAACCCTATCAAACCCAACATAAGGCTTGTTAACATCGTCGGAACTGCCGCCAGAAAGTCTTCAAGTCCTTTAAAATTTTGCTGGCTGAAAGTTATCTGCTGTATATGTCAATCAAACGAACTTGAGCGTGAAATTAAGCACAAAACCGGGGGGCCAGCCAAAAATCTAGGGAGGCAATGGCCCACCCAGGTCCCCCTTTAGAATCGCCACTGGCCATACCCGGCCAGAACAAAACATCGCGGGCTTTTCGCAAACAGGAATCTGCACCAACATGACTATAGTGGATCTTCTCTAGCATTTTACGGCGCATCACAGCTGGTACCAAAAGTTTCGGACCTTTCATGATGATACCTTGATCTTGCACAAGTTAGTCACGGAATGTCCAATAATGTTTTAAGGCGTTAGGACACTGCTGGTCGGCCATCCGTGTCTGATGTAATCTATCATCTGCTGAAGGTCAGCATCGTGACGTGTGGCTTTTGCGATTTCCTTTAAACTAGCATCTGAAACACGAACGCCTTCAAGCGTGTTTAGTGACGCTAATTCAGCGGAAAGAACATAATTATGATTGTCCTGTAGATCCTGCTTTTGGTAAAGCGCAGCCCTCGAAAGCATATCGGCCATATACATTCTCTTGCCAGGTTTGTAAGTTACCAAAAAATTTTATTTCTGCAGCTGCAGTAAACATTCTTTGCAGACTTTTCGGAGCAGTTACTAACGTTTTTTTTAAAATAGTTTCCAACGGCCTGTGATCTGAGTGGATTGTCACCACGTTCCGACCCAGAATGTAATGATTGAACTTTTGGCATAAGCCAGTGTTTTTTTAAGGTTTTCAAAAGGGTGTCGTGGCAGAGCTTAAGGTGTCAACACCATTTTCCCTTCTATTTCTGATACTTTGAACTGATTTTCACAAAAACGCAAGTTTCCGTCCAAATATGCTTAATCATTTGAATACTACATTCACTTTTAGCAAACAGAGTAAAGACAATTTCATAAAGAGAAAGTTTCAATATAAGCCTGCATATTCATTCATTCATTATTTTTGTGCCCGGTTTTTCTCTGGGGAGAGTCGCGGGGGCAAATCCCTCACGGTCAACAGCAATCTCAGATAGTTCTGCTGGATCCACACCAAGACGGTACCAAGCAAGGTCAGAGATGCAGTCACGCCACCCGGTCCTTGGACGACCTCTGGTCTGCTTTCCCGTGGTTATAGACTGTAGCCCGAAGGACTTACTTCCTCTATCTTTCCTGGGACATTTTGGACACATGTCCGAACTAACATAGCTGGGATCCCTCGATTGAAAGAAATAGCTCGACATGCCGGGCTTTGCGGATTTCAGACCTGTGCTCTTTCTCACAAAGTGTCACACCGAAAACTCTTCGCAAATATCCCATCTCTGCCGTTCATTCTTTTCACAGTATTCTCTCAATCGTCACCTAAGATTCTTGACCACAGGTGAGGATCGGAACAAAGACCGATTTAAAAACTGAAAGCATCGCAGTCTTTGAAAGCTCCCGTTTCGCAACCACGGAGCAATAAAGCTCACGCAGAACTGCACTTGCTTTAACAATCCGTATATCAATCTCTTTGTTGCGACTTCCGTCACTCGTAAATAATACCACCCTGAGGTACATGAATGTCTCCACCTCCTGCAGTGTATTTCCCTCACTTGCAGAATACACTGCCTTGGGTGTCTTGAGAGACACAATATCTCAATCTTTTTAGTGCTGATTTTCGTTCCTGCTTGGTCGCACACAGCATAAAACCGATCAAATGCGTGCTGAAGAGCCTGTTGAGAAGATCCATGCATGCAGAACCAGTTCTTCCGCAAAAAGCAAACGGTTCATCCTGAAGTTCCCAACAGTGACACCCTTATCAACGCGTCTATGACTGTCTGTCCAATTCATATAGACCAGGGCTCTCCAAATGTTTGGTAGAGGATCACATCAGCTATAGCACAACAGTTCGAGAGCCGGACATCTTGCGTAACGTGATTCTTTCGGCATATGTTACATTCTACGAAATCAACACATTTTCGTAAATATATAATTTTTTTCATTATTGGCGCAATGTGTTTTGCGGCCGGGTGAAATGGCTTTGCAGGTCGGATTTCACCACCGGGCCATAGTTTGGAGAACACTGAAATGAACTATGGAGAGGAGAGGTGACAGCACACACCATTGTCGAAGTCCAACACCAACAATGAACGGTTGTACTTTAACTCCGTCGACACAGACACAATCTTCTGAGCAAGAATACAGTTATTTGACGGCCAGCAAGAGGCACCTGTCATTACCGCACTCCCGCAACACCCCCAAAGCTTTTCAAGAGGAATCCGGCCATGTACTTTCCCGAGGTCGACAAAACATGTGTATACGTCTTTGGCATGCTCCCAGCATTTCTCGAAAATTGGCTGAAGAGTGGAATTCTGTTATGTAGTGCTGCAGGCGCAGCGAAAACCGCACTGAGTGTCCTCAAGCTTTGCTTGAATTATTTCGCCTTATCTTTTTTTAACGAAATTGGCATCATTTTCCTGGGAGGCTTAACAAAGATACCTCGGTAGTTGGTGCATTCACTCCTGTCTCTCTTGTTGTGTATGCGGATGATGAATTACTGCCAATCTTTCGGTGCCCTTCAAAACGCCATGACACTTGACACACACGAGACAACCAAACCAATCTAAGTTCCCATACTTCACTATCAAACTTTTCGCAATTAGCTATAAGCTCGGATTTATCAGCGGCATTAGAGAGCTTACTGATGCACAATTCTACGGAAGCTTTCATCTGTGCTAAGTTAAAACATCCCGCCTGAAAAACTTTGCTCAGTTCTGCCAGGTGATGTGGCAACGTTGACAAAAGGAAAGCACCACGTTGACGTTTTTTGTTTTCATAAGTCACAGTAAAAAACGCACATTGCACCATTTATACTTTTTGACAGCTGCTTCAGTGCGGCCCAAACACCCAAAACCTCACTCCTGGCTCTCACTGTTGCCTCACTCAGCAACCACCTTGTTTTGCATGCGCGCTGCAACTGCCGACATTTGTCTTCATGGTAGCCTGATGCATCGCCAGGCAAGCCGATCGCAACGGTGAAACAGTACAGCACTTCCATAATTGCATTAAAGTGCTTTTGCAGTTTCGTACACCATCCTGTACAAATCTGCGGCAAGAGCGTGACAGGCCGAAGCGAGGCGATGTGCATGACAATGCACAAAGACCATACGTACAATTTTCGCTTCTAAATTCTGCGCTGGAAAATTGTGTCGGCGTATAACTTTGCAGCCGTCTGCTGCAATAGTCACGTGCAGGAAAGCATGCTTTCCTCAAATCGTTTTACTTCAAGGCAAGGTAAAACCATATAGGTATGACGGGTCGTATTAACTTGGCTTTCAGAATTTAGGGTGTCATTGCAAAATTTTAGGGTGTCATTTTGTCACCCAAAAACGGCTTAAAATAACACTGCATAAACTGTAGCCAGACATTCCTTTTCTATTTGGCATACTTCTGTTCCGTTGGGGTGAGAGCTCTTGGCGCAGATGAGACGGGCTGTCCTTGCAACGATGTAGCTCCAAGACTAACTTCGCTGGAGTCGCATTGTAACTTCTTCGTTGACGTCGTAGTACCGTAGAACTGGAGAATCTGCTACAGCCGCCCTCAGGGGCGCAACCAGCTCTTCATTTCGGGAGGGGGCAATTTTCATGAACTTTTATTCGATGACGTCATCGTGCTTATTCAACCGTAGTACAACGTTTTCGCAAACGGTCACAGATACGTTCTTTTCGCAACATTTCCGAAAATGAGAACTTATTAGTTTTGATCAGGCCCGTAACAAAGGGGGCGAAGCCCACACTATAAAAATTTTTTCGCCCCCTTGGAAAAATGTGTTGGACATACTGAAGTTTAAAAATCCCCCCCCCCAGAAAACTCTTCCCCCCCTTCTGGTGTCCCAAGCTGGTTACGGTCCTGCTTTTAATCAAGATGCAGGCCGAACGATCAGGACAGAGTAAAAATTAGTAGCATAATACAACACCTGGTTCCGCATTCAACTAGTGCAGCCATGGCTTTATTGTGTCAGATGTATAGGCTACCAGAAAACCTGCCTAACTTTTCGTCTTGTTTTAGAAATTTCATCAAATGGTTTATCAAGATTTTTGAAACCTCAATTGAATATATTTGCTGTGAGATAATTTCTGCAGACGATACTGCGAGTGGTGACGCTGTCAGATACAAGAGACTGTTGTCAGGATATATTTAAATCATTTATGCTATTGTTTTAGTTTATGCTACAGGTTCATTGACAATATTCTTAGACCAGAAGTGCTCAGGAAACAAAACGCAGGAAAATACAATTATATTGCAAGCGTTCGAAGTTTTGATTTGCGCAAGCATAAAAAGTTGCAGTAAATACAGCATCATTGAAAACGTTGATTGGTTTAAAACTTTGCAAGCAGTATCAATCGCACTTGGAAAAGAAGGGAATTAACACATGACAAGGCTGACTTCTTCGCTTGGACGACATCCACAGCTGACATTTGATTTTCGCGACAACTGCCTCAAAACGTCTGGTAGCGAAGGTTTCAATCTGGTTTATGCAACCCGAGTTGTTGTGTATTGTATAATAACAATTTACATTGAAAACACAAGAGAAATAAACAAACATAGTTTTTCTACAGTCAGTCAAATTTCCGTAAATCACCCACAAAACATTCCATTAACCATTTGACCTGCTCGGAGATTTCACCGTTTGAAGAAAAATCTTGATGTTCATTTCCGTTGAAATCACAGCACGAAATGTAATCGCTCCATGTTTTCTGCGCCAACCGTCCGTAGCTGCTACGGTCGATCTAACCATTTGCAATACACTGCCACTTATAATGTTCACTATTGCTAGCTCCAAAACAGGCATGGTGGTGGCCTCAATTCAAGTACTATAACAAAACGAAACAATGAGCTAAAAACTGTTTCGTCGTAAAAGTGGATTGTGGAAACAAATCATCTAAAGCGGATGATGTGAGTGAAGGAAACATATTCGTTAGTTACAGATAATAAATAGATTAGACATTTCATAACGTTAACGTTGCCATGGCAGCATATAAGAAAATATAGAAAATCTGGTTTGTTGTTCTTACGGTTTTGGATACTGTGAATCAAATATTTTAGCCGTGAACGCAATTTCTGGAATGATTAGCTGCTCACAGTATGTGTGATTTTTCGCGTCAGCTTTTACGTTAAATCCTGAAACTGATACTCCGGAAGGTTTATAGGCGAAGCGTTTCATGTTTGGGTCTTCCAACTTCGACACATCTACATCATTTTTGTTGTCTACGCACATATCAAATAAGTTTTCATTAATTTGTTTCAGTTTGACTACATCCTCCGCCATCCTGCGACTTCCATATTTTTCAATTTTTTTCCATAAGGTGGCGTTGAAGTAATCAAACAACGCTGCGTCTGCTTTGTTCCATCTCCGAACTTTTTCACGAACACGGGCTTTGTCGACTTCATTTAAAGTGTTTTTGTGAGTCTGACTGTTGATCTGCATGCATGCTACATCATTAAGGGACCAATTCATAAGATCGCTTAATAAAACAAGTGATTCGAGCATATGATCAGAAACCAATACCAAATCGAAAATAGAATCAATTTGAGAAATTGCGTTAGATATATAGTTCGTGTTTTCATTCCAGTTGTCGAATCCGAAATCAAAAAATGTACCACTTTTTGCAAAAAACGAGTATCCACCATATTTTTTTCCTTTGACATATTCGTCTGCATGATCCAACCATAGTTCAGCCGAGTCTTTGCCATGCTGCGGGAGAGTGTGAAAAGCAGGAACGATCCCATACATGTAAACGAATGTCGATAGGAATAGTTCCAGTGGTTCGCGAACTATTGTGATGTACACAGAATCAGCAGGCATTGACGGCTTCAGTTCTTTGTACTCGAGTCGCATGTGACTGCAGATAATATTGAAAGGATGTTCATCTGCAAATAAATAAGAATTCCGCAAATTAATAAGACAAAATCACTATTTGAATTCGTTACTTGCATGATAGCTTGTTCTATAAATGGAGCGCACCGAGATAACATAAAATAAAATATCGTGATTGGTTCGTTACCTTACCAAATGGGTGCTTGTTGCAAGACGTTAACTCTGCCAAGATGTTTCTGAAACGCCTTTGTTTCATGGGATGACAGTATTTGAGATTGGTATTGTTAGCAAATAAACTGTAATCACACTTGGCAACAGTTATTTGAGCAATACATGCCGATCATTTAGAGATGCGCTAACATTGTTTGCACCGTTTGCAGTCCTGGCCAATATTTTATGAAATATATTTAAAAGATAAAATAGTACCAACAATATTATACTGCATTTCAAACGAAGTAGCAGCAGTCATAATGATTACAACAACCTAATTGTGAAAATGTACTGATACGATTTGTTCTCATTGAATTTAATCAGGAGCCTTGTAATATTTACAAACATACCAGCAAAACCGCCTGTTTTTCAAACGTTAACGTTTGCATACTGTTCGCTGTGCACTTCCTGCACCGAACTAAAATCAGTTAAAGCTGATGACAATGTATATTTAACGAAGCCGAATTTACATCAGCATATTGAAGAAACTTAATGCAGTGTGCTTTGTAGCAATGAAAAAATAAAATCACGTGGTTGACTCAGCAGAAAGGCACCAAATACCAGTTAGAATATTTACTTGTGTGATGACAAGCGCTTTCATGGTTTACTGACTTTCACTTCATTTGTCTAGAAAAAATGCAAAGTGCCGCTCATAGCTTTTATTGGCGGTCGGTTGTAGACAGAGGCGTACGAGGCGGGGGCGGCAGTATCATATTCTTCTCGAAGCTTGCGTTTCTATATGTAACAGAAGTAAATTAAGTTGAGACGAAAACATACTTTTTTTCAGTATTATTTTGTACTGCTTATGGCTGAAGGTGCCTCCAGCGAAAATGGCTAAATTCTTTTGCAGGTTAGCTATGAAAAACAACAGATCGACCACGAGGCATGCGCGTCGACTCGGGTTTCTCTTATCAGCGAATTCCCTGATGCTTTACAAAGCTTACTTCTACATCAAAATGTACACGCGAAATCGATTTCCTGGTAAAACACTTCAAGATTAAATTTATCTGCTTGCCCTTGTGGTGAATTGTCAGTTAAATGTGGATAAGTACAATTGAACCATCGTAAAGTTATGAAAATGGAGGATGCCAGGCAGGTTCCTCGAAAACTCAGCAACAAATCTACACGACACGGACAGGAAACCCTGCTTACTCAGCTTTCAATAAGTGCTGGAAATGAATTAAGCAAGACAAAAACTTTAAAAACTGGTTGCGAAAGGAAAAAACGTTTTAAAAGATGAATTGCCAGACGTTGTAACTTACAGCCAAACCCTGCCGAACAAAAGCAGTTTCCACCACGTGTGTGGCTCAAGAAACTTTCAAAGTGCAGCCGCTTGATGATTGGCGCTAATCAAGCCCTTTAGCCGCGGTGATAACAACAACACGAAGCGTGATACTACTTGATATACTCCTGTGGTAGCAGTAAAATGTACACGGGCTGCCGTTCTGCTTGCTTAAGCTTATGGATAATATTTCAAGGCCACACGTTCTTCCGCAAGCCGTTGAGCTTCCAACAAGGACACATTAAAGGTTTTTGCTCTGCATCTTTTCACTTTGATTATTGTTATATTTTGTGCTTTTCCTGCATCTCACCTGCTACTTAGCTGATGTAAACCTGCAGGAACAGCGCAGTTTCAGTGTCACTTGTTGCATTTTCTCTTACTCATGTAATACTTGCCATTTATGAGCCAGTAACGAAATTTGAAAAGTTTTTTCAAACGCATCACACAGGTAGTTTCTAATGTTCCGACGTCCTCTGATTTTGACTTCAAGTGAGCTATTGCAAAGCAAACCTAAGCAGGAATTAGACAAATAAATTTTTGACAATAGGTGCAATTTAGATACTGATGGAACTGCATCTTCCAAGCCAAATACCAATCGTTACAAACATGACAAAGATGGAAACCATGCTGAGCAGAAAAGAGCCTTCTGACATCAGCATCACACAAATTAAGTGTGAAAATAGTCATCAGCGTCACCAGTTGATAAAAACAGCAACATCAAAAAATTAAATTCGAGTTTGGTTGTTGCAAGGTACGGGTATCGAAAAGGAGACCTCACTAAACCTTAAGTTACAAATGTCACAATAAAATATCAAGAAACATAAAAATATATCAAAATGTCAAAGCCATTTTTGATTAAAATATTAGTGTGAATTTGAGAAAAACTTCGATTAAGCTTTTATTCATAGGATGTTAACATGTGCACAAACGTAGGGTTTTGACATTGTTCAATGTTTAAAAAAAATATTTCGGGTATTTTAGTTTACCAACTTTTCTGGTCTGAGTTCGACGATTTCTCATATAAAAGTCCAATGTATTAATAACCAGTGGCTGTGGAACATTCGACACTGCATGGCTGCGGGGTGCGTTTGAAACGGACCTTCAGAACACAACGTCTACTTATCTTTGAATAAGATTCCGGCACTTCGCATTTTCTCCACTTCTTACGTTGCTAGCTTTGATCGACAATTACAGGTATTTTGTGAGTACATATATCCCAATAATTAAGAAAAAGGAAAACAATTTGTACCAATCTGATTCATCGATGACTGAAACGAATATTTACAATTTTGAATGGTTTTTCTTTTATCTGAAGTGTATCGTGTTCGTGAGAAACCAGGACGATATTAAAAGTTTGCTTTGAAAACAAAATTTAAAATGTTTAGGTTAAAAGATTTAGTGGACATCCAGATATTTTATGTTGTTGGTCAGATGCATATTTTTATAAGGAAGCAGGAAAACAAGCAGACATGAAAAATGGTCAACCACAGAGCTCAACAAACTACTGTGGAAACGCAATATTCAAATTTCAAACATTTTTCAGCTCTGCTCGTTCTTGGACGTAAAACTGAACCCTTTAACGACCCCGTAAAACTGAACCCTTTAACGACCCCGTAAAACTGAACCCTTTAACGACCCCGTAAAACTGAACCCTTTAACGACCCCGCGCGTCAATAGATTGGCGCGCGCTTTTCTGGTTATAACTCGCCAGCCGCTATAGCAAGAGAGTTGTTCAAACCCTCTACGGATGCAGCAAGTCTTCTTGGTTCGCTTGAAAAAAATATTATAATTTTGGTGGAGGGTTCGCCTGGGAGGGGCTCGGAAAGTGGGGGTGTTTTCGTTTTTTTGACCAACTTTGACAGGCCCTGGACGCCAATCCAACGGGCCAAAATTTTGGATCAAACTTTTTTTGGAAACTAGATTATCTCCGCGTCTATAGAGCCCTTACTTGACCTTCTAGCCATGTCTGTAACCAAAGGTATGGCCCAAAAAAAACATTTTACCCCCTAAATCAGAAAATGCATGAGTCTCCCACTGGCGGCTACTGTAGTTCGCGATAATCCCTGATAACTTCCCGCTAGAAAATGCTAGCGAGCTATATGAGCCTCAGAAAGACTCTTGAAGTCTTCTAGTTTGCACTGAAAAAAAAACATTTTAGATTTTGGGACGGGGTTTTCGGTGGGTGGGGTTAGAAAAAGGGTAGGTTTGGCTTTTTTTGGTTGTTTCATTATGACGTCATTACCTCCACAAAGGGCCAAAATTTTGGCTCAAAGTTTGGTTGTATTCTAGGCTGGAATATGAAGCTTTAGAGGCCTAGATCGACTTCCTAGCGTTGCTGGTGCCCAAGTTAGGGCCAAAAGACCCCAAATCGTTGAGGACATGGCTGAGTAATTTCAGGGGATCTTCCTAATTAAAACCCGGAAGTTTGGCCATAACTTTTGAACCAGAAATTCTAGAAAGTCCAACGAAGCCTCTAAAGACTCGTATTGAAGCCTAGAATCCAAAAAAACTTCGAGTCACCAAATCAGATGGATGGTTCGACTCTCCGGAAGTGATGTCATTATCCAAATGTATAGAAATATGCATAAACAACCTCTGAATATGCAAACATTAACAAAAAAAACGTGATCTCAAGCTGAAATTTTTTTTCCAGTCTAAACTACTAGTGGGCCGCGACATCAAAAAGGTTGAGAAGCACTGTACTAGTCTTCACTAATTTTCAGAGGGTTTGAACAGCTCTCTTGCCTATTCTAACGGCGAGTTATGGCCATATCTAAAAGGGGTGTTATTCCACCCTGGCTACCTTTTTTAGGGGTAGGATTTTTGACTACTTTTTGGTTTTTGTGGCATAATTTTTCATCCAGATATGCTAGAAAGCCAATCAAGGGCTCTAAAGACTCGAAAGATAGCCTAGTTTCGTAAAAAAATTTGGGCCAAAATGTGGGCCCATTCGATGGGCGTCCAGGACCGGGTAAAGTAGGCCATAAAACGCGAAAACACCCCCATATCTGACACCCCCCTAAAAGAAATCCAAATCCAAAACTGAAAAATTTTTTGACTCGAAACTACTACACTTGCTGAATCCGCAGAGGGTTTGAACACCTCTCTAGCTGCAGCAGCTGGTGAGTTATAACCAAAAACGTACGCGCCAATCTATTGGCTTTTGCGGTCGTTAAAGGGTTGAACCGTTGTAAACGGGCTTGTTCATACTGTAAGCATTTTCGCTGAAGTGGGAATTTTTCAAAACTCTTCAGGCGCTAAAAATGATTTGACATGATTTCCTTGAAACAAAGTAGCCAAATTTGTAAAACAAACATTTTTTCTGTAAAAGTCTTCAACACAAATTGCAGCAAAAATAAATCACTGTTGACCCGAGAGATTGTTAAAATCCCACCTTTATGAATGTATCTTCTCGAAAATTTCGAAGGATATTGAAAGCTGTTAAAACCATTTCTCCATTCGGGCATAGCAAACCTCAAGCTGTTCTTGAAGCCGTATCTAAACAAAATGTTCTGTGAACAAGATAAAATATGTATCTTAAACTCGTAATCTCTTCCAGGTTGATTTATCTAAAAGAATTTATTCACCAATTTATCAAATGAAAGACTGCAACTTGAAACATCGTTTCAAAAACTATGATAGATTTACAGTTAGCGTGATCAGGATTGGGACTTGGTCTTTTTGCGGCCAAATAGTGAAAATTTCGTCGTTTTCAGAAGTGGTTTGTGCGCAAATATTTTTTGGCTTTTTTTGAGTATTTTTCAAAATTTGGCCGAATTTCGCTTAATTTGCATGTCATACCAGATTCTGGAACACGATCCGGAATTTAACTCTCAAAATTTTCATGTGCACTCTCACAAGCATGTTTCCCTTCCTGACATTTGAAGTTACCCAGTTTAAACATTCCAAACAAAGAGAATGGAGATAGTCAACGACGCATGATGATCAATGTGACGTAATTAATCGATCGAACGTCTAAGCTGCAGTTTATTTTCTGAATCCTGGACGCACTAACAGAAGCTCACGCTTATTTGCTGAGCGGCAAAAAGTCGTTTTTGTGTAAGTACGTTTACTTCTTATGTTATAAGTAATAGCACCAAAGAATACACATACATAGCAAGATTTGCTCTCCAGGTTCAAAATCGGCAAAGCTTCGAGTCTGGTATTAATTGAAGCCGTACGATTTTGTGACCTTTGTGTTGGCATAATTGACTTTCATATGCCGTGCTTTTGTTGCTGATCATGCCAGCCGCCAATTGATGTACATTTCCCGCTTAAACCATAACTGGCAATTGCGACAGTCGATCCACTAAAAGCGAAACATCTAGAGCTGTTTGCGGAATATCACCATTTGTAGACAGCTAACCCGGGAAATCGCACCGATTTCGAATTGTTTCAATCTGTTATCTCTAGCTGTAATCGGAGACACGCTACGCAGTGGTGAAACTTGGCGTTGTTTCTGTTAGACCGGATAATCAAATTCCATTAAACAATGTACGGATATAATTGCGGAAGCATTGTACGGGGAAAGTAGAATTCATATTCTTGGGACTTGCAATACGGTAAAAAAATTGGGTAAATTCATGACTAGAGTAGAATACCCTTCAAAGACAGAGAAAGCTGATTATTTAGCTTTCGAGGCAATGTCGGCCATAACGCGCCGATCGATGTCGCTAGAGAGTCAATGAAGTTATCATGATATACGGATTCATGTACTTTATGATAAATTAAAAACCATGCAATTTAACAATTGAAATTTTCAGAAAAACGCAATCTTGTGATTGATTGTTTGTTTGTTTCAAGTGACTTTTAGTCATAATTTAAGATTTATTTTCACACCTACTAGCTTTTACAAACTGTTTTTTCAGTTTCTTACAGCATCAGTTGGGGTTTGTCCCGAGCGGAGATTAGTTATAGTTTTCCATTCATGTCAATCATTTGACCTTTTCGTAAAAAATTGTTATTTATGTATCCGAGTGAGACCTCACTCCCTTGAACAAACAAAACCAAATAAAAGATGATTACCTCAGCAGCTTAAACCGACTCAAAGAAAAAGCGATCCGTTCAAAATTTCCCTTGAACATGACTAATGACATGATAG
>JGI24021J15306_10001443_pt1 | contig 23284 bp, 13 predicted proteins | sample Ectturendosymbi1_FD_15306 | JGI IMG/M metagenome (IMG submission 15306) | reverse complement strand
TGATTGCGATTAAATCTGAATTGTAATTATGACTTTGAAGAATTTGTATTTAATTGCAAAATGTCGATAATGATTTAATTTGCTTGCTGGTGTTAATGAAAATCATATGTTGGTGCTGATTAGTGATTAACTGTTGGATCTTGGATCATGCTTGTATTTTTTTTAAATAAAACTCTCTTTGATTTAAGTATGTTTGCATTAAAATGTTAACATGTAAGATTTCTGCAAGATTTCATAGTGACCGACATGTCCCCAGACTGAAATGGCTCAGACCGAAATGTCCCCAGACCGAATCGGCCTGGCAGGTGCCAGGGCCCGGGATGATAAAAGCACGTGCGCAAAGTTTTTGTGTAATCAAGGCCAAGATCACTAGTGTAAATCAGTTGCCCGTATAACAATTAATATTTTTCTAAGTCTTAGAATGGTAGCTGTTTTATCTCTAATCTGATTACTATACAAACAAGCTATACAAGCTTCGATGAGGTCCCCAGAAGCTAGGGGGGCCAGTATTAGTCTTCGTACTCCCTGGTAAAATTTCTCTCAGAGGTAGTGGCGGTCTCAGTCACCGTTAGCGTCGCGGACACGTACTTGCTACTCGCTCGAGCGCCAGTAACTCGCTCAAGTGCCAGTAACTCGCTCAAGTGCCAGTAACTCGCTCAAGTGCCAGTAACTCGCTCAAGTGCCAGTAACTCGCTCAAGCGCCAGTTGCATGATTGCAATTTTTCTATTCAGTCACGCGCATGGGCGTCCGCAGAAATTTTTCCAGAGAGGAAGGCAACTTGGACGTTTTGATTATCCTTTTCAGGTTGCCGGCGAGTGACGTTGCAATGCAAATGGACTTTCACAAAAAGCTTTACACTTTCTACACCACAAAGAAAATGCTGCATGTTACGGGAACAGTCTCAAAAATTGCGCTTCGTTGGTAGTGATACTCCTTTCACTCATGCTTCTTTTCACCCAGTATAAAACTACATGGTCTACCACTATGTCTCGTTGCATTACCTCCCACGATATCTGCGTTCAACAGTCACATGCAGCAAAACGCCAACTCATGCAGTGTTTCCAGGTGCTTGACAAAGAATATGGCATGTGTTTGTAAAATTCTGAGAATGGCAATGTTATCAGCAATACTGATTTTCCGATACTTAATGCTTTTTGCAATTCACATTTTTCCAAACTTTTCCATTTTTAATGTAAAACAATTGAACTGTAGTTCCAGTGTAAAGCACAGTACTAGTCTATACTTCGCGGAAATTGGAGTGTGATAAGAATGATATTTCGCAACGATAATTGTTGAGCTGCATTTTCTGTCTAAATTTTGGGTATTTATTTGATAAATAATCCGAAATTAATTGTTTTGTCAATATTGACAACTGGTATTTCACAAAATGGAAAAATTTTAGCACAAACAAATATTGCAAAATAAAATTGTCAAATATTTTGGAAAACAGTGATTTTTGGCAATATTTGCCAAATTGGGTACCATCTGGCAACCCTGCGCTAACTACCGTAACTTGACGTTAACCTTTAAGGATTTGTTTCCATGTTACTGTTACGCAATAAGGACCATCAGTATAAAAACCAACTCGCAAGTTTCCCAACCTGCCTCTGCAGGCAAAGGCGCGGACAAGAGTGAACTGCAAGCTCATCACTGCACGACACCAGAACAGTGAACCTGACTCTTGTACAGTGTGAGTGTCATACCGGCAAATAAACTGTCATTGCATGAATTAAATCAATTAATCGGAGTTAAGCTGCTTAATTCAGATTTTCTAGAAATTTTCGTCCTTAGTCCCAATTTCCAGTGGCGAAATCCGCGTTTTTCCCCCTCCCCGCGGACCCCATGGTGAAGTGGGTTAATCGCGACATAACATTGTAGCGTATTTTTTACTGAGTGACGCATACAATGAACCCACAGTATCAGTGCATTGGAAAGCTATTTAGAACATTCCCATGAAGCCTCCGGTCCATTTCAGGACAAATGCACCATACGTCTGAGATTTGAAGAAGATCTGAGAAACATTGAAAAGATATGACGGGGGAAACATCAGCTAAATTTTTAAGAGTTGCACAAATACCTTGGTATATTTTCTTCATTGGTACACAGGAAGCAGTTTGAGCATATATACAGTACTTTGCCCAACCATTTCTAATATGCAAGGATATTTTGTGTCGTCTGCGCTTTATAGTCGACGAGTACTTGGCTCTGGTTATTTTACGACAGTTGCCTTGCTTGTAGGAGAAAGCGATGACATTTTAAAACTCTCGATCGTATTTAAAAGCCAACGACCGACAAACGCATGTAAAGCACACATGATGACACGGCGTTTCAATTATCAGCTGACATTCACAGCTTCTTGCAACAAAGACCCGGCCTGTTTGCTCACGACTGGAACTTGTTCTCTGGTCAATGAATGTATTTGCCGTGCTCTTCTTTGCCTCTGAGCAAACATATCTTGTCTGAGGTGTGGTGTAACGGTCAACAGGATTTACAACGGGCATCTTGAAGTTTAAAAAAAATGCAATATCTATGAGGAATGAGAAACACATTTCGCGCAAACTCACATTAGAAAAGGTCTGGAAAAATTTGGAAAAGTGCAAAAGGTGCACAATTTATCGAGGGCAGGAAGTTTCCAAGAAAGCTATGCGCTTTCCTTTTTAAAAGTAAGTAAGGAATAACGTTATGGATGCTTGGGTGCGCCCTTACGAAAATCTGATTCCTCCAGCTTTGTTGTCAGCCATGAAAAATTTGTGCCAAATGAACAAAAGAACTTCGTTTCGGAGACAGAATATGTGGGGAACTTCAGTAAAGTGAAACAAAAGCATTTTTATAGACACTTTAACAAAAGATTAGTTTATGATTTTAAACGCGAAGACATCGTTTTCATGCTTCATAGTCCATATTGATAGCGGTTGAAACAATTAAACGCTTCTCAATTTGACAGCACAAACAGCCCCTCGCATTATTTTCAGGCTCCAAACAGACCCCAAGAGGCCTGTGCAGTCAAAACGGTGCTCTATTTAAGAAGCGACTGGAGATGAAGACAAAGTAATGCGCTTATGCTCTTGCTTACTATTGTCCAGGTACCTCACAACGATTGAGGGAATTAATCCGAAGAATGAAAATGAAGGTAATTCAGTCAAAGCGTTTCATCACGTTCAGTTTCAGTATAAACCATTCATTGCACCAGTGATTATGCAGAAGTTGCCCGAGATCTAACGGTCGATTTCATGTCGATATGTGCCTCAGCTCATGTTTGGTCTGCTAAGATATCATGACGCTTTTGAACAAGCAGAATTCAAGCATTTTTTTCATATATAGATCCCGATTCAGGAATGAGTGTTGGCAAAACATTCAGGCGATATAGAGACCTTGTTTTAGGAGACACATTGTGCTTGCTTATTAATAATGTTGGCGTAGCATAAGCGACACCAGTCACGTTCAATCCACTTGGCACCCCCACAAAACGAAATCGTGCTGGTATTGTTTTTAAAAAGGATTGCTAAGCTTGTTCGCTCAGTAACCTGACACTGTTACACCGTCGTGGAGTGGCAAACAAAAGCAGCACAGGAAAGAAGAATGTCGACGCCGGACTCACAGAGCGCCTACGACCGGCGATAGGAGCTGTTCTATTTGCTCGGGGCGCAAGCAGGTTTGAAAGAGGCCTCAACGACAGAGCGGGTCAAGCTGACTCGATCAAATTAAAAGACTTTTGAATGTATACAGGTAGTAATTTTACACCACAGGCAGTAAAGGGTGTCGCTTAAGCGTGCTTGATGCCAGAGAATAAGCAAATATTCGAGCAAGTATCCCGGAAAAGCTTAGCGTGACTATTCAGACCAGCAATCGCGAAAGTATCTTATTGAAATAAAGGCAGTGTTGTTTCTTATACTTTTTGCGTTGGCTCAGATATGTTATGTTTTGATGTTTGTTTGCGAATTGGAAGAGGATACCTTGTGGATAGCAGAAAATTTTTTATAATAAATCATTGCAATATTGCTGGTTCCAGACATCACGTACATAAACATAAAAGGTCTTTTTATAAATGACTGCAATGCTGCTGAAGTCTTCCACATGCAAGAAAAATGCGAGGTGAAGTTTCGTTTGAGTTCACTATTTACGGCGCCAGTAACTGCGTATGCTGCAAATGTCGCTTGCAATCTTTGGAAACAGCGAATCATCTCAAAACTGGAGGGAATGCATCAAAAAATGGTTAAATTTCTTTGAACTCTGAATTTTTGCGAAAATATTTTTGGCAATAATCAGAAAGCTACTGACTTTATTCACTTACGTGTGCCCATGATCAATGATGAATGGCGAGCTACTACTTCCTCAGAGAGGCTTGCTTGATTCTTTGAAATTTTCCTAGCCACTAAATGACGCAAAAGAACCACAAAAACTCATTTAATAAATAAGCCTAGGCTTGCCTATTGTGATGTTCATGGTTCATTTGGGGCTTTGCGTCAATGCCAGCGGGATTTCATGCTTAAACGTTCTGGGTTGAAAGTACAGCAAATAAGTGGCTCTTACAGTGTGGTTAATTGGTTGAAATGCCTTTTAAGATTTCAGGTTTTGATACAAAGTACATTTTCTGCAAATATTTCGATACCGTGGCCTGGTCAGACTTTAGACCAAAGTTCCAAGTCTTTAAAAAATAAAGCGCAAGGTGCAGTTGTTACTTCACTCACCTGATTATAAGCATGCAAACGACTGTGGTTGAACTTGTGGGGAGGTCTCACCTATGCGAGCGGGTGACCTGGTTATGTTGTAACTGTTATCTACGAACACGTAGAGTACTTTAGCAATTCTTTCTTCTCACGGTCAAGTCATGTGTTGAGTTACAAGGAAGGATAATTACTTGGAAATCAGTTTGTAACCATGCCAGACAAAAAAATTAATGTATGTCACTGGCAATAATTCATAGACGTAGCCAGGGGGTCCTAGGGGGCCATGTCACCCCCAAATGTTTAGAACATATAGTCATTTTGTGCTTTGAAAAGCGGTATCCAAACAAAATAGTGTTATTCGCCTAAAATCAAACATTTTGGACCCCCCAAAATTTTGGGCTAGTTGTGCTGCTGCAATAATTTAGCTTCTTTTTCTGCACTTCAAGGTACAAAACTCGCAAGCGTTGTAAAAGAAAAGCAACAATTTTACATCATCCTGCCAGAAGTCTTGCATGGCTTTTCAGAACTGAGTTTTTGCAGAGTCAATACATTTCCTATTTCATCTTTTGCAGAGTCAATACATTTCCTATTTCATTTCACAATTAATGTAGTTCGAAATGATGCGAAATGCAAACACTTTCGTCATTTTGGCAAGAAGAGATAACTCAGTGGTGTCCTTTTCAATGTACAGATGCTGCTTAGAGAAAAGCACAAAAATATTAACGTCTTTCTGAAACACGTTTGTTTGAAATTTGGGTTATATGCACTAACTCTTGAATAAGTAAATTTCAATTGCTTTCCACAGAATACCATCTAGAAATAGCAGTGGTGTCAGAACTGGTTTAAATGAGGGTTGTGGCTTCATGTTTCCAACAAACAAGCAAGCTAACTTGAAAGTTTAAAAACTTTCTTGAAGCAATGGTGTTGACGTAACCATTTGTTCAGTTGTTTATTTTTTGTACATCCCTGGTGACGCAAGCAACAAGATATGACGCAGTTGTCGCCAATGCAACTGTACAAAGGTAATAGATTTAATTGTACTTAAAAAAAAGGCTAACAGTTCTGTTCTTTTCTCAAGGAATTGTTGAAATATCCGAAACGTTAAGGAAAAAGCTTAAAAAATTAATTGTATAATTTGCAGGTAGATGTTTTTCTATCATCTTTGTTTTTTTCAAAATTCAAGGTTCCTAAGAATTCTTGTTCTACTTCCCGTACTTTCGCCAGGTTATAGACCTGACGAAGAGTATCTAAAATGCAAGCAAAATTTTTAAGTTTTTTGGCAAAACGTTTTTTCAAACTGGAGTGCCAGGTTTATAGATCTGGCAATGACTTTAACCCCAGTTTGCCGAGACCAAAATTCAACAGGGATTCCATTTTAATTGGTTTATACTTTGTAATCACGCGCAACTCATCAATCGCAACTGGGCAGTTAACTGAAGAAATTAATATAACGTTTAGTGGCCACCGACTTTTTTTTGACATTTCATCCAGAGAGCAAAAGCATGAAAATATATTTTTTCACCATTCGCAACCTGTTACAAATGGCCAAGTTCAGTGATTTGATTAACCTACAAAAGCAAGCTTTGGATGGTTTGGAGTTTGAAGAAAACCCGTTGCCCCAACGTAAGTGATTACATCATGGATTTCTGCGAAGCCTTTGAAACTGCCCTAACTCAGCAGCATTCATCATCTCAAAGGCATCCGAGCAGACGTTTCGATGCGCAGTTCACAAAGTTTGTTTCGTTTCAGATGCAACTTCAAAAGAAACACCGTTGAACCAGTGTGAAAATCTGGAAGAGGTTCTTAACGAAATTGCCAGCGAACTAAGCCAGGTGATAATGCAAGTCAAGCAAAGAAACCGCTTCTGATACAGGCCCGTAGCCAGGTTTTAAGGTTTGGGGGAAAACACATTTTAAGGGGAGCAGGATTTGTGTTTTTATTGTATGTTTAAAACAAACTGTATAACAAATTTTCTGGGAACAACAAAATTTGGACGGGAACTATTCCAGAATACCCCTCGTGGCTGCAGACCTGTCCTGATATGTAGTGGTATCTTGCCCCTTGCTATGGATGCAAGATTTTAACTTATAACGAAACTTGCGTATAGCAAAACAGGTGATTGCCAAAATTCTACCTCATAGTTTTTGCCCATTATCATTAAACGGTACGCGCTTGAAAATAATTTTTGAGGTCATTATTTGAAATGTTTCTGGCACTTGGTCAATCGGCAGAACCTACTCATGAACTCCCTCGATGAGACGTCACAGGGTGAAACGACACAATGCCCCCAGTAAAATTTCTTATTTGGACCTTTTGTACTTCATTGCGCGAACTTAGATGTTTGCGTGACGTCTTGTTATTGGGTAAAGCTTCAGTCTTGCTCTTACTGATTGACTGACTTTGTTCCGTGTGGGGCAGTTGTCCACTGATTGATAGGTTGCATTAGCATTGACACTTCAAGACACAAGCGCATTGGTGTCTTCGTAGCGTAGGGTTAATTTTATTTAAAGTATTTGCAAACGGAAGACACATTAGTCGATGCTTGAGATGACTGGAAAAAATTATGAAATTTTCTGACTTCAAATCTTTCTAAATGCTTTTCAGACAAAATTCCGTTGGGGATTCAATTAGACCAAATCTCTGATCAGCAAATGTTACAAGCAGAGTTAACCCATGTCAGGATACTTTGCACGTTTCTGCAATTATGAAACCCGCACAGACGTCCTTGCGCATTCTTTGTATCTCAATTGCTTCAGACGGATGCAAAGCTTGAAAGTATCTTCTTTTGTTGGTCGAAATGCTTTTTATTACAGTAAAACAAACATTTTGTTTTATACAGCCAACAAAGCAATATCATTTTTGCCCACTCGTGGAAAGTTGTTTATTGGCCGCTTCGACTGTTCAACTGTTTGAAGGAAGCCAATCACAAACTTAGGCAGTCTGAATTCAAATGAGATACCATCAGATCATGTAAAAATTGTAAATCACAGTAGTGACGTACTGTGAATTTGAGACAATCTGAGACACAAGTGAATCTGAGATGCCATCAAGTTATCTTTGGAGTTGGCTCTTATCCTTGCAATAACAGTCGGCCTTTAAAATTTCGTAAAAAGGCACGCTGCTGACAGTTGCTTTTCAAATTTCAATTTTTAAAAGCGGTTGTCGTTCAGGAGAAAAACATTTAACCAGTTTTTGCGTTACTGTGTCATGCTGCTCGTCTGTTAACAGATTGAATGGGTGGGAGTGGCAACTACTCTGAGGATCGATCCGGACAAACTGCACCTTGTAACTGCTGCCAACGGGTGCGATTTTCACCGTCAAAAAGCGCTGGGCCTGCTTTGCTGGATTGAAGACGAACCGAGAGGAGCGACATTCGACCGTCTGATCACCGCCCTGCTTCAAGTTGAGGCGAACTGTTTAGCTGGTAGGAGACAATAATGAAATGATTATTATTTGTTGATGTTACACGGCCAGTCATTAGATTTTGCCTTAATTCTTTTCATTATGCCTTGTCAACTTTTGAGAGTAACACCCAAAATGCTTAGCAAGTTACTGAGGAAATTTTTGCCCAAAACAAGAAGGCAAATCGAAGATCAACAACTATAATTGTGACAGCGGTTAAGTTTGTCACGTGAAGAATCACGTGGTTTCTGAAAGCAAGAAATCACCAGATTTTAACAATTGCTTGTTTTTGTTTTTTTATTGGAAAGCGTTGTCGACTTTGGAGACAAAGCCTGCAATTTGCGGACATGGTGGAATTTTCACTCATCTCTCCCTTTTTGTCTCTTTCACTTCGTTAATGTTATTTCATTATTATTGCTGTGTCATGGTCTACAAACCCATGCGACATGGCTACCAGCAAATTTGAATAAACCTAAAGCTTTCACCGGTAGTTCCCTGTGAAACACGACATGCAAATAAAAGATACTGCGAAAGTAGACGTTTTCTGTAATCTCTGGATTCCTCATTCTGTAAGCATCTCAGAGCAGGCTATAAAAAGCATTACATTTATTATTTCCCTTTGTCAATGCTACTTCAAGAATGCTTCGAAAATTGTAATGCAACTGTTTTAAAGTTTTACGTGTGATTTTCAGGTGACGTGAAGTCTTACTGCAGAATAATGAACCTCCGAAAGTCTGCAGCCATTCGAAAACCCACTTCTCTGAAAACGGAGTATTACTCCATGCAGTTCGGACCTCAGTCTCGGTATCCTCAGCTTCCCAAATCGGCACATTCGCACGGGCAGTGGAAACTAGCAGAGATTCCTCTCCCGCAGTTTCTCTGCACTTCCCCAGCAGTGGCATTCTACCCATCCCGGTCTGTTCCTTCCAATTCTACCTTCGATCTGACGTCGTCAGTTTCTATCCAAGGCTCCAGACTCAGCCTTGCACATCGGGAACCTTGGACAGTGCGCGTCGCCAGAAAAGGTATAGCGAAGATTGCGCTGAACTTTTCTAAATAAACTTATGTTGCAACTCCGCTTTAGGCGTAAATGTTATACTCACCATTGGACAAGCTAACCAACATGATTTTAAGAGTTACGTGTTTTTGTGGGGTTTACTTAAAGACAATTTTATTGAAAACAAACTATATCAGCAAAATGTTAACTATTTGCACATAAATAGGTGAAGCCCCTGGGTGATTTTTAAATTCAAACTGATTGTAAACTGCAGTCAAAGATGTGTTTATTTTGTCAATATTTGCACAAAACCACCTCAAAAACTAAGTTTTACTGTTTTCAGAAATATCGTTTTTAGCATTTAATTCCTAGAGCTTTTGGGGATAATGAAAGATAATATCTTGGTCACTTGAACAAAACTTCATTGCTTGCTGTTTATATCCCAGATTAAAACCTAGCGCACTAAGTTTGATTACGAGTTTTGGTGCCTCGATCACCAATTCTCATTTTGTTTAACCCCAGGAGTGTAGTGGAGCGGGAACGCGTGGGAACGGCTTTCCCACACCTTTTTCACGTTTTGCTTTAAAATGGGTTTGAAGTTGTTTTAAAATGGCTAGTTTTTTGGGTGCGTTCCCGCACCTTTCTTGAGTGCGTTCCGACACCTTTTTTGTTAGCACTACATTCCTGTTTAACCCACACTGCGCTGCAGAAGTTGTATTGGTAGCTCGTGACGGAAATGACGGCATCGGAATCGTAAAAAACTTTGAAGCGAAAAGATGCAAGCGCGTTCAGATACTACCAAATAAGGCTACACGTTTTGCCAAAATGTGGTTAGCAAGTTTCAAGTTGGTAAGTTGGACAGACAACGCAGGTTAGCAACCGACGTATAGGGCGTCAGTTCTCGACCAGGAGCTCAACGACTTTCTGGAGCTCCGTGAAAATGTTTCCTGGGATCCATGAATCCTATTTCAGTAGCTGAAGCGAAGATTGACCAGGAGCATGCTTCCAAGCGGTCGTTGACAAACAAATGATAGGGTATGACCAGTGTATGGTAAAGTTGAGACAATCAGTGAGTTTGAGACGACTGCAAGTAAAATAAGAAAAGATCGCAGAAGTGGATTGTCGAAACTCAAAATAGATCTCGGTGTTCGATTTGTTTGTAATACCCAACATTTTTACACAATTTGTGCTTTCTAAACTTACTTTTGACACAGGCTTCCTCATCGAAATGGCAGATCAACGATGACGTAGTAGGCAGTAGCTGCGTTTTCGTATTGAGCTAAAGTTCAATTACCACCAAAAGTGAAGTTCTGAAACGTGGAATGCCTAGCAAAAAACAGGTATTCAGATAATTATTCGGAAGTAACAAATAGTTCTTCAGCACAGGACAGGCTGGACTTGGGCAGTAACGGAACGTTAGCACTGGCAGTCTTTTTGCGTCACTTGCTTGCTGACCAAACATGCCGAAGCAGATGTTTCCAGCTATCTTGCGTGTGGAAAAGATATCTAAAAAGCAAATACCTCGTGGTCGGCAATAACAAATCGTACACTGCCGAGCAGATTCACTCGTAACCATGTTCCGGGTCAGAAATAGCAACACCCCCGGGGCAGAGGGGAACATAATACACGAACGGCGTACAGCGCCAAAGAATGGCTCGCGCATGCCTTGGTACAGTACCAGCCGCATCAACACGGCCAGCCCGAGCGCTTTGTTCTGTTTAAAAATATGATACATTTTATTCCTCACGTCTTTTGATCGTTATTGTTTCCATCATGTTCGCAGTTTATTGCCGCGCGGGCCTCGATTTTAGTCTCACGTTGCAGAACCGAATAAAGCTGACATGTCGATCACTTGCGCAGCAGACAACGGCAGTTGTCGCGTGCCTGCCTGGCTGGCGCGAATCGCGCCGCGTATTCCCTCACACTTAATTGGATGTGACGCAGTGGGAGTGAAGTCGGTTAATTGGATTACTTCAAGCAATTTATTGAGCTTCTCAAGCCCAACTTTTGTTTGCCTTCGGTTGTCGCAACAATATCACACATGGCCAACGTCATTCCTTCCACGCTTATTCTGGGAGTCGAAGAATATACTATAAGCAGAAAGAAGAATATACTTGTCCATTGCGGCGCACTGTGGTCCGTTATTTCGTAACAAAGGGAAGCTGGAATGGTGCCCAGCACCGAAACGAAACACTTGGGTCAAAATGTTTTGAAACTTTTTTGCGCAATTCTGTAACTTCTGCCGACAAAATTACATTGCTGTTCTTGACATTTTTGGCTTGTGGTAGACTTGACATCACAGGGTCTTCCTTGAATTACGATATGTCCTTCGTGCTAACGCAGTGGCGGTGCCTATTGGCTGTTGACATAACGATGCTTATTGTTAAAAAAAAACTTTGTTTTCGCAAGTTAGGTTTTCTTGAAAACTACCTTCATTGAAGAACTCAGAAATATGTTTTCAGGATTTTCTCATGGTTCGCATTTCACTAATTTGAATATTGCCTCATGTATTTTTCAATAACTTCTTGCTTGATGAAAAATGGTAGACGAAAGCTCATATAAGTCTATGAAGCAACAAACAGAACAATGTGGAAAAAGCGAAGCAACTGTTCTCACACAACCACGTTGCCAAGTTTACCATTTCGGTTTGAAATAACCGGAAGTCTTATCACCTAATAACAAATCCAACTACAACTGGCAACCATGTGTTTGGCTAATTTAAGGAATGCAACCGTTCACAACAGTAGGTTGAACGGTGATATAAAAGAGACTGGTGCATCAAAGGGCTCTGTCGTACTACGTTGTTTCAAAATGGCTTTGAATACTGATGTAATTTCAACCAGTTCTTAGTTTGATAACTTGCGGATCGCCTTTTTTCTGTTGTACTAAGAATACATATGTCAAGAACCTGAAAGGTCTGTCATGTTTCACCGAGTGAATTAAGTTTATGTGGCGTTATTATTATTCAACTCGTTTGACATTCGTCGTAGCTTCTCGGCCCGCCACCATTGCCAGCAAGAATCAACAACCAAGAAAAAAAAGAAGAGCGCTCGGGTCTCACAAAAAATCAGGTAATTAATTATTTTCATAATTCTGTTCCGTGTTACTGTAGAAGAAATGTTTGACCGTCTGTGTAAAACCGGAATTCACTAACTGCTGTTACGCAACGTGATTCGATTCGACATCTCTTTATAAAATGCGTCTTATTTTGTTTCAATCCATCAAGGGATGTCATCTCACAATATTTATATCACCGGTGAAAAGTTTTGTCTTCCTTGTCCCGTTCAAATTAACAACATGCTATTGAAGGATACTTTGAAACGTTTAGGGAAGGTCTCCGTCACTTGGTTAAGAAACCCGGGCAGCACCATGTTAATTGTACAGCTCACGGCGAATGTAACCAATTGCTTTACGACGACAAACGACAGTATATATGTAGACAACAAGCCTCTTTGGAAGTTTATTGTGATGCTTACTAAAGTAAAGGCTTCCATTAACCGGAAGGAAAGCTGACTGAGGTACTTACTAAAGCAGAGATCTCCACTGAGCTACACAAATTTCGAAAGGCATTTTCGCAGAAATGTTACTTGAATTTTTCTACAGTCTAACAAGTTGTCTCGGTCGACAAACCAAGAACCAGTGACTAGACGTAAGTCAAGTTAGACATCATTTGACACCCCTTGGCTTTTTAATATGCAAGACATGGCCATGTATACAGGTCAAAATCAATGTTTGGATTCTTAAGCTTAAAACAACTAACGTACGTTGACGAAGTATTTGTGTGATCCTCCAGAAAGAAAAAAGACAGGCACTAATTTATTTATTACGCCTATGCAAAAGAGAAAACCTTCGCTTTTTTATTTTCCTTGCATGTTTTTATGGGTTGCTGATGTCTTTTGTTCAATGTTTTCTTAATAAAGAAAAGCTTGTCGGAGTACATCAAAAATCAAGTTGCAGAACAAACGTCCTACTTATATTTTTGCGCAGTATTGTGCACTGTGGGCAAAACATGAGTTGTTATATGAGTACAAATTAATCCATGAGGTCTTATCATTTTTACAACATAAAGCAATTGGTTTCCAATCACATTAAAATTTCTCAAGGTTAATTATGATAAAAAACGCTGTCCTAATGTTATATGTAGCGCAAGTATAACGAACATTATGAAATCGTTGATATATAATATGTTAAAACGCACTTTAAAGTGAAATCGGTAAAAACTACTGTGCTTTGCAACCACTGTTGGTTTTGACATATTTCTCTAAAAGAGTAAAGTTGACGATGACTATAATTTTGCAGAGTGCCTGCGAAAGTCAAATAAACTAACTGTTTTTGACCTTTTCAGGCGAAGTAGCCATACACACCGCCATAAAAACAGCCGTGCCATTAACGAACAATGTGTACAGGGATTGCCATCCTGAAGAAGTTCAAGCAAAAATAGCTGGAAAGCTTTTTGATTATTTGTTGAAGTAAGGACGAAGTTTTTAACTGCTTTTAACATAAAAGTGTTGCCAAAGGTCTGTTACGCGCCAAACCTTTTCCGTTGTATCAAAGCTTTTTCCAAAAAATTATTAAACTTAATATTTGTTTCTGAAGCTGAAGAATTTGTTACAAAAAGACCCGGGACTGGATTGCAGAGGTCTGGCTTGAAGGGTGACAAGCACAATGTAGTTATGCCGTTCACATACTGCATTGTGATGGAACTGTTTTAAATTCTATACAAAACAAGCCTTAGGTTCCTTCTTACGTATATGACCATTCCAGTTTTTGGGATGGAGCTGAGACATGTACGCACGTATATGGGTATATAAAAGCATGTGCTCTCCACGATGGGAGTGCGCAAGGAATCGATCAGCAAAATTTTAATAGGAAATCAATCTCACGCAAAATCACGTATCCTCAGTCCTTATTTAAATAGAAAAAAGGGTATACAAAAGTGGCGGTTTATTCGTGAATTTAAATTCAAAACAACGTAAAGTAATGCAATGTGCAAAAAACAGCACCTTTTGACTTTTTTGTTTTTATATCAGCTTACCTGTTCACGATGTTTATTCTGTAGTTTCTCTCGTTTTAAACAATACGTTTTTATTTTCTCTCCTATTCGCAGTGGAAACGGTTCCAGGGAACTTTTATCGATGGTCTCAACTTTGGAGTCGATTGACGGACTGGTGGTGAAGAAATTGCGCCGTGGCTCAATCTTGATCGAGACATACCTCCACAAGCCAGCAGCTCTCAAAGCTCTTTGGGGTCATTTTGAATCAGGTAGACAATGAGAAGTACATTTTTGCAAGTCCGCTGTAGAATGATACGCACTACTCACACCCTACAAATGACAAAACTACATCAAGAAGTCACGGTATCGCTGGTAACGCGGACAGAGCAAAACTTGGAAAGGCATACAAAGTAGTTTCGGAAACAAGTAAACTTTCCAGATTGACTGGCTGGTTTTCTTGCCAACAAGTCAGTGTTTTTGAAAAGTGCACTTACCGCAAGTCATCGCAGGTCAGCTGAACGACATGTTCCAAGAGCATCTTATATCCGACAATTCACTGAAAATGGCGGGTGCGTTTGCAATCTCCCTCGAAACAAGCATCAACCGAGCAGAGCTTGACACCTGCATGCAACAACTACGGGTAATTAAGTTTGCTTACGGATCTGTCAAGAAAATCACGTAGCAAACACTGTGGCGCAATTTTGAAGAGGCAAATTCGCACACTACATGGCTCTTTCGCCTTACTTTTAACAGTACCCAAGCCTGCATTTTGTTTCATTTTATGCAAAAAATGGAGATTGGATCGCGTTTGAAAGCTTTCTACAACATTATAAGCCGATGTTTCTAAGAACTGATGAAATGCTTTTGAAATTAAAGATGTGTTCTTAAAAACGTTATCACACTTACTAGGATTGTCCGACGTTCCCAAAAATGTGCTGGATTGTCACTCATACAACGGTAAGGTCTTCAGTTCACTATCTGTGACAATTCCGCACCATACGGTATGTGCGGGTAACTCAAAAGCTCATAGCAACTTTTACGTTATATTACCTGAGCACTTCGTTTTGTAGCTCCAGGCTGTTAGTTCTGACGTTAAGCAAAACTGCAGTGTGGGCTGAAGGTTTGTACTTGACAGAAAGCTGCGATAGAAAAGTGTACGCCGACTGTTTGTACTTAGCCTAATTAAGGCAACATCCGCAATGGTATAAGAAGCAAACTGATATCTAGAAATTGTTGCTAATTCGGTTAGCCAGAATGTACAGTCTACTGTAGCGAAAGTCGTCGGAGAGTCGATGGAGAGTGGCTTGGTGCTCATCTTCAAGAAGAGTCTTACGTTAAACGTAAGCAAATAAGATGATTTGAACCGTCAGGGGCTTCCTGAAAGCAACAGTTCGTTTGCACTGTAGAGTTTAATGTGACAATATATCACTACTGCGATGCAAATTGTCTCAAAACTTGTGAAATAACTTGGGTTAATTAAGTGTTTGTCAATTTTAGGTCTTCAAAATTGAATTAACCAGTGAAAAAGACCAAAATAATTATGCCCTACACTAATATTAGTATAAATCTCACATTTCCCTTGTGGAGGCACGCACGGTTTCAAACCATTATCGAATCAAAACGTGTTCGAGAATTTCAACAATTGACTTTGAGTAAATTCGGAAATTTGTTCAGAAAAGCAGCAGAAAATGGTGGTACAACTCAAGACAAAGTGCTCACAAACTGCAGGGGCGTGCAGAGGTCTGGTGATTCCCGGGGCAACTGCTTGATTGTATGCCCTGTACCAAATTCTAGTATTGAGGAATGTGAGAAAAATAGGCATTTGGAAAAATAGGAATGTGAGAAAAATAGGGAAAAATAGGCAAAAATTAGTGTTGACAAAAACAAGTTTGGACAAAATTAAATTAAAAGTATTGCTCCCTGCCTTGGATGCCCGGGGCCGCCGCCCCTCCCCCTTTGCATGCCCCTGTTACAGAGTAACCAATTTAACGTTAGTGAACTAAAACTTTACTTTCAATGGATGCGAAGCAGAGCAGTAATCAACTTAAAGGAAACCATTTGTTCTCTCGATTTATTTCGTCCAATAAATCCCATGCGTGAAAAATTTCCACTTTGACATGATTCACCTTGCTTTGGTTTCATTGTTAAGGACGAAAGCAATTTGCTTTCAAGTTACTGATCATACGTCAGTATTTGCACAGATTGTTCACTCCAACGACATAAAGTCATTGGTAGAAATTATTCCATCTAAATATCTACTCTAAAAAATCCAAGTGAAAAGCAGTTTCAAACAAGTTAAGTTTTTGACGACTCATCCTGTTTTTCAAAACAGGGTCAAGCCACGTCTCAAAGAAAATCTCCTGGTTCGTTTGCTCGGCGCGCAATCCACAGCAGCAACCGTCGCCTTTCACCTCCCCGCTTCTCACACAAACATTCTGCAAGGCTTCCTTTGACTGGGCTGCATGCTACAGCCCAAACAAGGTGAGACGCGTGCACTTTTCTGACTGTGTGGTTCCCCTACCAAAGAAAACCAGCCTGAATTTACTGAACCTTTGCGGATATAGCAGTGCATTAAGTGTGCAGTCACATTTCGATGCTTGTACATCGGAAATCGTTTTTTTTTAAGTGAAAGTGCGAATGGCAGTAAGCTGTTTCGGGCTTAACGTTAAATCGTATGAAATACTTTCTGTTCCAAAACTTCAGAGATTTGCTACTGAATAATGATTCTTCTTTTTATGCGTTCCAAAGTGCAAATTTGAAACATGCTTTTAGTTTTGAGTTTATTTGCGCGAAAGTAATAAACATGTTTCAGCGAAAGTTCTCTTACTGTCGAACAATAGTGATCACTGTGATCAGTTTCAGTAGTTAACTGTTCATCTATCTGTGAATAGAAGCCTGACAAAAAATGTTTCATAACACTCACTTCTTCAGTAGTTTTGCTGTAACAGGANTTGCTTCATGGTCTTTAATCTCCATAACTGGTTTTGCTGCTTAGTAAAATAAAGATCGCAATTNTAACAGAGTGTCTTCAGTTCCTCCGAGTCGCTCCATCAGCGTGGATCTGGCCCCAAGTGTCCGAACAGTCAAACCCGAACCACGGGGTCCACCCACCCGAGGGGATAAGTCTAAGCTCTCTGCAAAGTCTGAGAGTGTTGCGGGCATAGGATTTGCGGATAACACGACTCAGTGTCCGAAGATTGAGGAGGTTAAAGACGAGACGGAAAAAGATGACAAGGTTGATGGACAGGAACAACATTCTGCTCCACCACCAACTCCCGACGTTGCTCGCAGTAAGTCAAGCGAGAAAAATTACAGTAAACCTGCTGTGATTACAACATACAGTACTTCGTGAAGTCTCATTGAAAGTGTTACATGGGCAATCAGGCTGGAGTATTATGAATGTCCATTAAAGAACTGTATTTTCGGTTGCAAAAACTTTGCAAACGCTCTTTTTGATGTAGACTGTTGAGCTAGTTAATACACATAACTTGGCCGAATGTTTGGAGCAAGTTAGTATTCTAGCCATAGTAGTTGCGCTTTTGTCGAGTTCTAAAAGCAGCATCAGGTTATCGATGTGTCCTGACATGTCTCCATTGTGATTGTTTTGGTGAAGCGGAAGCTGTTATTCCAGCTGTTGCTGCAATTATTGCCGTTGTTGCTAATGTTGTTTATTTTGTTGTTGCTGATGGCCTTACTAAGTGAGTGTGATGTTTGAAGAGTTAAGCAGGACACTTTCTATTTTCTGGTGTTACAGGTTTACAAGTCCAACTGTGAAATTCAATTTTGCCACTAGCAACTGAAAAACTATTTCACTTTCGCAACAGTTTAAAATAATTTTCTGTTTTGACTTGCACTTCGAAGAAAACAGAACGAACTGCGCGGAAATGTTACTTTTGCAAAACCGTATAGCCAGAAAGAGTTCTGGAGGGTTAGGGATGATTTTGACATTATCTGTGAAACATCTCTTCGTATCTTATTAATTGTGTTCTCATGCACAGGCTCCGACGAGAAGGTGGATCCGAAAACATCCGATGAAAACCGAAGTGACGACAATCAAATGAAAGATGTGCTGGAAGATTTGCAGAAACGAACTGATGATGCAGAGTCATCTTATCGGTTAGTTTTGACTTGAATATTATCAAAAAAGTTAAGAAATGTTCTTCTTTTTTATTGCATTCGCTGTTCTTTTATACTTTGCTGCTGTTTTCGTCAATGTGTTTTCAGTTAGAAAAAACACGTTTATTTATCAAAACCTAAACATCCTTCAATAACTCTACAAAGCCAGACGGGGTTTTGCGAAAAGTTACTTGGTTGGCAAAACACGTTGCATGTAGTCATCTCAAAGTGCTGTAACTGAACGTGACCATCGCGGTAAATACTGCCGTGCAGTGTTTTGTCTTCGTTATATTTTGAACGTTTATTTGTTGTTTCTACGTTAAATGTCCAAAGTAACTGAACTTTTCCGGGCCTACATGCAAGTGGTCTTGTTTGATAGCACCGTCGTTTTATCGCAGGCAATTCGACACTGCCGTATTCCGTCGCTTCGTGGACGCGTTGAAAGATTGCCCGAAGTATGGCGTCGAAAAGATAAGTCACGTGGGCGACTTGCGCAAGTACGCCACCACGCTGCGTCAGAACGACTCGGCCGACACTGCGCAGCTAGTGGAGGAATTTGTAAACGTCACCGAGTCGCTGGACTGCATCCACCGCGATCTCACGTCGAAGATATGGCTGAAAGTGGGCGAGTCGTCGAGGGCGTCGGCTAAATCGAACACGTCGAGCGGCAGTCACAGGCGCTCGCCGACGCGGAACCGAGTGACGCAATCGATAGAAACCTGGCAGAAGATGCTCGACCCCGAATACAACTTCAGCGAGCTGGAATCTCCAGACTTGGAAAAGCTGAAAGACGTTTTGTCGCTGGAGGAGCTGAAGGAGTACGGAGGGCTGCTGTCTCATGTGCCTCATCTGCTCAGCGCAGCGAAAACCTGCCAAGAATTGATCAATCATTACATGCAATCCCCTGGATAACCAGCATCATTTCGAACTTGCGCATTGATTTGCGACATATTGATATCTTCCAATGATAAAAACGAAACCACGCGCGATGCCAAACTTACCTTGGGTTGTGAGGAGGCGTTCACATTATGACAGCGATGGTAGTAGTCCAGCTTCCACGCTGCACAGTTTTAAGTAAAAGTTTGGCTGTAACATTCTTTTGACATTTTAAGAGATTATAAATCAGTGCTTAATGTATTGCACTTATCAGCAGGGTAACAATGTGTACTATAGGTGGGGACATCATCAACTAAATAAGTCATTCTAATAATAATATGAGAATGGCATTTTAAGACATCATTTGTCACGAATTTATCGTGATTCGTGGTCCAGTTATTTTTTGCATTCACATTGTTAGTGTTGTATTTGTACAAATTGTTATTTTTTACTCGTAAGATCTTATATATCTGAGTTATATCTTCAACTTTGGTGTGTTTGCGCCATTCACAAGGAAAACAAAGCCATAAATACGTAGATATTTTACGTAACTTGTACATAGTATGCAAGTGTTGAGAGTAATGTGTATGTTAGCGATTCTATGATTTTGTTTCACTGAACACGGTGTTTAGAAGACTAAATCTGCATAAAATGTTTAATTTTTCAAGATTTTACCGTTGCCTTTTAACCTGCTGGTTTCAACTTTATCGCAGGGTGACAGTTGATAAGTATTCAACCAAACCCGGTGGGAAAGAATTTTTAAACCTTCAGCTCTAAGTCAACGTTACTTTTAGTGAACTTTTCGAGAGCTTTACATCAAATGGTGGTATTCTACCTGCGACACGAAACGTTCGATTTGTCGTGTTTCAGCCATTTTTGTGCAGAATAGATGAAAGCGTTCCAATCACTAAGTTTTCGAGGCTGTGTTGCAAAGGGTGACTAATCGTATTATAACGTATCAATTTTTTCAATGACTTCCGAATTTGGAATCTTCAGTCTACCTTGTGTAAGAGTTTTTTGATAAGATTTATAAACCGCTGAAGCCAGAAACTTGTTCTCACTCTTCTACAAAACTAGGAAGAAAATGGTCAACAGGTTTGGCAGGAGTTTATTGTTTGCAACTATGTACAAAAATTGAATTCTGCGCGATTACTTTTTCGGTTCGGTGTTTCTTTTCTAAACATTTCGTTGCATAGGACGACCTATAAATTATTTGAAACATCGTTATTATTTATGTTGTGTTTTATTCGCTTGATAGATCATCCCCAGTCACGAGGTGAAAGAGGTGCATTGTTTGATGCTGCATACTATGAGTGTCACGCGTTCATTGTGGCTGCATAGATTTCAGCGTCTTTAGCAAGGGTAATCCCAGTGTTGTATTCATTACAAATGTCTCAGCAGGTTTGAAATAGTTCCCATTTGCTATAACATTTGCGCTATGCTTTTCATTCAGAGCATCATTTGTTGTATATTTTTAGGTTTAACATTGAAAACTTTTGGGTTCAAACGTATTGAAAACACTGTGCTATTCTACGATTTTTTTTCCAAGACCCGACCGATGTGGTTTTGTTATATCTATATTGCTTACAAAGCTAAATAAGGCATAAGAGATTATTGTATCTATTTCACCTGAATGAAAAATGGCATGGCGTCAATGACTTTCAGAATATTTGCATGTTTTGAAGTCTGTAAAAATGCTGATAACATCTGTAGTTCGAACCGTTATTAAATATGTCAATACAACTTCTTTACCTTTGCATGGTGTGCTTGCAATCCACTCAATATGAAAGTGCGCCAGTAAAGGTTTATAGAGGTCACGTTTCTCTGGTGCAGGCGACAAAAGCACAAAGACACAAGGTTAGGCATGCGAGACATTTCACGAGGAACTGGACAGCAGTGTCCCTTGATAAGGTCCATGCGTGACAGCGTTTATTTTCAAATTGCACATAAGACAAATCGGGCGGTTAACATAAAGCAAAACCCAATGACTTATTCCAGTCAAAAAGTATGTGTAAAGTATTTCGCCTTATTTCATCTCAGCAGGGGCGTAACGACGGGGGGAGGCAAGGGAGGCACAATTCCCCGGGCGCCGAATAGCTATGGCGGTGCCGAATCACTGTGGGGGGCGCCGAAAAGTTCCAACAAGGTCACAAGTACTTTCTTCAATGCAGTGCAGTTGGTTCCGAAAGATCTCAGGTTCGCACATGGAGGCGCGAAACTTGCTTCTTGTCCCGGGGCGCCATCTAACCTCGTTACGAAAGTGCATCTCAAGCAATATTTCGGGGCACAGAAAATAGCAAAAGTTATGTTGTTGATTACCTGGAAATATCGCCTCTTTTGCTGTATAAATCCAACTTTACACAATCTAGTCAGTTCCGTTTTTTCAGTGCTGATGTGAAACTTGCTTCAGCCACAATATGTCAGTTCAAATCTGCCTTAGCTCCACGCTGGTTTGTCCATATAAGTGGTTCCCAACCTTTTTGATCTCGCGACCCCATTCGAAAATATTACATGAGCTCTCGACCCCAGACATTTCCTGCAACTCTAAAGATGTTCGAATAACAACCGACAAGGTAAGAAGCACTACTATTCCACGTGTTGGATTCACTGTATTTACGTTCTTATGCAAAAGAAAACAGCACCTATGCTAAGCAATGGGACGACTGAGCTTGCATCTGTGCAACTAGTTTTTAAACAATTGGGGGCGTGTTGCTGTTGAGAACTAATCTCATGTCATTTTCACCGTCCAGTCTCTTTGACTTTTGTTTTATGTGGACAAGGATTGTAAATCAAGCGTCACAGACAGGGGGATAGTAGAATTTAGGGGCCTGGGCCAAACTCTTAGAAGTGTGGCCCAAAGCAGTTGTTGAGGAGCCCCCTTTGGCACATTTCCACATAGGCTAATTGTTATTTTATTTAGAAAAACATATGACTTGCTTCAGATCTTATGCGGCTCTTGATTGGTTCGCAAGTTTTTTAACAGAACAATGCAAAAAAAACTATTTTTTTAGCTGAAATCTTTCAGACATTTGTCTCGTAGTAGTATTAAAGCTCGCTGAAAAAGTATTCACTAGAATGCCTTTTCGGGCATTGTGACCGAAATTGACTTATTTTATGATCGTTTAAAGAAAATCGGTCTACGACCAAAAAATAACAGGCAAAGCATGAAAAATAAGGGAAACCGAGATGACCGTCTCTCGTGAGCCTTCTTTAAATTTCACCCCTGCTCACAGAGGAAGGTGGAAACGAATGGAAGCAGTCAACGAAAGAGGACCATACTTAGGTTTAATGAATGTAATACGAAACTATAACGATGAAAACATTCGGTTGAGCTTTGTTGAAATTTCAGCTGGCAAGTATGCACACCATGACAGATGTTACGAGACTGACGTAATTTCAGCATCATTGGACAGGGCTTACTTTGTATGGTGCAGGTGTACTTCTACAATAAGGAGAAACCACATAGGACCAGATAGAATTATCATTGAGAAAATGTGAACTTCACAAAATCTGTCTGTGTTTAGGTTTTGCTGATGTAACACAAAATGTTGATATGCGCAACTCCAAAATTTTGAGACATCAAAAAACTATCTAAAATTTGAGACTTCAGCAAATTTTACATTAATTTTAGTGTTTGTTCTCTCCACACCTGTGAAATTAAATATCTCATCATGAAAACTATGTGTACATAGGCATTGTTGCAGTTGACTGCATCGCCTTGAACTACTGAGGCAAGCACAAGAGTAAGATGGCAGTTCGAGGCATTAACTAACAGGAAAGCAACCAGCAGCAATAGAGCTCCCTCGACGAGTTCACTCTTTGCTTTCACTCACCACATTGAACTATCAATCGCAACCATAGTATCAGTAGTTCACGCATCGAGTTCACTCTACTAATACCAGGTTGCACTATCATTATATAGGGATAAGAGAATTACGATAATTCGCTTGTGGTGACTATCACAGAGACTTGTTACTCATGGACACCATCTAGCGGTGAATATTTATTTACATGTGGCGCCATCTTCTGGCCGCCACAGCATGCACTGATCTGTAAATGTCATGTGTCTTTGTTTTTTATCATCTTGTCTTTTCTTTTCACTGACTACTTATGACAGTACTGAAATTTGTATTGCAGGGTTGGCAGACTAGATGACCTCATGGTCTTTCACCAATCCTTTGTGACAAACGAACCAGTAAATGTTCACTGCACATAGGCGGATCCAGGGGGGG
>JGI24021J15306_10001438_pt1 | contig 23299 bp, 18 predicted proteins | sample Ectturendosymbi1_FD_15306 | JGI IMG/M metagenome (IMG submission 15306) | reverse complement strand
GGGGGTGCGAAGTGGTTTCAACATGTGCAGTTTTGCAGCTGAGGTTGCTCATCGGTTTCGAGCTAGGCATGAATTTGAGTAGGTTGCATGAAACGCTGTAACTGCTGCAGAATTAAATTTGCCTCTTCGTAGCCGCCGGGCAAGACTAATTGAAATTTCAAGTAGTTTTGCCTTCGTTCGACCGGTTCTCTACTAGACGACGTTTCGTCCAAGCAACTGCCAATCATGCGTATTTTGTATGAGCTGCAATATCATTTTGTGCTTACGCTTTGCTGCCGTGTGTAGATGTTCAACGATGTCGCATTCGTTTGTTGCAGTGATCAAGTATTGAACCTAATGGTTGTAGGAGTTACCCTTTTTATAGGATTTTTCCATTTACACTTTGTGAAACACAGGTAACCAACCCTTGTGGAATGTCCAAATACGCTCTTTCTACGCACATTTAAGTTACTGTTTCTTATTTGTTCTTCGATTTTAACCAAACATCTCCGCATAAATTGCGGAAACCTTTCATGGCAATCAATCACACATGAGTGTCCGGAGTGCTCTGGATAATCCGGCGATCGTGGATGCGCTGCGACGCCGCATTCTGCGGTTTGTGGTGGTTGGCTTTGCGGGCGAGGCATGCATCGTTGAGCTGAGCAGGATTTTACGTCGCAAAACTATCAAGCGCCAGCTCTTAGCTAGTTACTTAGCGTAAAAAAACGGTCCGCTACGCTTCTGAGCAAAAAATGGTCCACTTTTTGCACCGTTGCAAAACTTCCAGTGGTAATCTATTCCGTTTCCATTCACACATCTATGGTCGTCGGAAGGATTTTTTCAAGGGGGAGGACAACAGAGGTGAAATTTCATTTTACCAACTCCGAAACTAAGAGAAAAACGTTTTTTTCTCCAAAAAAATCAACAGCAAAGTATGACATTTCAAAAACCAGGAAAGAGCTGTGGTCTCCCCTGCTTCCCCCATTCCGACGCTCATGCGCACATCTATCGGTCGTTGGTCGTCCGTTTTTGCATACCGGTACTCGTTTTTGCTCATTCTGCCAGTGATAGTGTTTGTCCTATGACGGGAACGCGCGCCGTGACGTTTCGCTGAGCTGCAAACCAGCAATTTGCGCTGTTTTCGAAGGCGCGGCCGACGTTGCGCGACTGCAGCGCCATATACGGAGGTGCGCACGTGTTTTCCCAACTATTGCGTCACAATGATGACAAAGTGGCTTGTTGACGGTGGCATCGTCACTTGACTTTGAGAAGCAGTCTTGCAAAAACCTTCCAACAGAATCACAGCGAGATTTGTACCCGCCTCATCTCACTGAGTGGTTTTCACCAACTTTTGTATTTAAATTCTTGTTTTCGGAGTGCGATTGCCTGTTCTTCGGAAGTTTTGGGGACCGGTGCTTTGATTTGCAGAGGAAAATAAGGTCTGCGCGTACGTTCTTGTCAAGTTCAAGCCACTGACAGGGCCTTTGTCAAGGAGCTTTGTGCCGGAGATATATCGCACTATATGAAACGGCGTTGTTACGTGCATGCCTGCTACATTCACTTGGAATGTATACCGTTGTTTATATTTTCGTCCCGACGCCCGATGTTTGGTCACGCACTTTTTCGATTGATGCAAGGCAATATTTTTTCAGGTCATAGAAGACTATGAACTGCCTGACATCGCGTCTATGAAATCTCAGTTCGAGTCACGTGGCTCCTCCGTCCCCTTGCCGATGCCTTCGGGTGCAAGTGTGAAAACCCCTGCCAAGACGCGGACGACCAGCGAGCCGTCAGGTGCATATCGTTATTGTTTGTTATTCGGACACAGTGTTGTTTTTTGAAAATCTTCAGATGTCCATGGCAGTTATTTTTGATTTGTTGCCTCGCGTGGTGAAAATGCTGCCAAAGCTGCTTGTTACACTTTTCAACTCGCGTTTGTTTTGCTGCAGCACCGCCTCCAGTCCCAGTGAACAGGGAAGAGGTCGAAGAAGAAGCGTACGAAGTGGAGTTGGGCAAACTGAAAGCGCAATTTGAGTCGGCGGCATCGGTAAGCCAACGAGCCCGCACTCGACTAACAACCGGAAAGAAATAAAACTGTATCATCAGGGAAAAGTATATTTGAGCTTTTCCACAATCGCGACATTCCAGTACTAATAAGTAATATCCGTGCATTTAAAACGACTCAAACGAACGCCGTTGGACAAATTATAAATAGTTCTTAGCATTGAAAGTTCTTTTTACTAAGAAATGGTGCGAAAGATCTTTTTGAACAAGTTGATTTTGAAACCCCACCTGTGAAACTTGTTCTGCAGTATCTAAACGAATTTTGTACGTGATGCAGCCAGAGTGTAAGGAAGCATCTTCATTAAAAATCACAAGCTTTTTTACTGCATCATTTACTGCGTTTGCCAATGCGTTGCTTGCCTTCGGAGTTTGCACCACAACCTGCTGTAAATACTACAAACAGTTATACAGTAAAATCTTGCTTTGATAGGATTGAGTGCTTGTGGAAGGCTGTGCTGAGGATCCCATCAATTGGATTATTGCTGGTTTTGATCCCTTCAAATTCGTTTGCTTCAGATTATTTGCGGCACGCGAAGATTCGTCATAGATTAACTCTCTCCCACTGTGGTTTTCAAAAAGAAAACCGTTCCGCCTTGTAGATGTTTTACGAGAAATAGCACTCAAAAGCAGCGCTGTGTTGAGGTAAATGTCTTTACTCCTGGCAACGAAGTGAGACCGATACCGCAGCAAAACTTCACCATAATCACTATTGTGACAAGTCCAGCAATCGCTGTTATGTCAAACACTCTAAATTTTTGCATCGAAAACGTGAAGTTTTAATAGTAAAATTTACACCAGAACCGTCAGTTTGATATTTGAAAATGTGTCAATGCAATGTATCGGAACACAGTATTAAATTTTTCTGTTTTAATTATGTATAAGTACCTACTTTTTCTTTATTGAAAGAATTATGCCAAGCTTCGGTTTGTCTTCGCGGAAACGTTGGTAGTTGTTCAGGTTGGAGCCGCTCAGATCACGTGCTGTTTGTTGCCTCGCACGAGGTCGAAGTATTTGAATATATCTGTGTCACTGATGATATGCCGGTGACTAAAACTGATCCCGCGTGGATTGGCAGAAATAGAGTAGAAAATTACCTTTGAGAAGACGTGCTGTGCTGACAGAGATATGCTGTGCCGACTGTTTTATAATCTGTTCTGTCGTGGACCAACCAGGTTCTAATGTGTCTTGAACTTCTCAAGGGAAATCAGCTGCAGACTCACTAATTGGATATTTCTGCCTGGATAGATTTCGCAAATCGAATTCCAAATTCAACTGGTCTCCCTTATCGAGGGTTGCGAATTTAGCGCCGCGAAACAGATTACATCGATGCGATTGTCTGCGCTTCACCTCCTCCCGCCATTGTCATCATCGGGCAGCTCGTGCTGTTTGCGTTGGTCTTTGCAGCATCACACTGCACGTGACTGGCCGCGAAAATTGATCTAGTCGCTGTTCCCCGTCAAGACGTGCGCCGCCTGCGATTACATGTACGCAACGAGGTTACGGGGACCCTTAACTTAATTTGAGTGAGCGCAAACACCGAATAAGTGTTTCCTCACTTGTGTAGTGTTCCACAAACGACCCTCTCCGTCAACACAAGTGCCAATACTATTGTCGATAGCGGAACTGAAGCCAGACACGCGCTGAACGTCTCAACTCGCGGTGCACGATCTGTACGCGACGGAAGAAATGCATGTTATTGTTGTGAAGTCCCTGCGTTCTTTAGCGTCTCGAGCACAAAACTGCCAGCTGTGAGATCATTCGCTGCTTTTTCACGTTCAACGGGACAAACTGCGCTCTCTTGGTGTTGTTGAGATAAAACTTCTGTTTCACTTCGACTTAAAGTGATCCATGCTTGTTTTCTGGTCGAAAGCCTCTTGGGCCAGTTGCAAGGCCGAGAGGCGCGACGCGAAGAAGCGCCCAAGTCGGACCAATCCTATTCGAGACTTGTTTTTGGTAAACTGCCCAAAGTGCTTGAACATGGCTTTTGACAACGGCAGCGTTTCTGATAGCTTCGCTAAAACCATTTAACATACCTCCTAGCATTTTGCTTGCGTCGCTGCTTAAGTCATGTTGTAAGTCACGTCCATGAAAGGCGAAGCCAGAAAGCCGTTCATTGACGTTCTTAGATTTCCGTGAAACTGCCGGGATTTTTACTGAAGAGATTGTCTGTCTGCATTGCCGCTGGACGATACTTGCTTGTTTCCTCTCCAACTTACCTGCGCACCGCAACGACTCGTGTTGCTCTGAAGCTAATTTTCAGGCGTTTGCCTTCGACTGTTGTATTTTCGCGCTCTCCTTGCAGTTTAAAATTTTTTCGGTTTGGTTGTTGCTAAGCATTTACAGCTTTGAAGTTGACATAGCAACGATCTACAAATCAGGTCCTGGGCAAACCATCAGGATAATCGTCCGGAAGGACTGAGGTGAAAGCGTAGGTTTTATGTTTAGAACTGACCGAAGTGTAGAAGTGCAAAGACGAGGGCTTTGTTGAGAGTAGTTCCAAAGTCTCGTGATCTGTATAAAACATGAAAGACGAGGGCCGTAAGTTAGTAATACTCACTCCTCGATCACAAGTGTTCAGCACGATCACCACAGCGTCTCCACTACTAATTACCGCAGTTAGCGTTGTATTTCGTGGCCTCAGCTTTATTTGAAGCGATGCCGTTTCAGAAAGGTGGCTGCTTTTAAAAATCGTTTGTGTGTTTTGCTGCTGCCCACTTTCTGGAATGAAGAGCGCGCATGCCAACTCACCCGGTCGCAGGTATTTCATACGTGGCAACAAGCTGAAGAGGCTGCGAGCCAAGTTCGAATCGCCGATGATTTCTACTTACTATCTGGTCGTGGTGAGAATGATTGAGGGTTCGTTGACGTGTTGTGTTGGCCGAGGCTCAGTAAGCTTTGTGCATCAGCTCAGTGGACTCCAGGCAAAAGCTGCGGTTATTAACATTGCGCCGGGTTTTACCCTCCACCGACTTTCCAAAAGTGTGACGCCTCAATGCAAAAACCGCGGCTTTTGTTTAGATGTCGGCGAGGCGCTGTTTTGTACGCAACTTCTCGGCTTTAGTGACTTCGTTGTAGTGATATCTAATTCTCGAAAGAGTGTACGTTGATGTTGCAAGTCTTCTTGCAAGGCTGTTGTCGGTGCTTGTATGATAGCATGCCGGTTTACTGGTCATGAGCAATTGCGCAAGTCTGTACGTTGTTGGATTTTTTGGGAACTTGCTGTTGATGTTCATACCGTAGATGGTGCTGTGGCTACGATGACGAACACAGGCAAGAGCTGCGTTTGGATGTCGTTTTATGTTTTCGAAGGCTTTATGGCTTATTGAGTTCTTGTGTTTTGCTGCTCTATCTTACATGCTGCTATCGCAGTGGCGTAACTAAAAACTTGAAATGCTGGAATGCCACTTGATCGCAAAAATGTAGACGCAAGCGCAATGATGGCGTGAGAAAGAATCAGATCATTCCCTAGCCGATAAACATTAGTTTGTGGAAATGCTTTTTGTGTTTACGTATTAATCGGCAACGTAACCTATGACAGACCTGTAACATTGAAGAGAAGTTGGTCCGTGAATACCTTTACATCTTCCCTTCGTCTCTCCACTGCGCCCGCACACAATGTTGCGATGGAAGCATACTAAACATGCGCCTGGTTAAAAACTTATCAATCGCTTCTGTCATCTGTACACTTTCGTCAAACCTACGATAGATGATAGACGTCGACAGGTAGCGGATAGACGAAGTTAACTTTCGACACGCTGCATTCAACCCTAAGGCGTTGCTAGAAAAGAAGTAGATGGAGGCATGGAAACTTGATTGGTTGATGATGATGACGACGTGCTTTCCTAAAGCTGCCACTTGGTTGTGTTCCCTACAAATAGAAAACTGTTTGGAACCTCAATCCTTGCTATACCGATAAAGTGTGTTGTCATGGCAAAAACGCGATCTGGGCAAATCTGTTTTTTGTCCTCGTGACATTTTTTCCTGATATTTTTGAAAACAACGTAAAGACAAAAGAGGAAAACCATCAACTGTGTGAACCTGCCGCTTCTTGAAGCAGGTTTCAACAAAATTTTTCAGCTGTGGAGATCGCAATCGATGCCATCATCCCGATCTGTTCCCCTCTTTCACATACTGTTGTAAATTTAGCAATCGGAAACGCAAACGCTATTTCAGGTCTCAGATTAACCAGAGAATCATCAGACTGAATACTGCGGCACAGTCCTCCGCAGGCCTGTTTGTATTTTGTCGCCTTAAGTGGTTGGAAAATTCATTTTCATCAGTGCTGGCACCATAGCACATGACCGTCGCCTAGCTGTCGTTAGAGCGCATACTCAAAGCATCGAAACTCGCCACCACCACAATTTTCTTCGGTGAGGATTAAAAAACTCAGCTCCACCTGAAATGTCGCGGAGTTCTTTTGCTCGTGAATTTATGTATTCCACCTCGCGATGATTTTGCTCCAGCTTGCTTTTCACCACCAGCAAGCTGTTCTTTCATCGCGTGCCTTTCACGATAAGCTCGCACGACCCTCGACGACATACGAGGAGCATTATTATCCAGTGAAGTGGTTCCCAATCTTTTCTGGTCGCAGCATACTTTTCTTCACGCGGCACACCGCGAAGCTAATAACTAAACCTGTTTTATTTTCGATGAGACATTTCGGTCATTTGTCACATGATTGTATTAAAACATCACTGTATATGCACTGGTGTATGTTTTCGGACATTATGACCGAATTCACTTAATTTTTTTCGGTCATTTAAAAAAAAATTGTGTCCATGACTGAAAAATGACCAAAAAAAAACGATAACTGAACCGTAACTACAGTAAATCGAAACGTTCGTTTTAGAAGAGTTGTCCTGAGCTTTAAGCTTGTTGCACTTTGCTATAGTGTACGTTCAAACAAAGTCCTTTTCAGTTGCGAAAATTTCGCGGCACGCACTGGTCTAGTGATTTCAAACCACCAGATTTGGGGTTGCAACCTGAAATCTTGGAGAGACTCGTCTGCCTTTAAATGGTTATTTCGACGACGAACATAGCAAGCGTCATTGTGTTGTACTAGAGCCTAGCAGCCGTTAACCCTACAAAACACTTTTTATCACCCTACTCACGTATTTTTGTGTAACCCACTCGTGTGTATCAAGCGGTTTGCTGTACGTTGTGTCGTGTTGTCAACTTTTCGATGCACTATAACTGTAACGAGCATCAAGCACTCATTCTTGGAACTATACTATGTTTGCAGCAAATGCGTTGCCTAAATCGGATATCGATTTGACTTGACGGGACAAAGCATTTAAGGGTAAATTTGTTCAAATACACGCTTATGTTTGGCAATCTGGCGGAAAAACTCAAACTGTGCAGGTTTTTTACGAAAGCATTGAAACTTCGTAAGGCCTGTAATGTTGTTATTGTGTGTAGGGACCTTTAAAGGTCACGCGACAACTCGAAAAATCTGCTGTATGGTTGTAGTGTGCTATGATCTTGGTCCAGTGTTGTCGGTACTAACGCTGCAAGATGCAAGTTTTATCTTTTTTTTCCTGCAACATTTAGCATCTCCTGACGTTCAACGCCATCAAACTTTCAAGAAGCGTCATGTGCCATATTACTTTTGCGCGTAGTTGTTGTTTGGTGTTGCATTTGCCGTTGATATGCAAAAATATGCACTAACCATTCCCACACCTCTGTGGAATTGATTATTGGTTAAGCCCTGCGCTTGTAAGCACGTGAAAATTGTATTGTGCTTGTTTTCTGTTGTTCAGCTTCCATTTGGAACTGGTGTGCAGTCAAAAATGTTATTGCTTGTAACAAGTTGTGACAGCTCAACCTAATCTGACGGAACGGAACCCTGGGTGTTTCAGTCAGACTCGTTAATGAGATGCCAAGCTGACTTTTTAGTTTTTTGATCTCAAGATTTCTGCAAAGTGGAAAAACAGACGGAACATTAATTTTTTTGCATCGCTAATTTCGAGAGTTTTGCAATTCAGTTTTTTTGGTGGTTGAGAGCAAATCTTCCGTCTGCGCGTGTTTTCTACTCCCGTGTGTCGTGACCGACCATCGGGTCGCTTTGCTTTTTTCGGCAAAAAATAACAATTAACAAGATTAGTCCAATGAAACGATAATTCCGGAAAGTGAAGCACATGACCGTAGGTTGTGCTTAGTACCAGTTGACGAAATCTGTTGTCCTTTCATCGTATTGCTTTTATTTCCGCACAGAACGCGTCCACTCCTCAGACGAAACCTGTTGAGCGGAGTGTATCCAGATCTTCCATCAAGCAACACGTTTCCAAGTACGGAAACAGACCTTTTCTTTTCGCTAGTTGTTATTAGTACCGTTGTGCAAACGAATGATATGGTGTCGTTGCATCAGTCAAGTACCAGGCGGCGGCACGAAACAGCACCGGGGCTATTTCCACACCTCGCTGAGCTTCAGTGTAGCTTATGACATTTGCGTCGTTTTTTTATATAACGGCAAGCAGCGCTGCAGCAAATGCCCGTGACAGGTATACTTCTTCAGGAACGGGTGCTTGGAGGGGGGGCCCGAAGTTTCTGGTTGAAGCTGAGCGCAACCAAAAAACTAGTCTTCGTGGAAGCTTGCAGTAACCGAAACAGAATGTGAGAAACCGAGTTAGCCTGGCTCGCAGATACTAGAACCGTACTGACGATCCGTCGGCTCAGCTTTCAAATTTAAATAATTCGGACCGCGTACGCTCATCGCACCGGCATAGGCAGTTAGCCGATAAGTATCAGACCCCCCCCTTCGTGCGTATCGAAGCGTTTTTGGTGCGAGCGGTGGTTTCGCCAAATGAAAAAATAAATATTTCATCAATGCTCGATATGCAATTAATAATATATGGCAACTTGGCAAATTGTTTTGGCCGCACTGCGAAGGGCTTGAGTTAGCACCTGTGCATGCATAAATGCCTTTTTAGCCGCCGCTTCATGTTCTCAATAATTTATGACCGCCGCGGTCAATATTGACCAATAACGTTAATGTCCTAAACGTCGTCCTAAACGTAAGGGAAGATGACGCTTCACGTTCTTGTGAAACTAATCAGATGTAGAGGTAACGATTTTTACAAAGTTTTTAGTAATTACAGCAATCACCGAAGCAAAAATATTCAAGTGGTCCCGAAATATCGAACGCTGGAAAGGGGCATACCAGCACATAGCACGCACTCACCCATCTTTCTCCAGGCGGAATTCTGTGAAAAATTTCTTGCAGTTAGAGACACCGGAAGAAGCGCATTTCGTCATCAAGTCGCATTTTCCAATTTGGGACGTTTCGGGCGGTTCACTCGTTTCGAACGTATGCTGCCAGGTTCCAAAAACTATACGTTTTGAAACCTAGAAAAAGGCTGTTTCTGCCCCAAGGTACAAGCGCTGCACACAACTGCAATCTTCTCGAACCACCTGCTACTGCAAGTCTTGGCCCACATAGCAGCCACTGACAAGCCTCTGAATCGCACGGCACGAATGCGCTCGTAGGCAAAACATTTTCTTGTAAATCACGCAGTGTCGGTGAACGTCTAAGGCAGAGTTTTTCAAACTGTTTTTCGTTGCACGCCAATAAATTCTGGATCTGGCCGCGGCACACCTAGTTTACGAAGGCGAAAACCTGCTCTTCACAAACTTCGCGGAACACTTCAGTCTCTTTCGAACCACACGGTGTGCCCCGGCACACAGTTTGTGAAACTCTGGCCTAAGGGGACGTCAAATTTTAGAAGAATGTGTAACCTGGCGGCGTCTTCTGACCCTACGCTTTGTTGTGGGATAGATGGACTGCTTGTCTCGTAGAAATTTTGCGTATAACTACGTGTAACGCTTTCATTGGACTCTGTGTAAATACTATCCACTATTCGATTCTGAAGGACAACCTATCGTTCAAGATAACCATGAAAGCCTGAGGTTTTTTCGCGCACATGCTTTTTAGCGGATAAATCACGCGCGTTGCTTCTCTTTTGTTGTAGGCTATGTGCGGTGCACCGATTTTCTTTTTGCATGCACGCTGCATGAGTTGCATGTTGGTGCAACGGAAGGTTTACGCGCAATTATGGGTCAGTTTTCAAGAGTAATCGACAGAAGAAAAGAAGTCACGATGGCGCCGGTTTCAGTGCACCCACGTGTGAACAACTACCTGTAAAAGGCTGGGATGCACATTGCGCATTTTTCCTGTAAATAAACCCTACTCTTGTTGCGCAGAAGGTAAATTGCGGTGCTTGGCCATTGTGGCGTCATAATTGACAGCCGGCAAGGCGGGTGGTGTTTCATGGAAGGTGCTTTTCGGTTGCTTCTCGGGCTACGAATGAACAGGACGTTAAAAATAGACTGTAGATAAGGCACATGCAGTGTTTAAACCTGCTTTGCTGTGTTGTCGTAAACGATTTTTCTTTTGCATTTAGCTACCACGGCTGCAACTTGCATGTTTTACTAACCTTTACCTCTGACCAGGAATCCCGCAAATAATCTCTCTGGCAAGGATGGAAGCAAAGTGGTGAAAAAAACAAGGTGCATGTTTTGTTGCTTCGTGACTTAAATTGCACGTGTCAATTGCTTCTGCCGTGTGCTGCTCGGCGCTTATCCATTGCAACTAGTTTTCAGTTCACCGCGTAACTTCTGCCGTAATAATAAAATGGTTGTGCATTTGGCCTTGACGCACGTTTTCGCACTTTCTTGCGGTATTACGCGCAGCCGACGCTTCCGGCGCATTGTGACGCAATAATAATTAATACTCACGCTGCAAACTAACCTTCTGCACTGAGCTTGCATGCAAAGGAGCACATGGGTTTCCGGACGGAGATTTCCAAATGCGTTGCCACCTCAACAGCGGTGTCGCTTACGGCTTGGTGGCAGACGAATAAAGGAGCCGATTGACAACACTGCTTGCCCGCGCGTAATGACCCGATACAGCTTAGACTTGGAGCGTAACGAGGTTAGATGGCGCCCGGGACAAGAAACACGTTTGGCGCCCCCATGTTCGAACCTGAGGTTTTTTTCGGAAGCAAATCTGCTGTTGAAGAAAGTATTTTTGATATTGTAAGGACTTTTTGGCGCTCCCATAGTGATTCGGCGCCCGGGGGATTTCACCCCCCTTGCCCCCCCTCGTTACGCCTCTGGGCAGGTCCGTCCCTTTCATGGTTGCTACAACCGGAATAAAACCCTGCAAGCTGCGCTACTGCTCAGAAAAGGCGAAGCCGCTTATTTATGTAGCCGTTGTCACGTTATGTTAAGGAGTCGGTGTCGGAGCGGAAATTTTTGAAAGGTCGGAGTTGGACATTTTACCTCCGACTCCGCAACCCTGCATTTAGCAACGAGCATATATAGATCTTTGAAAATAGTATTCACTAATATATGTATAAATATTTGAAAATAAATAATATATAAACATATTTTCCTTTCTATTGTTAACCTTGAATGTTCCCCCAGGGGTACATGTACCCCAGGTTGGGAACCCCTGGTCTATCTCGTGCGTCACGGAGACCTCCCTGATGTTGCGACTTAGTTCATTTGCCTGTAAGCGCGTAACATTTGGCGTTTGGTCCGTTTATATTCCTGTCGTTGCTTGTTAGCGCTGAGTGATTTTACCGGTCGACATACAGTTGAATTCCACAGGTTTTCACCGATGTAACATGACGCTGCATTACGATTCCACGTTATATGCTTTTTACTGAATAACTGAGAGCAGACGCATGAGATTTAGGTCATGCAGTTGCGTGTGTTACGTTGAACCTGACGAAATGAAAACACAGCCGAACGCCAGCTGGTGAATTTCCAAGAGAAGTGAAATATTTATTTAATGTCCACGCACGGACGCACAGCGAAGTGCAACTCACGCATGCATGGCGCTAACAAGAACACACGCATCGAGTAATTGCGCAAGCAAGGCGGTTACCGTATATGGCAAGTGCCGGCGATTGTGTATAATGCTTTGGTGCTGAAGGCAAACCTCAGTTACGAAACACCGATTACCTTCATTGAATAGTGATCCTGCCTTCAGATTTGAAGCTGGTCAGCATGGCCAAAATATTTAATTGGAAGTGTGAAACATTGTTTTTACCATAAAAGTGGGAAAGAACTGTACCTGCAGATGTTGACATCGCTCTTTCTCTTTTTTAATAAGCGCCAGTTACAGGTTGGTCTTCGAAATGAAATCCAAATAAAAAATACCTTGGATGTGAATTTCTTGTCCGATCTAACCCCGTTGTCTTTCGCGTAAGTTTGGGACGAAATGTTAGTGACGGTCTTTTCTAACCGATACTTCTGGGAAAGAATACTTACAGCTAATGATGTTGTTTCAGATGCCTATGTAAAGTAGAATGAATGCTTCTTGACGCGGCATCTTAAATGTAACAGAAAGAAACTACGTCCTGTTTTCTTCCGCGTGATGTCGCTGTGTTCACAAAGTTTTTGGAAGAGGCTTTGCACAAAAGACCAAGCAAGAGCTGGTCCCACTTAGGACTTCACTTACACTGTCTTTGGTACATTCTTGGCCCGCGTGTAGCTAACCCGGATGTGATAGGACGATTGTTTCTGTTCGTACTTGCGCCACCCACGTTTTTCGAGTACCAAACGTTCCTTATGAAGGAAGGCATCTCACCTCACGCACTTGACACGGGTCAATTTTTTCCAATGATGTTTTCTGTGGTTTGCATTCGTCACGACAAAATCGTCGTCCGCTCCGACGGCGTCCGCCCTTACTCAGTGAAACTGTCTCTCTTTTTCAGCATTGTTTACTGTTGTTCTCTTCCGGCACTGGCAAAAAAAATTATTCAAACAATCATCGTTTTACTTCTTGCATAGCCATGTTGATGTCGTTAAGTACATGACAGACCAAAAAATATCATATTTGTGTACAAAGAATTTTTTTCACAAAAATTCCGCTACCTGTGCCCAAAGTGCCAACTGTTTTTGCTTAAATTCGATCGCCTTGCTGCAACAACGCGTTGCCGGTTTCACCGAAAACTCCGATGTAGGGAGAATTTGCCTGCGATTGCGTCACGCGCGGGCACATTTTCCACGTTTTACTACGTTTAAAAAACTCGAATGCTGAACGAAAAGCGCCTTTGAAGTGGGTCGTTGAAGTATCGACAGCTCTTTCATAGCACGCTGGTCTTCGGCAACCGTAACGACGTTAAATGTCTCGACCCCGGCTCCTTTGCACGCTTAATGAGATCTACACGGATCAGACAAAATGCCGCTTTACAGTCCAATCGCTGACTTCGTGCTGGTGGATGTGGCTCGGCACACTGCTGCCTTTGACCTTACCTGTGTGCGTTTGTGTGGCCGTCATCTTTGCAGGCTGGTGCCGACTTGTGCCGGCTCATCGCCTGCCGACCGGTTAATGATTTAACGCTTGCTTTTACTTTGAAGCATGCATGCGCTCGTTCGCCACTTGCGATCAATAACTCCTGCATAACTTTCAGAAGACAGAAAGGTTAAATCGGAACAGTCTCTTTCTCTGCACTTCGGCAAATCGTATAAAAAAAACGGTTACTCGTTTTGTGAATTCATTCTGAGCCAAACTTGAATGGACTGCAATGCAGCCGACTTGATCGTTTTCCAAGAATGAAAATGTTTGTTTTGGTTTTAGCTGCAGCAAAGATTTTCGCTTGGGTTGGTTTTAATGCGAGAAAAAACTGGATTTCACTGTCATCGCGGTGATTCGCCAGCAGCACGAGCGGATCGATCGTTCAGGCCAATTGGCCTTGTGCTGCCATGATATCATCTTTCGCCAGCAGCTGCATTTTGTGGCTTGTGTGAACTGAACCTTCACATTGGGCCTATTGGTTGACCGATCATGCAATCAAGGATATTTTATAGCTTTTTTTGTTCGCTCTTCTGCGTCGTTCTAATTTCCTTCGTTGTTAAACAGGATGGTGGCCACAGCACTTAGATCTTCGCTTTGCTGGAACTCCAGTTAAAACTGTACGATGCGTGGTCGTGGTGTTTCTCGGCGGATTTATGTCTAAGTTCACTTCAGTAGAACGTATCTTTCGTCGCCTTTGCGTCATGCCACGCGTGGGTCATAACCGAGTAGTTGCTTTTCAGCGGCGCTCCGTCGTCCTTTGACTAAAACCAGCTAACGACCCACTTTCCACCCAGTCTTTGAAAGACGGCAACCACCTCTGTTTCTGACGTTTGCTGCTACTCGCTTCAACTGGAGCTCGTCTTTCGTTATTTCAGATTCGAAGACGAGATCGCCGCTCAAGCGATCTCCGGTACCTCGGAGCCGAGAGCTCAGTCCGAAAACGTCGCTGTCGACTTGTCGGGGCTGAAGTCGCAGTTCGAAAGCCGGAAAGACGAGCACGTCCTCTCTCCCGTGCGCCCCACTTCTGCCACGAAAACAAAAAGCCGCTGGTAATGCCACTTGAAGCCAGTTGGATGCAGTGACCGTGAAAGACCTCAGTGCAAGGGCTGCCGCACCTTTGATTTGCGGCATCGTCTGCACGTTTGAAATTACTGTTTGCGCAAACATTAGATCAGTGGTTCTTAACCAGGAGTGCACGCACCTCCTAGGGGTGGTAGATCGATTCCTGGGGTTGGGGGGAGGATGCTGAATTAGTAGGGTTAGTTTATTAAAGAATACACTGATATAGCGCAGTGGGTAGTGTTTGGTGATCTTACATTAAAGTTTACATTCTAGCAAGTTTAGCAATCGCTACCATTTCACTAGCCTAAGTGTATGCTCAGTTAAATAAAAAAAATCAATGCGGTTTATCACCAATTCTAGAGGGGGTACGATCAGGGGTGTTACGAGGGGGAGATGGGGCACAATACCCTGGGCGGCGAATCACTGGAGGGGCGCCGAAAAGTCCCAACAATGTCACAAGTACTTCCTTCATTACAGCACCTTTGCTCCCGAAAGACCTTTATAGGTCCAAACATGGGGGCGCCAACTTCTTTCTTGCTCCGGGCGCCATTCAACTCCGATGCGCCCCTGAGTGCGGTAACTGGTTGGTAATTTCAAAGGCGGTGTTAACAGTGAAAAAAAGAGAATCACTGCGTTAGTTCGTACAGAAGTTTGGAATTAAATGCACTATTGACCGAAGTTTCGCGCTTAACGCGTTGCTGTTGATGACATGTACGTCCGATTGTGTTCCTCACAGGTCGATACACCGGACTTCGGAAACCGACGGACCGGCGCCCGAAGTTGTCCGGCCGGACGATGCGCCCGTGGAAGAGCATTACGAAGTCGAGTTGGGAGCCATCAAAAGGAGATTTGAGAAAATTGACCAAAACCCAAGCCCTGCAAGCAACACGACAAAGGTGCGACTTCCTTGAAATCATCCTCTGATTAAACCCCCCTCTCCACCGTAAAATGATCTGCTTTGAAACACACCATTCGGAGAAGAGTGGGTGGAACATGGTTCTTCACGCTTTCTTTTTACTGATCTGTTGATCTTTTGTTTTTTTGTGATATTTGCATACTTATGCTTGTAAATTGTAACAAGTCGTACGTAGTTGATTTTTTCACAATATAGCGTTTTACTCTAGGTTCCCGAACTTGTCTCATGGTCTTCGTTTTTTTTCTTTTGTTTGTGAACCAATTACTGCTTTTCACACAATCTTTGAACTGTTCTTTGACCATGTACCCAAAGAGGATTTTTACTTAACGTTTCTCAAAAATATGTTCTCATTTCTTAAATATTTGTCATAGAGCGAATTGGTTTTAGTGGATGCACTATTTGCATGGTGCATTCGCGTGTATATCTGCAAGTTATGCCGCTGCTTCAGTTCCCAAAAGTAAACTGCATGCTGCATTGGTCAGCTCGCTCATCCTGTCTGCCAACCAGCTAGTTCCGAGGGGTGGACAAACTGCGGCTCCCTGAACATTTTTGCGCCCTTCGTATACACACACAGTGCACACTTTTGCACAAAATAAAATATGTTAATATAAAACGCAAGAAGCTTGAAATGAAATGCCATCGACTTGAATAAAATAAACTAAGTGTGAATATTTAAAAAATAATATATTGAAAATTTGAAATATTAAAAATATATCTAATTTCATATTAAAAAAACGTATAATTTGTAGAAGCCGGCCCTTCGACTGGATACTGACAGAGCAATGGAACAATGTGGCCCTCACTGAAAAAAAGTTTGCCCGCCCCTGAACTGGTTCGTCAGTTAACGTATTTATAACCTAATCTTGTCGACGCATCGCGTATCAACCTGTTTCGATCTGTTTCAAATGTGCGTGAAACTTAATCGCACTGCGCTGTAGCAGAGCGGTGATCGAGACCGTTTACACATAAAGGGCGCGTCGCTGAAGTGCTTTGTATCTGATTAACTGCAGATCACATTTGTAACGAAGAAAGAAGAAACAATCGACCGAGAAGCTGCTCCCGTCGAGCAGGGTAAGTTAACTAATTCAGTTTGCGTTGCTGGGTAAGGATGTAGTGCGCCAGCTGCTATTGGTAAAATACGTTCTGTCTTTCAGAGAGTGTAAACAGCAGTAATTATTTTTTATCAATAGGTGAGGTGTTAACGTTGATTGTTTTTACGTTCTCGCAGTTGCACTGCAACAGTCTAAACTCAGGTTCAATACAAACATAAGTGACACCTGAAGTGGTTGAATTTTAATGTCGCCGTGTACACGCATCCGAAAAAAATATATTTCCGGAAAGGTACAGACGCAGAACTGTGGGAGTGAGGTCCAAATGATCCTACGTTTTCAGCAGCACTTAGTTGCAAATCTGTGGTTGACGTCGTTAACGCAAAAAAGAATGTCACAGCTAGTGTTATCCTCGTTTCGTCTGAGCCCGATAGCTAAGTGTTTTCCGAATATTAGCCAGTGTGTAGGTCATTACTGGCTGTTTTTATCTGAGAAAATGTGGGTTGTGTATAATACTTTCCATTCCACAGTTTTACGCGCTTGCTGGAGGAAAAAGATTTGACAGGCTAATTGCAGCAATTTTCCAAACTGCAGAAAAGTGTAGCTGTAGTGAATGGTTACGCCGGAGTGAAGTGCATTTACTTGACTAATTTCGAGAAATGGAAAACGGGAAAACGCTGCAATTTGACCCCAACAGAAAATTTAAGTTGACATGACGAAGATGCGACCATACGCCCCGGATAGGGCCCCCTCCACTTGAACGTGCCAGATCCAGACGAGAAAACAGGCAATCGAAACCTTTTTTCACGCGGTCTGTCCTGCCTGAGATATTAAAGCTGTGCAGGGTCCGTATTAGTGTGGAGGTCATTTGGTGGAGATTGCCACTGTCAGGTTGTTTCCACCGTCGCACGTTCTTATACATCTGTTCCAGTCACTTTAGTTACGTTTTGTTTCTTAACTAACGCCTGACGAATTCACGGCTCACGTCTTGTCAAGAAGACGCAAGCTGTCGTATTATGGCTCAATCAAAAATGAAAAAGTTCCTGTCACGCGGCAATGGCGAAGAAAAGTTCACGGTGGTCAGCTTTAAACGTGAGTCATGACAGAGAGTCAGTTGCTTGACGAATGCGAATTACGTCTGTTTCACAGATTTCCCATTATTTCAATGAAAAAAAACTTGCTGGGAAGGTCACGTGTGTTTTTTTCGTTCTTTGCTCGACTTCGGTTGAGAGCAACTACAAACCTATAACTTCAATCTTCTTAAATAGTAAGAAGAGTCTAGGTTTATCTGCTCTAGTTACAAACTGGAGCGGTCGAGGTATCCGTAAGTGCGTTTTCTACGTCACTTAGCTTTCAGCATGAATTAGGTCTTTGCAAAACCCACTGTAGGTTCAGAAAGGATTTAATCTGGGAACCGCTTGTTGAGTTGGTGGTGTCTGTTTTCACTGGTCTTGCGGTTGTTTAACGTCATACTAAAGGAAGCTTTTGCCGTTTAATCACTTCCTTGTTGATGTCCCAACCATCTCTTCATCAAGCCGTTGATCGGGTATGGCTGTGACCACACTCTCCTACTCGACTTGGATACAGTCGGCTCAAAACAAGAGTTTCTGCTCCAAATCTCTTCTCAATTGTCAAAAACACAATACGTAGCGGTATATTGGGGTTAAGCGCAGTCAAACCTGACGCAGTGTTGCTTGGCCAGGGTTGTACAGGAATTTGTGTATGTGTGTGTGCGTATTTTCCGCCGAATTTGATCGGTTGAAACTGAGCAGGATATTATGGAGTCCACAACACGAGGGCCGCGTGCCCGCAGTGGCACGCGATAGGTTCGTAAATGACACACGGACGATTAGGTTGGGGCAAAAAGTTATTTTTCTGTTTGGAGTAAATCACAGCAAGTCAAGTAATGTCATCTTGATTTAAATCAACAGTTTACTTGTGCACGGCCAACTGNAGTCAGAAACTATCAACAAAGTAACTAAGTGGCTTGCTGCAGTGTTTCTGTCTGATTTCATGACAACACAGTTCGCTTNCAATTATTTGATTCGGGATTAAATTGCATGAAAAAGTTCGACAACCATCACCATTCCAGTTGAAGACCTCTGGTANAAAGCGTGGGGCTCGCCATTGTATCACTCGCACCCCGTGGGTCTCACTGATGCGTAGGCTGTNGATTCCATTCTCNGACNTGACTCAAACTTGTCAGATATTATATGTTACCTCAAAAATTCACCCGCTCTTCTTCATCTTCTGCACTGGTCGATGTTGATGTTAGAACGCACTCTGTGCTGTGGACACAGTCGGTGTGGTCTAAGAGCGATGGTTTCGGGGAAATTGTGGTCAAAACTTTCGCCACCTCGGTGACCCACCTCACTGATCACCGTTATTGAATATTTCAGGTCCTCAACACGATGCGGAAGTGGTGAAGTCATACGAGCCACATTATGACGAAATGATCGGCGAGGAGTCGGTGAAAGATCGCTTGGCAAGGTGAGTGCTCCGAGGAGTCGTACGAACTGCAAACAAGTTTGGCGTTAAGACGCAGATACTGAAACGAAGACAGTCTTAGAAACATGTGGAATCATACAAACGTTCACCGCAGGAAGGTGTGTGTTTAAGGTATGTTCACAAATTTGCCACCGTCCGCTCTGCAATTGCGTTTGCAGATGAAGTAGTATTAGATTCGAGGGGTTTCTTCACTATTGTTATTGTTATTATCCCATAAGCAGGTGTGGTGTACTTCAGACTGAGTATTCACCCACTTTGGAAGATGTTTGTTCGCTGTTAAAGATTGCACGCCAGTTCAAGCTGCAGCACGTGGTCGCTAGCGCCGGTCAGGTGCTGTGGGTGTTCAGATCAGACTTTGCGTTGAAGTGTAGTAATCTTTCAACTCACCAGTCAAAACCAGCCATGACGTACAGACAAGAAAAACTGCAGTGCGTTTTTGTTTGTTAAGATTCATTTCTCAAAAACATTATGGCCGAAGGAAGCCAAGGTAAAACTTCAGCAGTTTGATACATTAGATCGCCTTGCATGGGAATACCACCCGTGAATATCTCTTCATCAATGCAGACGCCACTGTTCCTATCACGCTTGGCATGGAAAATATTTGACGAGCGCGGTGTTCGTGCGTTTCTTTGTTTTTATTTTAAACCGAAAACGATCTCTTTTCGTTTCAGGTTCAAATCGTTACAGGAAAGTTCGCGGCAAGAAACAACCATCGTCCGAAGAGTTTCGCAAAAGGTATGCGAGTTTTGCAAAAAGCGGGTGAATTCGAGCGTAAACATCGCCGGCCAGCGTCGGGTTCACGACCTTTCCGGCTTCCTCAACGCTTTTGTTCCCGCACGCTCTGGTCTGTACCGCGATTGACCTTTCTTTGACGAGTCTCCACTTTTGATTAAGCTCTGCTTGCCATAGCGCTGCCGTGCGCTGAACTGAAGAAACGCTGCTGTAGCAGAACAACTTTCCTAATTGAAAGAAGCAGAAAAACTGTGTTGAAGGTGTTGCATGGGAGTGTTGATTAATGTCAAGGCATTAAAGGTATTGCGGAAAGTATCATTTCACTTTCTTATCGGTCGTATGTCGTAACTCGGGGGTATCAAACTGAAATACAGCGGGCCAAAATTCAAAACTTGGATAAAAACCGTGGGCCAACGTTGATATTTATTGAAAAACCTTCCTCCAGATATAGAAATGAACCTTTCAATATGGACACAAAAGTCACTGTGACTGGTGTGACGTCACAAACTTTGGGGGGGTCATGCACTGATTGACGCGACTGAAAAGAACACCAGCCTAACATACTGGGCTTTGAACTTTTAGTGGTACATGCACTATATACTGCAATACTGGCGGGTCAGCTTAAGTGAGCATTTGATATTGCTTCGCGGGCCAAATATATAATTACACAGCAGGCCAAATTTGGTGTGAAGGGCCATCTTCGCCGTTTCTGCGCCACGGGCCACAGAGTTGCACGTGTCAAGAATGATGAAGCGGTGGCCAGTCACAGACGGCGACGCGGTATCTAGAGCTCATGTTTTATACCAAACATCGCTGCCCATCGCGAGAATGTAAGTCGAAAAATAGTCGTTTGTCGAACCTTCCGGCGTTGTCCGGAATCGAACCCAGTCTGTCAACTTGAGAGCAACGTGCTTCGTCGCTGCGACGTCGACTATGTGAATGTCGCAGCTACAGTTGGTTGGCTCGTCTTGACCTCTGTGATCTGATTGGTTGTTCCCAAATGGTCACGTGCAGTGCCAGCAGCCCCACGCACACGACTGGCCGTTTCTGTTTTCACTCGACATTCCAACGAAGAGAAGATCGACACAGAGTTCTGCGAGAAAGAAACAACAGCAAGTCCGATCGACGAGTAGTGAACTCAGAGTTATTTGCTTCGTCGTCTGCCTCGCATGGTTTAAAGCGCTTCCTGGGGCGCGGTCCCCCCATTATCGATCTAACCAGCAAATCCTACGTAAACAACTTTTATGCGTGGGTGCCTTCGAGCGTTTACCGGTTCGTCTGCACAGGGTCTTGCGACGTTTTGACAATGTGAGGTCGCGGCATTTCCGCACCCCCCCAATGAATCGCGTTATTGTCTGGGACAGATGGAAGTGTTTGCGAGGTCAGTTCAAGCCGAGTTTTATTTTCGGTCACAGACCGAAATTATTTTTAAATGACCGAAAAAAATTAAGTCAATTCGGTCAGAATGTCCGAAGATACAGACTAGTGAACATTGTTGCGGCGAGTTTTAACACTCTTACGAGACAAATGACCCAAATGTCAGCCAAAAAAAAAACAAGTGCAAGCAGACCCTGCTGTTCGTGTTTTTGTTGTAGGAGATCAGTGGTTTCACCAGATCAGCAGCGTCCCGTTTTCGCACGAATTATAAATTCGTATGAGATTTTCGTGGGTAGCCTTTGGTTTAAACCTTACTTCTGAAATCCTGCCTCGACTAGCTCGAAAAGAATCGATGGCAAACGTAGTCGCCGTGGAACAAGAGTTGCGTTATGAGGTGAGTTTGCGCAAGAAACAACTGCGCGTGGAGGCGAACAGTTTAAACGATTTTTATGTCAGAGACTATAGGCATAGGCCTAACTTGAGGGGCTAGTTTGACACAAACACTGGCTTTGCTTGAAAACGCATGAGTAGATGCTTTTCCTCAGCGCCGACTGCTCGTCATCGCGAAGTTAGCAGTTCACAACATATCTGCCAGAGGTGGCCAGAGTCGCGTTTTCCGACTCCACTCCTGTTCCGAACATATTTTAATCCGGGTCCGAAAGTTTTTCAAATGTGAGTCTCCATCTGTTCAGTGTCCGGCAACCACCGATGCAACTGAAATCCAGCAATGTTTGACTCCGGATCCGAGTTGACAAAGAACGCGCAACCCTGCAGGATTCGGCTCCGGATCCGTGGCCACCACTGATATCAACCCGACTGTGGTTGAAATGCCACCTGGCGGATTGAATTTGATCAATCAATCAACGGCCGATGGCTATCTCGCTCTCGAAATGCCTCCGTGGCTGTGCGTGGAAAACAGCATGACTAGAACATCTTTGCCGTAAAAACTACAATACTTGGCCAAGCACTTCAGTTTGGAAATACTTTGTTTTGTTTACAAGGAAAGGCGGACGCTTTTGCTAGGCTTCCTTGATGCGCATTTCTCTTCCAAGAAACGCTCCGAAGCTCTGTTGATGAATGTTGGTCACTTCTGTAGATATGCAAAGCTGCAAGACAGCGATATGCAGTCTGTTGGTCTTGCCAATCTTCGGCTTGTATCTGATTTGCTAAGATTTCACGTGGTTCGTGCTAAAAATATTTTCGCTTTGATTGGCTGAATGCGTTAAAATGGTAACATTTCGTTTGCATTCAAACAGTCATTGCTCAATGTAGTGCCAAATGAAAATCAGCAAAAAGTTCAACATTCTAAAAATCAAGAACTGCGAATTCTAATCATGAATCTATACACAGTATCCATTACGTATTGTTTGATGTTATCATACTGATAATGCCAGGACTTAACAGCAATATTTATTTTAGCGCTTAACTGTTTCTCACCAGTTCTTCATTTGCAACAGTCGAACAGATCGATGATTTGCCGTCTGTAGATGAAGTTGGACGTCTGAAAAAATTTTTGTAATGTTGACAAGCAAGCGCAGATTTTGGAAATGTTTTGTGAGTTTTGGTTTGTTTTTAGTTTCGCGAACAAACTGAAAGTCGTCTGCCAAACGGATAAAGCGATTACTGTGAACACTGTGGGGTGGTTTTCGCGCCAGGTTAAATCGTTTTCAGCTGCAAGATAGGTCATTTTCCCCTGTATCTAAATATTTTTCCAGAAACCGTCACATGACAGCGCTCGCGGCAAAAATGACTAACGTTGTTTATGTTCGTGAAAACAAAACAAAGGGAATCGTGCATTTGACTCTCACGTCTTTTAGAATCACACGAACATGGGAAACTCATAAATGGAAAATCGAGCATCGACGAAAAGACAGAAGCCTCTTGTGTGGGAAACGGGTTGTCCTGCCTGACACTTGAGGGCGACGTGTGGTCTCTCTCGAACGGGCGGCTCGACTCCGGTCGAAGCAATCTGCGACTTCTAAGTCGGNGGATATTTAGCCTCATTCTCACACGCCTGATGTTCAAGGGAAGCGTTTTGGTCGTTGCGTGGTGACAATCCCTTTCCCATCGGAAGGATTAGTCACAGTCGTGATGCATGTGGCCGGCTCTGTGAGTCATAGCAACAGTCAGAGCTTCGTGCCTTCGATATCGCCCTGGAACGGGGGAGTGCAGAAACAGATTTGGTGAAAAGTGCCGCCTCGTTGCGAGACTGTTGCTTCGTCGTGCAGTTCTGTTAAAAATTGACAACACGCTTGCGGGCGTCGGAAGGATTTTCCAGGGAGTGGCCACAAGGATTTTTTCAGGGGG
>JGI24021J15306_10001433_pt1 | contig 23341 bp, 12 predicted proteins | sample Ectturendosymbi1_FD_15306 | JGI IMG/M metagenome (IMG submission 15306) | reverse complement strand
TTGTTTTTATTTCGTTTTGAACTCATGTTTTGTGCTTCACCTGTGCTGTTGAATTTGACAGTCATCAAATGTAGGCTGGGCTTGATTAAGTAACTGCCTTGGCCGCCTTTCGCCCAACCTGTGCTGTTTGTTTTAAGCTTTGTTGATTGAAATATGTTCTATTGCTGTGTACTTACAGCGCAAACATGACTTGACTTGACTTGTAATATGTTGGTTGGTGGTAAGGTAACTGTGATTTTATACTGTTTAGGTTTTCATGTTTTCCGTTAGTTTCATGCAATGAATTACATATGTTGCATCCTGCCAAATTTTATTGTTTCAATTTAATCCTGTGAAGTGAAGTTTTCATGAACCGTAGCCTAGCAACTGTACTATGTATTGCACTGCATGATTCACTTATGCTAATNCAGTGCAGTAAAGCACTGCTATTTTTATAAGACATTCGTGTTGAGGTTACAAGTCATGTACACATTCCTTAGTAGNTGATCATACAGGCTGCACTATTTGCGTGTATCAGTCCCATATTGCTATTTTTTCTTAGCATGCTGTGTTNAATGCACATTTAACCATCTGAACTGGAGTGGATTTTTGGATTTCATAATGTGGCTTTAGAAGCTGTAAACGTTTTAAGTAAGTTGTAGTATTTTAAGTACAACACATTGCAGTGAAGATTACCCATTGTGGAAGGTTGAACTATATGCTCTGTATTAAATTACCTCCTTTCCTTCTACTTACTTGAGACTTGACCTATTTGCAGCAATGGAATACTTTTGATCGTAACCCGATATTTTACTCTTTTTCCAGATTGATTGCCACTGTGGCCAACACAAATGCACACTAGTTGAGGCTGTATGGCTTTGAACCCCGGTAACTGGTAGGCCTAATTAGGCATGCAGAAACGTTGATTTGTTTACAATGGTACGTTTTAGTCTTAACATTAAGGCTTGCTGTTCATACGTTATTTGGGAAAAACAAGATCAAATTTGGGCAAATATTTTTTTTCATCCCCACAAATATACACTCCCGTACACCTATGGTGACTACTGACTGTTTTCAGCAAGGAGGCTGCAGGTTCATATAGCCTAATGCAAAAGTAAGGAATGTTACACTAAGGCCACCGTTGCAGCTTTGTTTCAAAAATGTGAGTGTGATACTTCTTTTGTGATAAGTTAGTGTTGTTTATCTCTTTCGGGAAAACGAGTGACCAAACTTTGCTGAATGTAAGCTTTTTGCAACAAATGTTGTCTCGACAGGCTAGAGTTTTTTCAACGTAGTTATTTGGAGGAGTGCAAATCAAATCAATGTGGAGTGGACTGCGTTTACCCAAATGGAGCTTGGGGTGCTGAAGTGTTGCACAGTTCCTTATCTGGTCTCCCCGCACTAAACAGATGATAATAAATTTATGTAATTGGTACCACCGTCACTGGTGTGGTGGTAGGATGTAGCTGCTCTACCAAGTCCAATTATATCTATCGAATGCTCGAGAGAAGCAGACAGTAAGTAAACAATTCCCGTTTCTGCTTTAGTGGTCTGGAGCTGACCCGTGGATGCGTTTGAAGTTGTTTCAGGTCTGTTGTGGTTTCATACGTGAGTCGTCAGAGTGCACTGGATTTCTGGAGTTCAGCTGTAGCCAGCAGAGATGAGCACGGATCAAGATTGGACCGGATTGGGTCAGGACTGAAGCCAATTTTGGCCGGATCAGGTCAGGATCGGACTGAGAAAAATTTTGTTGCTTTGATGCGATTATTCTAACTGCATCAAATATTTTAGTTGTAATCAGAGATGAGCATTGGACTGGACTTGGATTGGACTGAATCTGGGCTATGACTAATTTTGTTGGATCCGATCTGTAAATTGCTTCAGAAATTTAGGATTCAGGACCGGATTAGGACTGAGTTAATATAAAAGAATTGTGTAATTCTTTGTTGAAAAGCTGTTTATTGTTGACTTTTTGGACTTTATTTGGATTTGGACATTCAATGAAAATATAAATTTGGGCTGTGGTTGGACTTGGACTGAGTTTTAAAAATTCCGGATTGGATCTGGATCGCAAAATATGACAGTCCGCTCATCTCTGGTTGTGTTGCGATCGGAAATCTCGAGCGGCATGTGCGCAAAGCTTCGCATCGTGGCAGCAAGCAACAATAGAAATCATGCTCGCAATCGCTCTTACTAATGCTTGCTCGCGCTACACATATGGTGGTGTTATTCTTCCCGCACATCCCGTTCGTGGTGAATCACACAATCAACGCAACACCACCGGAGAGGTTGCAACAGTTGTAATGCAATTTTACAGATTTGTTAAAAGGTAGTGTATATTTTCTGGTAATCTCTGCTGGGACTATTTTGCTATTCGAACTGCATCCACCTTTTTCCAGACTCCACATATTGCGTTGAGTTCGTATTACTAGTAGCAAGGTGAACGTAGTCGACGTGTTAGTGCCTACCCGTGCTGTGCGAGTGTTCAGTGGTTCTGCTCTCACCATTTGCTTTGGCTAGTAGAGATTACACCTTTTATAGGTGTACTTTTGTATACTGTGACGAAACGACCTAACGGGCCTTTGTCAGAGAGCAGTAATTACTCACGCCTCAATAAACGAAAGGGTATTCTACCGGCAAGCAAGATGGCTCCAGGTAACTGCAACAATATGTCAAAGTTCAAGCAACTACCATGCACGTACGAACAGCCATCATAATAAGTTCTTTATCAAAAAGTTTCGGGTTTAGTTTTTTTGGCAAACGTTTAGATCAGTGTTTCCTAACCTTTGTAGGCTTGCGGCACCCTACAGAAGGGAAGTATGGCTTGCGACACCCAGTGGAGAGCCCGTAGCATTTTGCTTTAAGGTTTGATAGCATTTTGAAAATATTATTTTTAATGATACTTTAAAAAATATATTAGCTCGCGGCCCCCCTGAGTATCGTAAATGGCACCCTAGGGTGCCGCAGCACCCTGGTTGGGAACCACTAGTTTAGAGTGTAGGTTTAGGTTTCGGTTTAGAGTTTTCATTTAGGGTTTAGTTTTAATGTTTAGCCTTTGGGCTTAGATTTTTGTCTAAGGTTTTGGGTTTACGTTTATGTTTTGGGTTTAAGTTTTGGGTTTGTTTTTGATGTAGGTTTTCAGTTTAGGTTTTTGGCTTAGGTTGTGGGTTTAGGTTTTGGGTTTACGTTTTGGGTTTCGCGGTTTTGTGCTTCGGTTTTGGGTTTAGGTTTTGGGTTGAGATTTTGGGTTTAGATTTTGGGTTTAGGTTTTGGGTTTAGGTTTGAGTTTAGGTTTTAGATTTAGGTTTGAGTTTAGGTTTTAGATTTAGGTTTTGGATTTAGGTTTAGTGTTAAGTCATGTGACAAAGACCATGCACTATAATCCAAGAGTATCATCCTTGTCACTTGAACAATTCTGCCAGTCGGGTTCGCCTAATGGCAAAATTACTCCAGCAGTGCTTTTGCCTCTGATGAAAAAATAAAATACATGGTTTTACATGGTTGGATCAGGACTGGATCGGATCGATGATTTTCAAAAATTGTGCGTATCAAGATTGGATCAGATTCAATTTTTGCAGATCACGACTTGACGCGGACTGAAAATTTTCACAGTCCGCTCATCTCTGGAAAGGGCGTACGCAAAGGGGGTTTTGGGGTTGAAACCCCCCTTGAGCTTGATATTTTACAAAACTATTACCTGCGCAAAGCAGATTAATTGTTTTCGCATACTTTTGCTTGCTAATTTGTCGTCTTAATGCAGATACCACGGTATGAATTTGCATGCAAATTTCAAGGAACATTGTAAATGGGCCAAAAAGTAATAGGCCTAACACTTTTTCCAGACCTTTCGCCTTACAAGCATTTTTAAGGTTGTATTCCGCGATAGTTCTTTTATCCAAAACAATTGACTTTATTTTGTCTGCTATGGCTGATCAGCGCAAACTTCGCCAAAACGTTAGTTTGGAAAACATGAATATGACGTCAAATTATGACGTCACAAACAACCGTCACCCAATGCAAATGGCACCACACATACGCCACTGAACGAACCCCCGTGAAAATTTTCTGCGTACGCCTCTGATCTCTGGTAACCAGTAAATGAGATTTTCACCTGGAAATTTGTACTGGCGATTTGGCTGAGAGTTGGTAATATCTGATGTGATAGGCCTATAGCTTTTTAGCTGGAAGGTTGTGCTGATGTTTTTGCTGAGAGTTAACGATATACGATGTGGTATATGCTTTGATGATATATCCCTAACTTAATACTGGGTAGCCTAAATTAGAAAGCATGTAGCGTGCGCTGTACACAATGTACTTGCCGACGTTTGTGTTTTTAGTCTAGTGTAATACTACTGCGACATTTGCTGCAACCAGTAAAATATTTCAAGTGGTCATGCATGTGCAACAAGCTTTGGCAGCACGCAGTCAGTCAAATGAAATGTCTTCTAATGAACAAACTTCAGAGTTTAGTGATTCGCAAACAGTTCAGTGATAGATGTAGTTTTGTTCCGTACCTCATGAAACAAGACGAAAACGCAAAATATATTCACATATTTAGAAAGCTTGTAAAAAATAGAACGACTTGCGTATTGAAGTTTTGTTATAACCGTAGTAATGGAAAAGTTACGGATGGTCAAAGGAAGCGCTGTAACCAAACGCATAGGCGACACTACGCGGCAGACCTGCTGAGGTCGATGCAGGGAAACAGTGCAGACCGCAAAGAGTTGTGCATAACATTGTTTTTTCATCTTCAAACGTCTCGTTATGAAACCGCTTTGAGTGCAGAAGAAAGAATGCTTCTGCTTTTGACTGCGAAGGTGGTTGCATCTTTTTAACCTGTCCAATCCCTTTCAAATGTCAAATATATGACTTGCGTGGAGAAGTCCATTTCCACGGTTAGTTGCTGCTACATTTGTGGTTATTTGTTTCTGTTTTATGCGTGTTTGAAAGATCTATATGGCATTAACGTGCTTGTGCTAGAGACAACATTGGTTTTGCTACTTGCGCTTTGAAACAGTAGGCCTAGGCTAAATAATTTTCATATTTCTCTGTTTCAAAATTTGTTTTATAAAAAGTTTTTCAATACTGCGATTGAAAATAACTGTAACTTCGAAGTTTTTGATATTTTCCATCAAGAAAATGCTATACACCACAAAGACGTAATAAATTGTTCCACAGTGGAACACCAGTCCAAGTGAAGAAAGACAGGTGATGATGGCAAGCAGCTCTTGAAAAGAATTATATCTACAAACGATTTTAGCACTGTCATCCGGGAAAGTTGTTATTGGTTGCCGTGTTGTTACTGGGCAACTGTTACTTTAGTAATAGCGAAAGAAAATGAAGTAAAATGCAACGCTATTTCTTCCTGAAAAGTTACTAAATTTTTAATTGAAACGAGAAGGGTGCAGCGTGATTTCAATGCCAAATTCTTGCCCTTAAGTTAAATAGGTAGGTCGCCTTTTCTGTTATGAACTAAATCTGTTACAGTCCCGCAACCAGGTAGGGGGCAATTGCCTGGTGCTCGTCCCCCGAATTTCAAAAACATCTTGAACTTTTCTAGCTGTTAGGTAAAACAAGTTGCAATCATTTTGCCCTGCACGAAAATATCAGCTGGTTGCGACCCTGATCTGTTACGAACTATTCTGCTAGGAAAGTGGTCTGATATGAACGCGTGGTCTGTTAAGAACAGGTCTCTTTTGAAACGTAACCGTTTAAAAAAGGAAAATGATATAATGGTCCTGTTGCGACGAGAAGCCTAATGCAAAAAAACGAGTTGATTTGTTAAAATTTAGTAGCAAATATATTGCCAAACTGCCACTAGAAGAAACAAAACTTCAAGAAGGCTATGCAACTGGACGTGAACGTCGGAAGGATTTTATCCAGGGTGGGATCAACAGTGGTGAAATTCCATTTTATCAACTTCGAAACTAATAAAAAAACGTTTTTCTACTAAAATATTAATATTATAATACCAAATTTCAAAATCTAGGGGTGGCCTTGGCTCCTTTCGAACGTCCATGAAACTGACATGTATAGCTATTTTCTATAGTAGGCTATGTTGTTTGCATAGGTGTAGAAGCAGGCAATTTGTTGGGGCTGCAAACGATATTTTGCCCGAGTTTCCTCAAATTTGCCAGAAAAACTTCCTTGCGACAAACTTTCCAACTACAGTTTGGTTACTCATGAACTCTCACAAAGTAAAACACAAGTTACTAGAAACAGTTTGGTGATTGTTTATACTGTATGTTTGATGTGTTTTCTATCACATAGTAAACTTTTATTTGTACACTGACACAATAACAAAAACGTATAATTTCATTCATTGTGTTAAAAATTGTACTAACTTCTGTGCCCAATTTTTTTGAGATTTTGCCCGAATTTTCAACAAATCAAATATTTTTGGGATGCAATTGCACCGCTTGCACCCCCCGCTCCTACACCACTGGTTGTTTGTTCCAACTGTCTCTTCCCTTAGCATGGAACTACATTCTTCGTTGTCTCAAGTGCGTCCGTTCTGCGACCTTTGTTGTCAAATGTGAGTGGTGCGAAGTTGCCGGTAACAAGTGTTCCCTCATACAATTCTACACTACAGCGAGCAAATGTTTGCGTTAGCGCGCATGCAATTGCGCAAACATGTAGACTAAACACAACTGGTGAAGCGTTTCAGGCGGTGAAAACGCTATGCGGTATTGAATTTGGAATGCTGCATGTGCGCAAGAATGCGATTTCACTGAGCAAATGGTCTGGTGGTACTGCGCATTTGGGCACTAGAGGGAACGCTGCTGACAACTACAGAGAATATCGTAGGGCGATACGATATCGACTTCAACCAATCTCTCCCTGCTTTGAACATTTTTGACTAGACATTTGCGGCGCGGAGAGAAGTTTCAAGAAAGCTAGCCTGATGGCTCTTTTGTGCATTTTAACTGAGAGGCAAAAATCCTGGCTACATCAAACGATGAAGACCTTAAAATGGTAGCATTAATCTCGCTTTCTCTGGTATAGTAAGAAACGGAAACCAATTTGCATGTAACCACATGCAGACAATGACAGAATGATAAGGAAAAGTTTAACATTTTCGCCACATTGATGTATTCGTGAATAAATTCCAAAGCATCCACAATTGATGAAATAAAAACGACGGTTATATCATTTGCGTGACACGGCTTTCGCTGATGCATCAAGAAAAAGGCGAACTTAGGACATCATAGACTAGAAGAACAATAAAACAATAGTAGAACAAAACAATAATAGAACAATAAAACCTATGCGTAATAATTTGAAACCGGTGCTGGTTAGTGACGTTAAAACAGCAACCAGCTCCGTGAAACGCCTCAAAGAAACCTGAAAACGCTTGAGTGCACATCGGACTCAACAACGTGTAAAAACATGCATCTTGCCGCTAAGTGCATGTCGTACATGCCAATTCAAATGTAGACTTAAATAGGTTTACAGCAGATTGCAGCAAAACAACATGGCGATGAAGCCCCTAAACCAGTGGCTCTTAATCTTTTTAAATATCGATATCCCTGAGAAGAACCTCGTGGATTTCAATTGCCACCTTTTCAAAAAATAACAAATTACGGCTTGCAATCAATAACGAAGCAACACAAAAATGAGGTCAAAATTTGCAGACAAATACAACGTCCATTAAAAACGAAATATATGTCATAATTTGCAGCCAAATGCAATGTCAATTAAAAACATGCAATGGGAAGGCTGGTACCCTTTTTTTGCTATCAAGCGGTAGACCTAGTCATTAACACTTGTAAACCCAAACTTCTCAAAACCTTACCTTTGCAGCTGCGTTTCTTTGGAAGCAACAGTGTTTAGGTTACTCTACACAGCTAGCGACTACTAGTCATTCAAAAACAATTCATAAGAGACTCCAGCATTACGACATCACAGAAAGCATGGAGTTGCAAATAAAACAAAACAACATATGAACGCACAGGAAACTCTACATTGTACACATTTTAGTGCAACGCAAACTAAAAAAGCATAATCTAACTTACCCCTTAAAGATGTCAAACTACCTCTTTTGGGGGTAAATACCTCCAAGTTAAGAACCACGACCCGAAACAACCTATGCATCGCAGGATAAGCTTACGCAATACATTACTACTGTGCACGCTAAGGTAAACCTATCGATAAGACACCAGTTTAATTTTATCTATATCACTAGGAAACCTGAAACGTACGATGCAAAACGTTCCAAACACCGCGCCGCGACAGAAGCTATCTGCTGCGCGTAGACCTACTACATGGTTATTAAGCGAGTCTGACGAATAAGACAATCGACTGAATCGCTTTCGCTCAAGAACAAAGACGAAACGTCACCGACAACGCATCGTTTGACCTTGTCCGCCTGCTTAGGAATGAGAGATATGCCGACAATGCCGTGAGCGCCTAGGCGCTGAGGCTTAACACCGATGTAAAGCGTGATTTCTGGCTCAGGCAGCGCAGTTCTGAGGCCTCTCTTGTATTCTAAAAGTTGGGCAATGTACGTTTTGTAAGAGAAAAGCAGCTGTTCTTGTTTCCTATGCATTTTCTGTGGTTCGTCATTACTTTCTTGGTCTTGGCTGAAGAAAAAGACCCGACTCTGACAGAGTCTCATGCCCCACAGGTTCTTTTCGCCGTCCATGTACAAGAGAATGCCTTGGTCTGTTGTTTTGAGTATTTGTTCTACCTTCGGGTCGTCGCCAGCGTAATCTGGAAGTTCGAGCGGGGTCTGGTCAAGGCCTAACGGCAGTGGCTGCATCCCTGACATGACCGCGGTATGCATCTGTCCGAAGCTGGATCCGTACAAGAGACGGTAGCACTGCGAGAAAGTGCACTGGGTGTTGAGCACGACATCGTGGCGGTAACTTACCTTGACGTGAAACGAGACGATGTCGATATCTGTAACGGATAAAAAGAAAACAGCTTAAGACGACTACGCTGATAAAAAAATTCTTTGGTGACCTGCGGTACAAAACAAAGGTGATAGCTTATGTTGGCGAAGGAAACGCTTATCCGCAAACGTAAGTGTGGTTTTTGCGGATATGCGCAAACGTAAGTATGGTTTTTCAGCACATGTTTAACGGTCAACAAGAAGCATGGGCATCGGAAAGGGGAACCTTGGCCCCCATTGGAACTTGAAATTTGCTATTTTCCCAAAACGTTTTAGTAGAAAAATGTTTTCCACTGACTTTCGAGTTGGTAAAATGAAATTTAACCACTGCTGCCCCCCACCCATGGAAAACATCCTTCCGACGCCCAATGACAAGAAGGCGCATCCTAAGTTTCGAAACACCGACCACTGCAAGAATAATCTTTCAGAGCACATAGAATTATGGAGCTTACTCTCGAAGTGCCCGTGCGATGCAATGACAGCCTCCATACATCATGGAAGAATGGTTCGCGAAGAGTAGTTTGTTCACAAGTGTCTTTTTCTTGCTGCTGGGCAGTAGGGTTGCCATACGTCCGCAATTTCCCGGATGTGTCCGGAATTTAGTTTTTTAAATTTGTGTCCGAAAGTAATTTATAAAAATGCTGTAATGTCAGGAATTTCGATAGTTTCGAAGGATCTTATCATTAAATCTGGGCAAAACATGCCTCTTTCTATTTTTTCGTTTGTAGCCTTATGTAACAATTCTGTGATGGTGATGCTGTTTTGCGGTGGATTGCTAGTTGTAAGAGCCTACTAAAAATGCCGCATATTGCTTGTTTTTTGTCGCAAAAAGTAGCCATTGAGACGGTCAGGAATTTTGCCTTTTCTGATATGGTAACCCTAAAACACGCACGAAGGATGTTATGGGCGCGTGAATGCTGTTACAAGCAGGGCTGCGGAGCTGTCGTAAAAATGACACTTCGGCTCCGGAGCTCTTCTTTTCATGAACATGGCTCCGGAGCTCTTGTCTTCCATGGGTGTGGGTCCGGCTCAAAAGCTCCCTCTGTTTTCATAACAAGGCTCCGGCTTCTGTTCGCTTTAACACATTAATATTTTCAAGTTGGCTGGAAAATCAAATGTATCAAGTACACTGAACTAAAGGAATATACCAAACTTACTTGAGTAGGTTAATCTGGTACGTTTTTACAATCAGCGGTCATACCATGAGAAAATCAGCAAAAAAACAACAATCACATGTTCAGACGATTCAGAGAACAGTTATGGGCAGAAACGTCTTACGATAACGGTAATATAAACAAATTCTGGAAGCGCAGTCGCTGTTTTTGCCGTCAGTAACTGAGGACCTTTTGTTATTTCTTAGGATCGGAATAAAGAAAACGGCTGTTTGGAAAACTACATTTGTGTCCGAGCATTTGGACACAGTCCAGTCCTAATCGATCAAGCGCTTTGCACTCGTTGCATGCTCTGCCTGTTGCAGTCTTGGCGATTCCAGCTAACAACGCTGCCCGGGCAAACCATGCAAAGAGCACAGAAACATAGTCGATTACCTCTCTCATGTGTTCTTTCTAACATGCACACATTTGCATTGAACACAAATGCGACGATGTGTTTGAAGGCCCATTGTTCGAAGAAATACTCGCTGCGAACAGCTTGATTATACAGCTACACAAGCTATGGATATTATATTATATACCTACTCATTATAGCTCAGTTCTTTTCACATCGCTACACTCGTTCTAGTACAGATCCTGTTTGATCATTTTGACTAGAACAGCTATTTGCAACCCGCGACCCACATGCTGGCGCGTCGAAGGTTTTGTGCGGCCCAGTTTAGGTTTTCACTGTGTAGTAAAAGTATTCAACATACTGACAACGTGTCCTTATTTTGATAATCTTGAATTTGACAGTTTTTATGCAGGTGGTCCTCAGTGCCACTTTGTCACGTCTGTTGCTACTGCATTTGGGATTCGAACGATTTCAGTACATTGGCTTAAGGTAAGCTAAATTTAGTTTGCTAAGATCAACGTAAGCCATTAAACGTGCGGCCCTCTTTAATATGTCATTCTATGTGTGGCCCTGGTTAAGGCAATGATATAATTTTTGGCTCAGTAAGCCATTTGGTTGGACATAGCTGGACTAGAAAATAAGATGTTGTGGTAGTTTACGTTTTTCTTACTTCTAAACGTAATATCACGCCTGTCCAGCTACGACACCACAGACGTAGCGATAATTAAACCACGGAAACATGAAAGACTCACAGGTCCAGCTTGCAACAATCGCGTTTAGTGTGCTATAAGGAGCATTGCGTTAGGTAAAAGTAAGTCTAGTTTTCAGTCAATTTGGCAAAACTGTTGGTATCTAGGAAAGGACCCGGAGCTGCCTCTCAAATGGTCATAGCTCCAGCTCCGATCCTAAATTTTAAACTGAGCTCCAGCTCCTTCTGATTTTCAATCTGAGCTCCGGATGATTCAGGCAAAATGCCCAGCTCCGGAACCCTGGTTGCAAGGATGGAAACGACGACCGCACTGCAGTGTAGAATGATTGAATTGCATGATGCGCTTCAACTCGCGTTTTCCTCACAAGAAACGTCAACAAACAACACAAACCGAGATATAAAATAAAACCTGAAACGTAGCGAAAGTGAATAAATGCAACGAAACTTTCACAGGAAAGCAACAACACAGACATCTATAAATGATCGTACTTAACAAAAAGAATGGCTAAGTCGGCTGGTTGGCCTGCGCAGAATTATTGCAAATTTGGGAATATTGCCTGTTTTATTTACCAATTTTAATGTTTTTCCCAAAAGGTATTTTGTCGCAAAAACTCCAAACAAAATAGACAACTGTTTGTCACGCCCCGAACAGTTTCTTTGAAAGTCGGTTCAAAAATATCTTTGTCAGATTGGTCCGTCGCCGACATATTTACTTAAAAACGGTTCGTGGTTCACGATGCATTGTAAAGTTATGTCAAAAAGTTACAACGACTGTACAGACAACAGCGAGGCCAAACGGCTGCATTTCGTTAGACTGTAATGAATGTGTACAAAGCACAAATATGGAAAAGTTCATATTCGCTGCACTACACATAATTTGTTTAAAATGTCTTCCGGGCCCATAGGTTGACAAGCAGTTCGGTTAATAGAGTCATTTGGATTGACATGTCCTAGAATCTTACGAAGGATGCTTAATTCTGTAAAGGGCCGAGAGCGTGGAACACTGAAGCCAATAACCCCCGTATTCGGTAACAACTCAACACATAAGCTTGTAGGAGAAAATAACTTGCAGTCTGCACCAAAAAAGGTGGTTTAGTGCAGTGCATTGTGACAGGTACACAGCTGTGCATTGGTAAAACATCTGACGTTGTTTACGAAAATCAGATGTTAACAAGATTTGCGTTTTTTATACATAGCAGCGAAAAATGTGGTTCACCTGTGAAATTTCCAAATATTTGTTCCAAGAAGGGAGTTGATGCAGGAATCTGGGACTGAGGCAAAAAAACTTCTTGCTGGCTGTTAACTAAAGTGCCTGCAAGAGAAACACGCATAGAGAAAATCTTTCAATGTTATTTTTGGTCCCACTAACGTATCAACAAAGGCCAATCTAATTACAGGCAACGCCACCGCAGTGCTGTTACGGGTTTGAAGCTTATCTCAACATGAGATCTTTTCATAAACACGGCAAAGTTATTCGCCCGTGTCTGCCGAAAATGTTGCCCATGAAATCACCTTTGATGTTAAAGCGTCCAGAACATGTTACAAATGAACAGGTAGCGCAAAACTTTAAACAAACTGCAAGTTTCAAATCATGCGATATATAAATTGGGCAATTAAAGCAACCAACACAACAGCGTTTCATGCGATAAAGTTTTATTTGGTATAGCTTTTGTATTTGGGAAACAATTGGCACTCCTGCGATTAAATGTTTTCTTTTGTATGTGTGACATATGCGCGTACGCACGTGACAACAACGAAACAATTATTTGTGCATCTTTACATTTTCCGCGAATATATTTTTTTCCAAACTCAGTACGCACCAAGGTGTTCTATAAAATGTTTGCTTTTCGAGTATATGCGCAGTTTGCCACAAAGCTGTTCATGAAGAAGCGCTTTTGCTTTGCTTCATATCATGATAGAAATTACTAAGCAGTGGTTTCGTGACAGACGTGGAAGGTATTATAGTGCAGCCGCTTCATTGTTTTTGTATGGGCTCTGAAATGATTGATACCTACAACGGTTGGTTTACCAACGTAGCGCTTGTCGAAAGACTGACCATATAAAGTAAACCAAAGGTAAGACCCAATGTATCGGAAGAGTGGAAAACACCTTAGGTTCCTCTTTCAGATATCGCGAGGAAACCACCCTAGTTCTTCGCTTGAATATTATGAGAAAACCACCGTAAGTTCCTCTTTTNGATATTAAGAGGAATTTGTATCACGCCAACTAAACAAAGACCANTGTTGCCCGAATAGTGGAAGAATTCACGGGACACCAACGAAAATATTTTACAGAATGCATCACAAGGCAAAAATATTTTGGGGTCGGGTCGCAGTTAAAGCATAGCGCTTCTGGTCTTGCTCAAGGAATGGGCAATTAATACCGCTGAAGAAAACGAATTTTGAAAAGCTGGTCTCTTCATGTAAACCCGGTATAAGCAAGACGCACAAATAGACACACTTCCGTGTAGTTTAGATGTGCAGAAAAAGATTTTGGCAAAACAAAAAGACTTTGGCAAAACTTGTTTGAAATGCTAACCGAAAGCACTGATGAGGCTTTCTTGTGACACTAACTACAGTAAATAGCTATTACAGCACAAAAATAGCAACACCGAATCGTACCACTCATCGACACCCCACTCGAAGAAAAGGGAGGAACCATTGTGGAATCACTTGCCATGCCACCTGAAGGAAAAATTTGGAAAGGAATTTGAAATCAAGACAAAGCTAATGACAACAACAAAAACGAAAAGGTTTTTAAAGTTGATCTATCAACATTAGCATAATCAAGCGAAAGCGAAGTACAACTATAATTGTGTAGAAGTTCGAAATTTTTCAAATTTATCAAGCGGAAGAAAGCGCTTTCCCAGAGCGTTTTCAATACCAAAAATGTAGGTATTCATGATCGCAATCTAGAACACCGACCAACCAAGAACGCTGTCTTTACGAATGCATGGTTCACCAACGCGTGTGTTTGTAAAAAGTACAACGTTTCTCATTTATTCGATTTGAAATGACTCGATGTTTCTTGCGGATACTTGTCACATTCTGATGCGCACTGAAACGATTCGACACTCGAACCTACGTGCGATGCCTACCTCTATATTTGCATTTGATAATAGAAACTATTTCGCGTTATCTTGTACCGGCACTACCTGCAGCACTCTGCTGAATATTGGACGGCGATTGTAGCAAATTTTCCAAGTCTTCAAATTCCATAGTTTCAGGCGTAAAGTATTCGGACGAGGAATCTGAGATGCCTGTAAGGTGCTGCCCACTCTGGCTAACCGACAACTCTTGGGAGCTGGTCGCGCTTATTTCCAAGGGGTAGCTTTCGGACAATTGAGGCAGACGCTGGGCCTCAAGCGCTTGAGCTACGCCTGGCGGCGAGGAGGGTAGACGGTAGGTATGACCCAATACAACAGACGGATCAACGGAGTAGTGCGGTTGCTGAACGGCATCATCGCAAGACACACTCAACGACGATATTCGTTGTGGGGGAACAGGTGCGGACGCGTCTGTGTTTGAGAAAACGACAGCGATTGACAGTAATTAAATTGCAGGTTTTGCGGATGTTCGTTTTTGCAAATGCAGAGAAGAACGTTTACGCTTACGTTAACGATTAGGCAAGTCAATCTAAGCGAATCTTCGGAGTTAGACAGTTACTTAGTGAAAACAGATGGTCTGAATAATCAAATTTGACATCATTACGAAAACAGCAGGCAATATTTTTCTTTGCAGGAAGTGCTTGCCTAAAGGAACACCGACATTATCATAGGATTTATGCAGTGCGTTTATGTAAGAGATCGTTATCGTTGTTATTGGTGAAAGAAGCATGGATGCAATGAAGATGACATGAACACAATAAAACATGGAAAAAATTAAATGCTTTTACCAACAGGATGTGAAGGAGACGATTTACTACGACCCTTGCCTTTCTTCTGAGCTCTTCGATGTTTCTTAGCTGAAAAACGCACAGCAAAGCTTGTTAGATCTGCCCTTCTGTTTGAAAAAAGATATTTAACCTACAATCGCCAACCTAAATTACTGTTTTGAAACAATTTGAAAATTTGCAAAACTGACAATAACTTAACAAATTTGAGGTGACATAACCAAAATATGCATTCACCTAAAAAGACTTTTTTTTTACAAGACAACATACAGGTGAGAGTAATTTCCTGGTGCGAAAGAAACAAATGGTCCCAAATCAATAACTATTTTTTAACATTTACAAGGAAAGACCATTGAGTTAATTCCTATTCCGAGTTTTGTCTGGCTAGTGTTGCAGCCAGTGACCCTAATATAAGGCGATTAGTCTTTCTGACTGCAGCACTAGCATGGAATTATTTTCCTTGTCATCAAACCACATAAAACTGCCTTTTGATGGTTTATAAAGAGAAGAAAATATAAAACTAGCAGAAAAAAGTGAATAGATAAAGCCATAACATGGACGATCTAGGCATGTAAGCATTGCATAACAACAACATAAATGCAAAGATTTGAGAACAGATGTTTATGATTTTTAAAAGACAAACCAGCTCAAATAACTTTGAGACAGACAGAATCAAAAAGTTTTGCAAAAACAGTCTTTTACGATCTAATATTGATTTGCTCAAGCCTTTTCATCTGATATGATTCATAGCTATATAAAAAAAACGAACAAAGATTATGAAAAAAAACAAAACACAGTCTTATGATTGGCTATCACCTTGGTATTCTTCCTGTGAAAGCTTTTTGAATACTCTGTAGTTTCCTGTTTGTTTGTCAAGAACATTTCGTCCAGGAACTTCATCGAAGTGGTTTGATTTTTGGATCACATTAAGAAAGTTGCTTTTCAGGGAAGGCCACTTTGGAGGTTGGTTTTCATTGTATTCACCACGATTCCTAGCCCAAGCCTATGTAAATTAAAGCAAAATATGTCTGTAATCATCACGTCCTGACAAAATTAGTGTTTGTTCAATTAAATGTATAAAAACTGACTCAAACCATCAACTGGTGAGAGAGTAAACAGCTACTATTCCTATAATCAAATGACAGCATAAATTAGCAACTCAAAACTGTTGTATTTGAAATGCATTAGGCTAGGCCGATGACATCACCATGCTTATTCATAAAAATATGCAATGCGAACAATAACATGTGAACTCATTTGGGAACAAATTTTTGTCTCATTCCTTTGCTTAAGCGTCCATTTGTGAGAACCTTCCTCACTTAATGAAGTGCACATCAACCTCTGATGAATCAGCAAATTACATTGAGCCAAGGTAGTTGCTACATTTTTATAACAGAAATACTGATGAAAAAATCATGCAGGCCATTTTATTTCAACTTAGGGACTTTGCCAAGGGTTGAATGTTCAGCTTATGACTGTAACTATCATAAATCTTACCAGGAGCCCCATACAATATACCCAAATCTGATGGTTAGCTTAAGTAAAATACAAAACTAAGGATCTATGTGCATTAGAACCATATGCAGATGATCTTAGGGTTGGTGCTGATAATTGTGTGAATACAAATGCTATTAATCATCAAGGAACACATTTGAATGATCTGTTTTTGGAGATTTTCAGAATGGATACATACAAACTAGGGTAAAAATACTAGATGAATGATCAAGTGAACCAAACTTTTCAAGTTTTTGTGAACAGTTATTTTTGTATGCCAGATTCAAGTTTTGCATCTTGTGGTGGTCTTTTACAGCAGATTCTTATTATGAGTTCATGAAATGTGGACAAAGCAATGCTAGTATATATATGGGTTAAAAACAAGATGACAATCTGGTTTACACTCCTGCTAGTGTGATGCTCACTGAAACAAATTGATAAAAAGCAAGTTACAAATAAAAAATTATTGAAAATAAAAAATTTAAACCAACTACATTTTTACTGTTACAATCAGGGCTGTGGAGTCAGATTCCTATGAGCACTAGGAATCAGAGTCAGATTTTTTATCCGACTTCAACTCTGGAAGTCCATTGGATCAATTTTTACATCACACTTCTCAGTTAAAGAGTCCTAACTCATGCCTGTTGAAATGGTGCAATTTAGTTTGAAACTTCTATTGAAACAGATAATTCTTGCTGTGTACCACGATTTCCATTGATTGCTAGCTGCTACAAAATTATTGACAACTAAACTTCATTCCGATTATATTCAAGAGTCAGAAATTTTGAAAAGGACTAAGTTGAAGATTTTACCTCTGGCTCCGCAACCCTGGTTACAAGCACAGTTTCCTTTGAGGATTGACCTTGTTGAGTGCAAAGACATTTTGAGAGACCACAAGCATTTTATCTACAGTATATACCGAGATGGTTATAAATCAAGATTTTAATGTATTTTACAAGTGGACTGCAGTAAAGCAAGTTTCTTCTGTATTTTGAGAGATCATTGGAAATATTTGAGAGACCGTTTGGGTCACTTAAAACACCTTAAAAACACTGGTTGCAAGCAATTGTCTACATTACAGAATACAATTAATTGAGAGAAAGTAGAAAAATGCAACCATTGCTAGCCCTATAAACAAAATAACTTAAAATGTTACCCTGTAAATCATTAGCACATTAAAAATTGTTACACAGATTTTAGCAAAATTTTTCCTAAAATAAAACTTCCTGCAGTCCAGGGCTAAGCACTGCAAACATTGTGAATGCATAATGTAATGAAATCATGCACAGAAGCAAACAATTGTGATGCAATGAATAATATCTAACTGAAACATTCTTAATGATGAAAGCCATTGCCTTATTTTACATAAATTTTAGTATTACTCAGTAAGGCCGTTATTCTATTAATTATGAAAAACTTACACGAAACAATTCAAACTCCTTAACCCAGTGTGGATCTTTCTCCATCTTGTTCCATGGAATTCGAAAATAAATTCTTTCAGTATAATCCAACCATCTTAAACCATAAAATTCTTCATTGTCAAGCTTTTTAACAAGCCACTGGCGAAGTGCAATTTGAAAGTCCTCTGAATGTTTTGAAACCATTTCATGAGAGTTTATATTTATTATCAGGTTTAGCAATTTTACCAAGCTCACCTAAGTGTTATAAAAAATGGCAAAATGATTTAAGGCAAACTGTTTATTGATCCTAGCAGGAAATATAGCTTGTAACCTGAGCATTTTTTTCTAATTATTTGCAAAATATGTTGTTATCTTGTTACATTTTATCAAAAGCATATCTACAAGTAAATCCAAGTTGATACTATTGCTATGAAGTGCCAATATCATATTTTCTGCAAGCATTGAAAATGCTATCACAGTTTGCCCTTTCAAACTGCTCCAAACTAGTACCTAATAAATTTACCTTGACTAACCAATTGAAAGTACACAAATTAAGCCAACTGAAAATTAAGTTGTTATATAACATAACCCAGTATCTAAATCCTGAAACCTCTGGTCAGGTGTTCTTAACCTTATTAGAGATACTGGAGCCTTCAACTTTCATCCATACATTCAATTAATAATCTTTTGTAATTAGAAAAATAGGATATGTCTCTTTCAAACCATATGTATATATTTTAATAACATAGTTTGAACGTATCTCAGAAAATTGGAGCGACACAAATTGAATTTGTACAATTTTAACTCGAATGTTACGGCCATTTGTACCCTGACAAGAAACTCTCTTCACAATACGGTCATAAATCATGCAACCTGTACATTGGACCATGACAATCTTACGTTTGGCGAAATAGTTTGTTATGGACCTCTTGTCAATTTCATCTTATTTATGCATTTCCAATTTCCATGGGCATTTTTCCTCCGAAACAAATTTATCAAGCAAAAAATCTTTAAGAATTTCTACACAAGTTTCAGTAACACTGAAAAAGAAGACTACCTACTCACAGATTCTATTACTATTTTGAATGGCCTAATTTAGGTATTTTCTAACAGTTGAAAGATCACATCTTTCATTAATTGCTATAGCAGCTATGTAATGAAAATTGCATAAAACATGATGATTCATTATTAAAAAGCTTGTTTTTCACTTTTCATACAATATGTGATGCTTTTTGCCAACAACTATCTTATTGATTTTGATTCTTTCTTTGACGTCTGTTTTTTTGCTGATACATTTTGGCCATTTTTTCCCGTAATATAATTAAAAAGTACTGTAGTAGTATTCTTATGACTGAATTGAAAATCCACATATCTATTCTGTGAAACCATTGGTAGCCAGTCAGCCAATCTGCTGTCTTGGTAATACAGTAGAATTTGCCTAATTCGTCACCTCAAGAGGATTAGAAAAAAGTGACGGATTAAGCGAAGTGACGAATTACACAAACAGGTGAAAACTCTATCATACAAGCCTGTTAGTATATACTTTAACATAGTAACTCATACGCATACAGTGCTCTTATTTGTAGTAAAATACAAGTTTATGACGTTGTGGTTGAATACAACAATTAATTCCTCTGCTATGTCTGGACTCCTCCATTCAATCAAGCACATTTTAAATCTTTAATAAACTTTTCTGCGTTCTCTCAATGGGGAGTCGGGTCGTGCTTCGCACCTTGTGTATAAATTCGAAAAACAAATTGCAAGGTGCAACAATTCTCAGATAAAGATCCTTAATTTGTTTGAATTCCCACACGTACTAGCTGCTTAGAAATCTAAAGCCAAACTGCAAATGACGAATTAGACTAACAAAACGCTTCTCACAGATAGAAAGAGGTGGCGAATAAAGCAAATTGACAAATCAGATGAACAGAAATGTACACAAACGATAGGGATTCTGCTGGCCGGGACCAACAAAGAAGTGACAAATCAAGCGAATTGACGAATTAAACGATGACGAATTAGACGAGTTCTACTGTACTTGATAAATAAGGGTATTCTGATTTGACTTCAAGCTCTTAAATGCTCTGTCCATAGACCTTTATGAAAAATTCGTTCCCAGGGCACTATTATGCCTAGAAGCGCACCATAAATGCTTTTTAGGCTATATCACAAAAAATTAAATGTCCGACATATATGTGTTTTCAAGAGGTTAGAAAATATTTGCTGTAAAGGTGTGTGTCTGCAGAGTAGTACGTAGGCTTAATCATTTAAAAGCACCTGACTTATTTATTTAAGGAAGTGAGTACGGATACGTCTGGCCTGACACAATTCAAATAAAAAGGTGACTTTGTCAGTTCAACGGCATGGATCTCGTAGCCTAAGGGTAATGCATTACGGCTGCTATGCCAATGGTTTTCCATTCGACTCTCACCTTACAGACTTTTGTTTTTTTTTCTTTTCTTTTTTTCAGGCTTACGTGTTACCTTTAGGGGTTAGTGTTAGAATTAAGTTTGGGCTATGGTTAGGGTTTATCTTTTATGTTTAGTTCGTTTCTACCAAGCCTTCTGCATTCTCGTTGTGCGTTACTGTTATGTCACAGGTGGCAATGGCATATGAATTACTTTTCAAATTTCAAGATCCACAGGTGTATCTATAGCCACTGCCTTTATTTAATGTAACAAAAAGAAAAAAACATGACAACTAATCTGAAATCTGACAAATTTCATGAGTTTCCCACAAACTAAAAAAAATTGCAAAAAAATAGAGTTACGTTTTACCAAAGACAAGTGTTGTTATTTTGTGACAATATTGACAGCCCTGCAAGAATAACCGTAAATGTGCAGTGTTAGTGAAGACGCAATTATTAATACAGAGGTGGCTGCAATCATATTTTCAGACTCTGACTCCGGTTTTGTTCTAAAATGTTTGAATCCTGATCCAGCTTCGAAGTTTTTTTTTATATCAAGAAACCGAATAGTGTTCAAACACGGAAAACCATCTAATGTACGTCTACTATGCAACCAAAATTAAACAACATTTGCACTTGTTTTTAAGCAATTGCATTTATAAATAACAACTCAGAGTCAGACTCCTGCTACTGTCGAAAATAAAGTGTCTCCGGGTCTGGTATTTCAAAAATTTTTCACTTCGGTTTGGGTCCGACTCCGAAAAAACTGCAGAATACTGCCGGAATCGACCCCAGCACTCTGGACGTACAGCCAGGGGCCACTTCTACAAGCGTTGCCTGTCTGTTCTCTTCTGTTTCCATTTGGGAATTTCCCTTAAAAAAAACTGAGCTCTCGCTTGGGGTAGTTGTACGTTCAGTCAACCATGACCTTTCTCATAACTACAACCGGCGTCAAGCGAAATTTCTGATCTCTGCGAAATTTCTGACCTATTCTTGTTTGTCAGATATTTTGCCTCTCAGAGTAAAAAAATAAAGTTTGGCGATTACTTTTTTGATGTGTGTTGTGTAAATTAAAACTTTTTGATTAGATCTCAGATACCCACAACAAGCTACAGTAGCCTACCTACGGGAAAGCATAACCACTGAAACATAATGGACTTTTTCTTAGATTTCAATTATTTTTATTTTTTAAACCCTAATTCGACGTACCTAAACACTAAACCCTCAGCCCTAATAATAAGTTTTCTCAGCATATTTGATATGACCACTAGGGTTGCCAGATTACTTGAATTTTTTTTGTTTTTCAAGAGATGCGGTGGACTACTTTAATGGGTGTGCGCAGAGGGGGGAAAACGTGTTTTTGCCCCACCAAGAAATTGGGATTAAGAACAAAAAAATATTAGAAAATTTGAAGTCAGCATCTCGATTCCCAGGGCCGTCCCTAGTTGGTTAGGGGCCCAATGCAAGATCTATGTGCTGGGCCCCTCTGGGCAGTGGGCAGGTAATGTTATGACGTCATCGTGCTCAGTCAACCGTGTTAAGACCTTTTCGATGAAGATGTTTTAGCAAAATGGCCTATATGAAATATGAATACGAAAAAGAAAGGTGAATTATTGGAGTTGATCTGTATGTACAATGTAATGCAACATTTTCTTTTATTTGGAGGGGAGTAGGTAATGTGTCCCCTAGCTACATCGATAGCAAGGAGGTGCTGAAATAATTTTGCCACCGCAACTTTTCATCACTGATTCGCTGTTGATTTACTAAATCAAACCAGCAACACTTCGTTAGTGTTTGCTCAGCCTTGAGCAATTGAACACTTGCCTGTAGGCCTACATGACAGTTGGACTTTTCATGCTCAGCTAAGCACAATCTAGCATTATACCAGTCAGAAAGGCTATCAATGGGTAGTGCTGTATTAACATCGGAAAACATGCTTACAAGAAAGCAAAATATCCAATTTTTCCAGCTGAGTGCACCATCCATTTGCTTTGCATCACCTCTCCATTGGATAATTTGCGTTGTAAATAGCAATTTGAAAATTTCCTGCCTGCTACATCTTTGGGAAATTAATAATTCAAATCTAACGTTTGTGGACCTTTCGCGATTAGAAAATTTCGCTGAGCTGTTGAAAGACGTTTGGCCCAAGACGCAGGATCCTCACAATTTTCGATAAAGCTAACATTAGGATTGTCGTTTATCCACTCAGAATCTGAATCACACTGCTGGCCCCAGGTATATGATGATGTAGCTTGTTGTGCAGGTTGCACAGGAGATACAGGAAGATTGTGCAGATCTTGCTCCTTCAATATATTGAGTGATTTCCTATCTGATTCCTCGATCTCGGCGGTACGAGTCTTCTAAACGATAATTTCTTTAGTGCTCCGCTGACACGCTTTCTTTCAGTTTCCTTCGCTGCTTTCATCTTCCTCTTTTCATTGCCACAACGGTAGGTTCTGCCTATGTCACGTTTTCGTATCAGCATTTGTTATGTGGAGCATCTTTGTTTCCCTAAACAATATTTGGTTATTTCAGCAAAGTCGCCAGACAGCAATTACAAATAAAAATCTTTTAACTTTGCAGATATTTTGCATCAGTTTCGATCAGGGCCGGCCCTAGCAGATGCGGGGCCCAATGCAAGACCTGGGCGCGGGGTCCGATGTAAGACCTGGGCGCGGGGCCCCTCTGGGAAGTGATTTTATGACGTCGTCGTGTTCAGTCAACCGTGTTACGATCGTGGTAGAGCGCAGATATGCAGTACTGAACTAACACTAGAATTGAGCACGTTTGCTAACGTTCGAGAGGAAATTTGCTAGTTATGACGAGAAGGTTCTTTTTTAACAATGAAATTTATATGGCGTTTCTACTGAATTCTCAAGCGCAAGTTGTATCTGGCAAATAATGAATCATCTACCCAAACACCATGGTGCGCGGCCCCAGAGGCGCTGGGCCCAATGCAGCTGCATCGGTTGCATCGGCGTGAAGCGGAACGATCCCCGGTGCGGTTCCACTTGCACAAGGGTCGAACCCTCAGTCTCCGGAAGTGATTGAAGCCAATTGTT
>JGI24021J15306_10001429_pt1 | contig 23344 bp, 15 predicted proteins | sample Ectturendosymbi1_FD_15306 | JGI IMG/M metagenome (IMG submission 15306) | reverse complement strand
ATAGAAATCGGGTGGCATATAAATACTTTCACCCGACCAATCGATTTCTCTTGCAAGTTCTTCGGACATATAAAATGTGATATATCCATACCATGCCATGCCCTGCGAAGTCACACATTAAGTGCCTGAAATTGGTGACATAAAGGCGTTTGAAGATTTCTGACTGGACAACCACAAATGCTCTTGCGGAATTTCTCCCTCTGCTGAGGCAGGTGGAAAATTCTGCTTTTCGGAATGTTGTGAGGAAGAGTCTGATTGGGACATGTTGTGGGAAATAGCAGAGCATATATCAGCAGCGTTCTCTCTTTACTTTCTCGTTCAACAACATTCAAAGCAGTCGAGTAGACGTCGACAAGAGGTTCTTCGCTATCGTCGTTATTCTTACTGTAAAGGCAACAGCATTTACTAGTTTCCTTTAGTTAGGTCAAAACGTTGGCTATTTAAACAATCGTCACGTGATTTTAAACATTCTGTTTCTTGCTAGCTATTTTGATGCAATGATAGTGTCACCTTGCATTTACGCGGAGGCGGACGTTTACAGTTGGAATGGGCAATTGTGTTACTACAAATACTGAAATATAAATTTACCTGATGTCAAACAAAAGGTTTGGGCAAACGCATAAGATCGGCGGAATAAATTTGGGACCCGTGGCCCCTAATTGCATCCGCTAGCACCTGCAATGCTTTTCAGTTACCATTAACATTAACTTAGTGATTTCCCTAGATGCACAGTTGTGGTGTTAAAAAAATTATTTTAAATTTTTCTCAATTTGTGGAACTCCTCTTCGGACGGTGGAAGTGTCAACTTGGATCTCATCTGTAAAAGCTTTTTTAACTACTGTGATANGCTATCCTATCCGTTTGAATTTTCTGAATTTTTTGTTTATGACCTTGCTCGGGAAGTAACCTTGGATACATTTTAGCACTGAAACATGAAATATGGCGAGTTTGGCTGGGTTTTGAGAAATCCAGGTGTGTAGGTTAACCTGCCGCTGTACGCGGTGTACCCAAATATTTTTAATTGTTCAGGTCGTTTGTGAATTGTTTTGTCTACTCTTGCTTGTATGTACAGTTTTGGATGGTAATATTTTCAAGTGTTTGCTGTGATTTTTCCGATATATTGATGCAAGGTCATGATACACAGTATTATAAATTTCCTTGAGTTTGCTCACTTTTGTTCTAAAAGTAGCGTAAGTGTGTTAACTAATTCAATAAGCGTGGACTTCTAGATGTTGTTTCGAACACTGTGAACTTGTGTAAACCGCAGGGAAAGCTTTGTGACTTGAAGACACTGCAGTCAACGAATGATTATAAAGTTCAACGGTTTACTTTTTGCAGCAAAGGCACAATTTTATGAAACATAAATAATAGATAAGAAACAATAAAGCACAAAGCAAGACATCTTTTCCTAGTTGGTAAACGGGCAGTGTCTGTAAATATGAAATGTTCTTAGAATGGAGTCGAAAATAGAACACCTCAAAACATTCACCCATTAAACGAATCAATTTTTTAAATGTTCAGGCCCTGGACCCAGGAGTCTGCAACACCGGCCATAGATCAAAGTCGCACAATTGATGGACTAAATGTACACTCAGTACATGTGAACGACCAACTACTCATAAACGGGCAAATTGTGCTCGGTGATGTATTTTGCTGTTGTACGCTTAAGCTACTATGAATTATACCACGAAATATTGCTGAATACGCACCATGACGGAATGATAATAACGCAATCTGCTTCTCCCATTTGTGCACGCAACCATTCTGAAGGGCCAGCATGGTAAATTTCTACCAAGCTGCGCAAGTTGCAAGTTATCTTCATTCCAGCACTTTCGAGTTGTTCGATTTCAGTCTCGCTTGCACTGTGCGGTTCGCTTGCAATGACTAGCACGTTCTTTTCTGTAAAACCTGTAAAGCACGTCAAAGGTGTTAGGTGATGCACGTTCTTTGCTGAAGCGTAGCAAAGCATGTTTAAACTAAGGTATTTGTGAAAACGTGTTTCGCTTTCACACAGATCTACTCAAAAAGCACATCCGCACACAAGATCTCGATTTCATGCGGTTTGGATACCTACCCACGACACAAGGGTCACAAATTTTTTTGCCACACTTTCAAATGTGGAAGGCAGGGTTGCGGATCCGGAGATAAAGTGTCCGACTCCGACCTTTCCAAAATTTCAAACTTCTTAACGTAAAATGAATGAAATTTAGCTGTCATCAATTTTGTAGCAACGAGCACTCAGCGGAAATCGTGGTACACAGCAAGAATTCTCTGTTTCAACAAGTTTCAAATGAATGTATCATTTCATCAGGAATTCCCAACTTGGGAATGTGATGTAGAAATGATCCAGTCGGACTTCCGGTGTCGAAGTCGAGCAAAAAAATCCGTCTTCGACTTCTAGTGTTGTTAGGAATCCGACTTCACCCAAAAACCTCCTAATCCTTGCGACTCCGACTCCACAACCCTGGTAGAATATAATGTCTTTAATGGTGTCTGTAACCAGTTTCAATCTCGAACTTTGTTATTTTTATGGAGTCAATAGTGCAACCTCTATTTTATTGTTAGCTTACCAACAAAACTGTCAATTTCAATTTGGTTGGGGAGGTTTTCTGACCACATGTGCAATTACGCCTGGAAAAATAGGATGATTGATATATCTTGCTGTCCGATGAAACTAACAACCATCTGTCCACCTACTACAATAAACTAATAAATGCACAGCGATTAGTTGCAACTCTTCGAAAGGCGTACTGTCCCTCATAAAGTTTTCGACAAAATTTTTAGAAAGTTGTATTTTTGTAGCAGTTCTAACCTGTGTCAAAAATATTTTAGTTTTTCCGTTTTCGCTTGCAGCAAATTTTCCAACTTTTTTCTTGTGCGTGGTCGCAGATTAAAAATGCTGTAGTCAAACTGCAAATTATGCAATTTTGATCCAGTGCGTAGACTCACACAAACCAACCTTTCATATGCCTGCAACGATGGTACAGAATACCGAAAACCATCAGAGCAACGAAGACAATTGGGATGACTATGCATGCAATCCAGCTATAATTTCCTGACGTCATGGTTGTCGCTGTTGACACCGTAGCTGCCAAAGTGGAGGGAGGGTTGGACTGTAGCCGGTCAGCTGCACGAGAAAAGATACCACAATAAAGGACTGATTAGGAGTAGGGTTACCAACTTTCTGTTTCGCCATTCCGGGACACTATAATACCAAGAATTCCAAGATTGATGCAACAGAAGCTTACGAAACACGATGGACATCAAAAGCAACAGCGCGTGTTGCGCGTCATAGATGATGATTGTGCAGCGTTGGCCTAATAACATCTAGGGCCCTAATTAATTTTATCATAATAGAAAAAATTCGTGAAATGGTGAATCTTTAAGACATAAATGCACAAAATTACTAAAACAGGAAAAAATTTTCAAAGTTATATCAATCTTAATTTACGGAAATATTGTAATCAATGAACTCTCGCTAAGACAAAGAGCTGTCAGTAACTTCCGGGACAAAAGTGACCCAGCCCGGGACACCGGACGCCAGATATCAATTCCGGGACTGTCCCGGCCATACCGGGACGGTTGGCAACTCTAATTAGGAGTAGGATGTCAGCTTAGGGCCATTGGTGCAACAGCTTTTGCAAGTTATAGTCGGAGGATTCCAAACTGATCGTAGCCAATCCACAACATGTGAAACGACACTGGACAATGCATATACTCATGTCACAACCAAGAGAACATTACTTTCTTGAGGCCCACCTCCTTGAAATGAGTGGTAATTCTAATATTATGAAAATGCGCCCATAAGAGCAACAACAGAAAAAGCAATGGTGGTTGACATGAAATAACATTGGACATTTGGAAAAACAACTGTTTTCATCGGCAGCAAAAATTATTTAAAGTGCGGAAATGCACTACAGAGAATTTCGCTATGGAGCGGCGAAAACGCACAGAAAATGTCGGGAAAATAACTATCATTCACCATTGCAAGTGCTGAATCAGCAGCAATCTACGGCGCCTAAGCCACACATTAAAATACATAATAGATTATCGAGCGTCAGAGTGCGGTATTTTCCTTGATCAACAGCGACTCGAGTAATATCAAGCATCTTCAATCACTGCAAGGTCTAAGACCTCTGGTTCAACAAAACTGACAACACTACTTAGCTTGCGCATGCACCTCTGAGAATATCTGTGTTTTAAGTCTGCTAATGGAGTTGCTGCGAATCTGACCAATGCAGGTTTTGCCGAAACAGCACGTAAACTTGCATAGGGTATTTGAGGATTTTAAAACACATTGTGCCTGCTTAATTGGCAAGCTTGCTTGAACTGTTAAAGTTAAGTTTGAGTTTGGATCGTTACTTACACAGAATTTTCCAACGTACAAGCTTTAAATGCAAACTAATTTTAAACAGCGTTTTTTCATTTTTTTCGAGATCTTCATGCATGACGAGAGATTGTTGTTAACTAAACACAATGCAAAAGCGAATTGGCAAGGTTTCTATTGTACTATACTTCGGAGAAAAGCTAGACTATTTTCTATGCAAAACAGCCTGGGGGTTTACGGTAGGGTCACGGTTTATTTTAGAACTTTTGCAACAATCGACAGCATCCGTGATAAAATCACAGCGAGTGCAGGTGCATTTTCGCATTTCAGTCTTTTTAGAAATTGTGCAAAAAAGGCATTCCAAGATTAAATGATCACTGATGACGTCACGCAATCAATCAACCATGAAGCAGGTAGCACGCCTAGATCGGACCAAGGACCCTACCACTATAAAATTCGTTTTGCTTCGTCTAGTGGTGGTGCAACGCATTGCTACGTTGTAAGCTCGAAACTGTTGATCATTTTACGTGTTCATTGCAGGAATGCATACTTGTTGGGAATGGACGTTGCTCTTAGATGTTCCGCGCAAATCTGAGGAAGAAACAGTACAACTAAATTTTTGTGATTTTGGTAGGTGCGTGATAGGCTGCCATGAATTTGTTTGAAATCAGGAGAGTATTACTCGTGGTCTTGATCAGTTTTTTAAATCTTTGGCGTTGCTGACCGCTGAGAAATTTTAAGAGACCGCAACCGTTTTATCTAACTATGTAAAAATAATCATAGTTGCTTAAACGAATTATTTGTTATCAACAGTTCAGATTTAAAAAATGAAATTAGTTCATAAAATGTCATTCAGCAAAATAGGTTCCCATCCACCAGCGTTAATTTTATTGTCGTTTGCCGAATTCGCAGATTGCAGCATCTTTGATGCTCGCTTTGTCACTGTTCGTCGTTTCTTTGTTTTTGTCACTTCTCAGCTAAGAGCTAAACAAAGTTAGTCGCAGCATTTTGTTTGACACCAAGGGTAGATCCCGGGGCGGCGATCACCTCCCTAAAACCTACGAAAGTAACTTTTTTCACCATAATTTTGTGCAACTCGGAAAACAATATTCGCGATATAGAGCCATTTTGTCGTCCATTGTTTTGTAACAGCAGTGTTGTGAAGTATTCTTCATCTCTCTTACAGTAGCGAAACCGTTATGAGACTTGACTACCAAATATTACTGAAATCGCCCTCTAACCTTTCTGGCTGGAACCGCCCTTTTATGACACTGTGTGTATACTATCAGATAGCAAGAATGTCTGGTGGACGATGTCACAACAATGTTGCGTAACAAACGGAATTGTGCTTCACAAGTGCTTATATTGCACGAAAAATTCCATGTGTTTTGGTTTTGCGTTGAAAATGGTTTGTGGGTATTAAATGTGGTCGCTTTCCGAAATGAAAATGCCATTTTGGACGCCCACATCGCGGTTGCAATTCTTAATAGCGAGGTACCCGCTTTGCCGAGGTTCCTCATTGCAGAAAAACACTATATGGAGACCTCCTTGTAGCACCTCCGATATTAACAGCGACGATCTACTGAAATATCTTTGGAAAATAGATTTTTGACGACAACTCGCACTGTAGTGTGTATACGAAAGCAGAACTGGATCTTGGCACTGACAAAAAGCCCCATAATAGCGGGGTGCGCGATTTACCGAGGCGATCGTAAGCTAGGTTTTACTGCATTTTCAGGGACCGTTAAAGAAATTTAGGAGATAGTTTCGGTCCTCAAATCACCTTAAAAACACAAAGGTCCTGGTCATGAGAAGGCATTTTCATCTCCGCTGACATTTCTGTAAAAAAATACAAGAGCAAAACTTCCATTAAAACCCCAAGTGACAGCGTTTTTGGAAGTAAGGTATACATATTCTATCAAGGCCGCAACCAGCTGATATTTTTGGGGGCAAGATGATGGCAGTTTGTTGTTGTACCTAACAACTAAACATGGTTTCGAAAATATCGAGAGAGGGGGCAATTGCCCGGTTGCTCCTCTAGTTGCGAAGATACAAACCGGTGCTGAAAATCTATGTAGCTTAAATCCTGAAGGTAATCGTTTCTGTTCACGAGGATGACTGACTGCGCCTTACTTGCTTCAGAAACTGCTTCTACTGCAGATCAGTTTGTGCCACGTACACAGCAGCCATCGAATTTGGCGACTATACAGGGCGTCGTGTAATCGGAGGTTTTTAAAATGCATTTGCGAGTTCCAATAACTGAATTGAACTTGCAAAATGTAAAAGCGTCAGCTGCATTTCGAATTAAAGTAAAAAAATAGTATGCGGATTGAATTATTACTGCAGAGGAAAGAGAAACAGAACAAATTGTTATTTGTGTATCCTGCGGGAAAAACATACAAATATAAAACTTACGTTCTGTTCTGCAATTCGTCGTGTTCTTAACTTCCTCGTCTTCACAGTCTAAAAATGCAATAGTGATAATCAGATTTAGTAGAATTTCTTTGGGTCGCAAGCAAGCTTTCATACGGGTCGCGTGATGAAATTTTACGCAAATCACTAATATTATGTAAAAGAAAGGAAAATAAACCATTTAGAAAATAACATTTTAACGCACTTGCTTAACAAACCATTTCGATTAAAAAAATCAGTGTCGTCAAGGCTTGCGTTCATAAGTAATTTTATTTGTTACGGTACAACAGAGCAACGCTGAAGCAAACACTGCTAGAATGCACTCGCAACCAGGACGCCAAAAAACTAAAGTTATCTAGTCGAGGAGCCCCAAAACTTTGATAAATCATACACAATTCCACACTGCATAAACACATTATGAGCGTGGCCGCATAAAAACAATGTATAAAGCAAACAATCGACAAAAATACAGCAAACGAAAGCATTGCACTCCTGGAGAAGACTGATGCAACCGCAAAAAGGAACATGACTAAACGTGGCTATGTGAAAACAATCTTATTCCTAATATGAGAAGAGGCAATTCCTATACTGTTGCAAAAGGCGACATGGGGCAAAGTTTTCAGCCCTCTTCGATTTCTGTCTAGAGCGTAGCCCCTCTATAAGAAATACTTCTTTTTCTAGAATTTGTAGAAACCCTGTGTATAAAAGTTTGGGTTGCCAGCGAATCTGGTTTTGTAAGAATGAACACTAGAAATATTTAGAAAAAAATTGTCATAGATTTGCGCATCGCACCGTGAAGTACAGTTTGTTGATAAATTTTACCAATTCAAGTCGATATTTATCAGTTAGCTTCACCACATTAAGACAGCTGTGTCCAACCCGCGGCCCGTGGGCCGCATGTGGCCCAGTCAATAGTTTTGTGCGGCCCAGTTTAGTTTCGCTGTAGTTAAAGTATCCCATGTACTGACAACCTGTTATTTTGATAATCTTGAATTTGACATTTTTGATGCAGATGGTTTTCAGTACCACTTTATCACGTCTGTTACCATTGCAGTTATGATTCGAACAATTTCAGTATATTAGTTGAAACTAAATTTAGTTTGCTAAAATCAAAATAAGTCATTCGATGTGCAGCCCTCAATAATATGTCATTCAATGTGCGGTCCTGGTTAAGATAGTGACTTAATTTTGGCTGAGTAAGCCATTTGGGTTAGACATAGCTTTTCTTTATGCAGGAGTAAAATGACAACTATAATTACTAAATGTCCTTATTCTTATGCAAAACGTTTAACGCAGCATTTCTTAACATTCTTCTACCTCAGCACCCCTTTTGGTCACGCCTTAGCAGTCCAGCACCCTTACGATTGGCTAAAACCTAGTTGTTATAAGGTTTACGAAAAAACAAGTGCAGTACATCATATTCCTTTTAGCTTTGACCGCCACATATGTGACCTTCCCCAGCACCACCTGAATTTGATGTCAGCACCCCCTGGGGGTGCTAGCACCCTAGGTTAAGAAACCCTGGTTTAAAGGTTGCAGGACGGAATTATTGCTGTACTTCGTGTCATAATACAGTATTGTAAATGACAATAAGCGAAGAGTTTGTTTAATTTCGTTTTTTCAATAAATGAGCATCATTCAGTGTATTGTGGGTAAATCTGGTAATCTTGTTTGATGAAAGGGTAAGATATTTAAAAAGTTTAAGAACCACTGTCTAGCTACATTGGTTCTGCCATTTGTCCAGAATGTTCCAGGAAAGGTTGGTGAGGCAAGTTCTGCTAGCTGCCCCGACGGGAATGCGGCCCATATAGGTCGTCCAAGGAGCAGATGGCGTTCGTGACTACATCTCCGACCTTGCTTGGTCCCGTCTTGGTGTGGAGCCAGCAGAACTATCTAAGATTGCTGTTGATCATGAGGTATTTCGTGTCCTCCTATAGGGTTGCTGCCCCCGCAACAATCCCCAGAGAAAAAGAGGGCATGAAAATGAATAAAAAAATGAACTGAATCTCACAACAAAAATCCGGAAAGCAATCCGTTCAAATTTCCGTTCAAAATCAAATTTTCCCGTTTATATTCGCAACTTCTGCTTGAAATATAAAGGTAAATAAAAGGTCATCCATATACCTTTGCCCTACTTTTAAAAACTTTGCACTCGTTCTGGAATACCACTGCTGAAGCACTGCTTCACGTACTTGTCAATACTCGAAAGCAAGTCTACATTTGCAAACCAAAAGCATTTTGAAAATATTTCGAAAATTGTTAAACTCTCTTTGAATTTTTTCCTAATTCTGTATATTTTTAGAAATGTTTGCCCGGTTTCTCACAAGACTTTTGGTTGAGGAAAGCAACTGAGCGGCTGCGGATAAAAAGTGTTGGTTGGAAGTGAATGAAACCACCTGGCCATTGCGACCTGGTTATGGAATTTTTAGGTAGTGCCATTCTGCGCCCAATTACCTAAGTTGTTGTTACCTGGTATTATTATTGCTTCACTCTTCACGTGTTCCCAACAGCTGGAATTACATGGAATGCTAACCACGCTGACCAGGTAGAATCCACTGGGTCGAATTGGATTGTCCCGGAGACCAAAACATGGATAGTTTAGTTTTATCTGTAAATAGTAACAATCATTTCCTTATGCGATGCTATGGGTGCAGAAAAAACGATAAAAAAAGCAAAAAATAAAGAAATTCATTTATGAATAGTGAATTTTTTGGTGCGATTGGCTGAACAAGAAGACCGATGCACCATGTCACGCATTTAAAATGCAATGCTTTATACGGGCATTTTCCTTTTTGAATAACTTAGTACTATTGCTCTGCGATATTTTCGAGACGCACAAATGATGTTTAACATATTAACAGCATGTGAGGTTTGCCCGGTGCAACGGGTGCATTAGAAACATGTGCAAAAATTCCGTACCATAATGGGAAGAAACGTAAACTACAATACGTGCAAATCAGAGTTGTAAATGGGCCTCAATTTGAAGCCCGAATCCGGCCCGAGACGAAATCACAAGCCGGAACCCGGCCTGAGCCCGAAATTTATTTTTGAAGCCCGATTTAGGCCCGAAAGCCAAATTTGCCAAGTGGATCAAGATATGCGCAACTGCGGGTTATGAAACAACGCAGTGTGCGGGTGTAGCTGCAGGTACCCGTTTTTGTCACAACCGAAATAGCAATCACCGTGACCAAAAGATTGGCTCAAAAAAGCACAAACTTAGCTTGTTTATGAACGATGAAATTGCGGAATGTTATGCTTCTCAAGGAAAAGACACTTTTCCACGATGGAGCTATGGACATGAAAGAAACTATCTAGGATAGCGCTACAGGCATGAAAGCTGGCTTGTAGGTCATCGTTTCGTAAAACAAGTCAAGAATCGCGTAAGTGATTGATCTCTTCGACGCAATGCCATCCCGTGCTAATTTCATTGCCGTTGTTTTCGACCTCTCAAAAAGAGTTTGAGACTAATCCGAACAGAGATCATAAGCACACAGCCGTGTTTGCAAATACAACTAGCTGAAGAAAAATCATAATCACTTCATTCACAGAAATCACCACGGTGAGTGCAACAAAAGTAACGAAAGAAAAAATCTTCTACTCTGAATGTTATAAAAATGTTTTGTATGCAGGCCCGAAATCTGCTCGAAACATTTTGACAAACTTAAGCTCGAATCCGGCCCGACCCGACTTACGACTCTGGTGCAAATGATTCTTGCAAATGCTCTTGAAAACAAGTAAATTAAAATAACACATGCTTTATCACCAAACAAGAGCTCAGTTCTGCAGCGAGTCTGAGAAAAAACACAGTTGGCAGTCAAGGAAAACTCACATTTTCACTGTTATTGTGATAAAGTTTATCACTAAAGCATAGTCACTGATTTCGCGACGGCTACCGCTGATCACAAAGGCCGTGGACAGACGCGCAGCGACTATGGACCGGATTGACGTGGTATAATGGCGCTGCTACACGCTGTGTTTAAGTCCGTCGCCGAATTTAATGTGCGCTCTTTCCAGGGTCAAAAAATATTTGGTACATTTCGTGCCGTATCTTATTTGACAGCATTTTGACCTACAGTGCCGCCTTTCCGGGTTCGACGATTCGTTACCCCCTTGTGTCCATTAGCACAGTTTGCGACAGCGATGACTGTACAGAACGTTTTTCTTTTCTCCTCGTGCAAAACGCGCCATAAATTTTCCGTTCCCTCTATTTTCCAGTTAGTGATGTTTTCGGCTCCAAAGGGTATAGCCCAAGGTATGCCATTTGAAGAGCTTTCTGACAAACTAAAGACTGAAAATCTGAGCTATGGAACCCAGATCGTTTTGGTAAGTACTCTTTGTTTAGCCAAGGCCTCATAGAAAACACTATACAAGTCCATCTAGGAGGCCTTGGTTTAGCGCGCAGTTGCAGTTTGCCAATCTGCGTTGAAGTACTTGTAGTTGGATGACAGTCGTGAGCTGCATAATTACTTTACTGTAAATAACCACAATTTTGTGCTTGTCTAATTTGTTAATCGTTTGTCGCGCGCTCGGCTAACCGACAGCTAAGTCTGTTCGCTCAGTTCAAGCTGCGCTTGTAGAATGCTTAGTTCTGTTTCTTTTGTGTTTCAGAAATCGTATCCGACTCTAAATTGTTGTTGAAGCTCGCTACTTAAATTATGACAAGTGTTTGCGCTGATCATCTTCCGTTCCGTAAGCGATCGCTGAAGAGAATGCGAGGCTGCAGTTCTGTTGATGCGCGGAATTTGTGAGGTGTTAGCGTAGGCGAAGGGTTGTCGGATACGTGTTGAAAAACTTTGTCAGTGCTAGCTCTCCACAACTTGCAACGAAGGCTGGCGCCGCAACAGGCATATTTGACCTGAACGTGATTGACATCGTTGGTAACCAAGCGAAAATCTCCTTAACAGTTAGCCTCATGAGCAGAGCACCTCCGTAAGGTCTTTCTGTACAAATATTCCGTCACGAAAAATATGATCGAAACAACGTTTTGTCTATGACGGCACTTGGCTTATGATTGCGGTTGTTGCAGTGACGGGAATACCAGAGCCAGTTTTTGCTACAAGTGCGTTGATAATGAACTTATTTTGTTACCATTGGTTTAGGTGAGACTCGTAGCAGCAACACTTTTAAAATTGCGGTCAATAACTAAACAGCAAGACATTTTTCCCAATTTCTGTTCACCATTTTTGGCGGTATAACAGGTTGTGCTGTTCACAGATTGACTATAGCTCTCCCAACAATGTACTTGGACCAGACAGTGCAACCTCTATGCTTTGAAAGTGCTAAAGGTTTCGGCAACTACGGACAAAAAGAATCGTGGGAAGTTGGTTCGTACGCAATTAGTTTTAGACAAATAACACTGCACAGATATGGAATTCTCATTGGCAATCAAAGATCTAATGCGCCATAGTATTCTTCACGATTTTATGGTTGACAGATAGTTGATAATCCTTAACGATTTGTTGATAAACTTGTTCTCTTTTTGCAAAATGTCAACCTTTGTTATTACAACCGGTCTGAATGACAGATTTTTGAGCAGCGAAAATAGAAATAAAAGTAAAGGCCCATACTTACATGGTCGAAGGTTTTCAAAGATGCACCCTCTTGTGCAGTTGAAGATTTTGTGACAATGAAGTTTGATTCAACCTCATCGCCGTCTTCAAACACTTTTACCGTGAAGGCAATTTGTTCGTTCATAGCAATTATTGCTGCAAAACAAATGCTTAACTTGTAAAACCATGCCTTTGTATTCACATAAAACCCAGACCATCAAACATGAAGTATGTAACTATCTCTCCACATAATTGTCGGATTTTCAATACTGTCGGATTTTTAATTCAGTTTCGAGAGATTATTTTTTTAAAGCAACTCTAAAACTGTGAATAAAAACATCATCCACACATTTTCCTGCTTCTTTATTTCAATTCGTCTACATGTTTCAAATGAACTGTTCAAGTTTTGAGGTGAGGCATTGGTCTTTTGACACACACTATAGTAGCTTGTGACTTTGCACTATTTTTCGAAAAATTTACTTGTATGACACACGAAGAGCTTAAAGTTTTAGCGATTCAAGGTCCTACTCTTAAAGGTCTTTGATGGTATTTACTGATACAAACGTTCCCTGGACCAACTAGCTTTGATAAATTTTACAGGTGAGCAGCAACCATTGACATTTACCACTCCTTTTGGAACACAGCAAATTTTAACTAAGACAAATCCGGTGCTTACTGATACCATCTTCAGCTAAAAGAAAAGAGTATTACGGAACATTCTTAACCCAGAATATTTATTTACATTCAAAAATATTTGACGATCAAGGCAGGCATCTCATTTTTCTAGGTAATAGTACGAAAAACTTCTCTGGTGAAAAACATTGCCATGAAAAAACAACACGTTTTTGAAAAAGAGAAGAAACGGCGAAAAATCAAATGTTTTAAAGCCACTTACTCCTTGAAGCAAGTACCATTTCACTTCTCTTTCGAGCAACAAAATAACAATTTTGATGGAAATATTTCTGCGAAAAGACTACGGAAATCTAAATCGTGCTTATATTTATATTTGTAACCATGGGCGTCCGCAGGGGGGGGGGGCAAAACGACATTTGCCCCCTTGCAAATTGGGACTAAGAACCAAAAATTTCGAACAAACCTGAAGTAAGCAGCTTAATTCCGATTAATTTATTTAATTCTTACACTGACAGTTTATTTACCGGCATAACCTTCACACTGCACACGAGCCAGGTTCACTGTTCTGATTCAATGCGCTGTTGAGAGCTTGTGTCCGCTCCTTTCCAGGCAAAACTAGGTTGCGATTGCGAAGCTTGCATGCGGATTGTTCTACTGTTGGTCCTTATTGCGTAACAATAACATGGCAGCAAATCCTCAAAGGTTTACTTCAAGTTACGGTAGTAGCAAAGGTTGCGGCAAGTTTGAAAAGTCCATTGTTAGTGTCAGTGCCGGATTAAGGTGGCGCGAGGCCTTTAGCATATAAACAGCGTGCGGTGGGGCCCGAAGTTAAAAATACACTTGAACAAGTGAACCACTGTTAAATCATAAATTCTTTGGACACCATGTGCCTTCCATTATGCAGACTAAATTTCGTAAATACGAAAAACCTGGTGCTAAACAGCAACTGGTGTGTAGATTATGGACTATGGACTGGCATCTCTGCCAGTTGCACTGGTGTAGGAGGCGAGTGTAAGCGCGCCCCCAAAAGTTTTTATTTGGTGAAAATCCAGTCAAAATCCGTGGAAATCTGGGCAAAATCTCTGAAAACCTTCACAAAATCCCTGAAAATCTGAGCAAACTCCCTGAAAATGTGAGCAAAAAGGCGCCCAACATGCTTTGATTTTAAAAAATGCCACCCAAAATCATATTAAGAGCTTTCTTTTGGAGGTCACATTTTTGGAGCTTTTTTTTCAGGCAAGTTTGTGCAACAATCCTCCGCACCCCCAAAACTTTGCCTGTTCCTACACCTATGGCCACTTGAACTCATTGCACCTAGCTACTATTTACAGCTCATACGGTGTCAGTTGCTTGTAAGGCACCTTGATAAAACAAGATAAAGATGAGACTAGGAATAAAGTTTAATCAATCATGCCCTATCGTAAATCACCGCTATACGTAAATCACCGCTCGTAAATCACCGCTGCAGTTAATTCCTAAAGAAAAACAGATTTTCAGAAGAAAAACCCAGAAAAGCATTGAAAATCACAGATCTAAGGGCAAAACCGCATGTTTGGCGCCACTGGCCAAATCATTGTGAAAGTACCAAAGATGTAACGCAGCTTATAGAACAGGTCAATGCGACCTAATAATATTTTCTAAAAATGCCATTCAAAACAGTGCGATCAAGCAATATCTGGAAATTGCTGCAGTTTGGCCTCAATGCCTGAATGGTCCCATAATGTTGCAATAGCATTCATTTAACTTCTTATGACAAATTTAGCAACACAGTGACTTCTTGGACTGAAACAATTTCATACATGATCCGGGTGGATATTACGGGAGGCATACGAGGTAGTTGCCTCGGTCTCCCCTCTTTCAGAGATGCCGTGAGGGCCCCTCTTTTGAGTGTTTTACACTTAGTTTTTGCAGTGCTTTGTTAGAAAGCTTATGAATGACTCTAGAGCCACATTTAAGCTCTGAACCAAGTCATACGTTTGTCGAAATAAAGCAAAAATTGTGTGCAAACGTTCTAAAAGGAGCGCCTCAACAACCGTGTAGATGTATGTAGACAAACAAGAATATAAAATCAAATGACTTCAAAAAATTTACGATATGAAATTGACTTCCACGCAGAAGCAAATTCCCAGACAGAATGAAAAATTTGACTTGTTTTCAGCGAATGAAGATTCTGTATAGCGTGTGCAAAATATAGGACCCCCTTTCTGAGAGTTTGCCTAAATTCTAATATCTACCCTTGCATATAGAGAACAATTTTCACAGAAAGGACCGCGGGGACCCCGAAAGCGCAGGGCTCGTAGCAATTGCTACATTTTCTACTATTGTTAATCCGCCACTGGTTAGTGTGAGTATGACCTATGTACGTGAGTGAACAGCTTTAATTAAACAACGCTTATGCAGGCTTTTTTTTCACACAGTAGGCTACATAGAAATACGTGTCTTGTTAGAATACAACTAGGCAGGCTTGTGGGAATATGTATTAATCGTTTAGTTAAGTACTTTTCGAAGAGTGAAAGCGTGGCTTCAATCGACGATGTCAGATGAGCGCTTGCCCGGTTTATGTATGAGGAGCGTTCACCATTAAAAATCAGCACAGACAAGCAAGGTTTTATTGAAAGGGTGCTTGATCGCTTTGGACGAGATCCCAGACATTTGCAGCTCTTGTTTTTAAGCGACGCTGACAAGTCTTGCTCGGTAAAATAAAGTCACGATTTGTGGTTTCGTTAGGGACCATGGCAATATTTCATTGAAAATAAGTATCCTGCTTGGAAAATCTGCGGACGGCCTATTATGTAAATCAGGGGTGGGCAAATTACGGCCAGCGGGCAGCATTTTGAGCGGTCGCAGGGCAGCCAAACGTACGTAGATAGTATTTATTTCGAGTCTATACCAAAGTAATTTATCGATTAGATTAGGTATTCTCGAGATTTCATTCCGTCTATGTGTACTACAGCAGTGTCAATGTGAAACAAAACAATAAAAGTTATAATAGCATTATCATTAATATACAGTATTTTGAAAGTAGAGTGTAACTGAAGCGTACAAATGTAATATATGCGCCCCCCAGTAGCAATAAAGTTTTCAATGGTGGCCTTCCGTAGAAAATGTTTGCCCACCGCTGGTGTAAATTATCGTAATGTACCTGGTTATTGCTCCCAACAAAGCGCATTATTGTACTTGTTTCCGCAATATGGGCGTCGGAAGGATTTTTTCCAGGGGAGGCGAAATGTGGAACTTTTCCAGGGGTAGTCAAACAGACTTTTTCCGGAAAGGTTCATTAGTGGTGAAATTTCATTTTACCACTAGAAATTAACAATAAATCTTTTTTGCTAAAAATGTAATAGGAAAATGTCAAATTTCAAAATCCAGGGACTTGGTCCTCCCAGTCCCCCTACCGACGCCCAGCAACACGGGGCATTACCTTTGGAGCGTAGAAAGGGTAAAATGTTTTGTTAACGTCCATTTGCACTGCATCGTCAGCAGTCTGAAAAAGGTAAGCAAAATGTCGATGTTGCACCCCCTGGAAAAATTTCTGCGGAAGCCATGTTTGTAATAGCTGTTGCTTTCTACTAGCGATAAAGCGATCGTTATAATTAACTGAAGCAGAAAAGACTAATGCAAATCTCTATAACTTGTGCAAAGGCTGCAACCGATTTGAAAAACGTCTTGGTTTTCGAATTTTCGTTTTATGTTCCGTTTGGACTCAAAGATAAACCAAATCTTAACTTTCAATTTGAAGAACTATTTTGAGCTTTGACTTATAAAATCAGATAAACCGGTGTTTCGTTTTTTGCAAGTAGTTTGGTATCTGACCGATCGCGATTAAAATGAACTTTGTATACCTTTACCACGCCGTCATGAAAAATGCAAAACATTGGATTGCTTCTTAACCACATTTGGCTGTCTCAATGTTGTTATATAAATACTTCTGAAGTTTGCTTACAAATGTGAAAATGATCTCAAAAACTCATTTTTTCACAACTTTTAAGTGCACCAAACGTTTATTTCTGACTTCGCTATTTTCCTATTTTGAACATTTCCAAAACGACAATCTGAACGAAGCTGCTCAATTTTGAGAAAACGTTTTTGTGAAAATACTTACAAACTCGTTACCTCGCTACAGACGAAGTTTTTGGCGTTGAACACTTAGGTCATCCGGGAAGTCTGTTCACAAAGCGATGACTGTGTGTTTATAGCAATGCTGACAACACGAATGTACGCCTCCTATCACAAACAAGGATCCACCCACTTAAAGCATATTCCCCGTACGCAGGAGCGTTCGAGCCTCGTTGACTCATTGCATATGTGCCTAAAATTCCACAAGGCAACTCGGCAAAACTTGCAGCAACAGGTTGCCATATATACTTGCCGCTGCGAGTTTGACGCCAGGTGACGTTAAAAGCGACTTTTCTCTCTTCCCTCTGATTCTGGTGAATGAAAAATTCAACTTTGACGTCTCGTGGACTGGGAGCTGATATGAATTGATTTTCCTGACGAGATTCTGCGTGGAAAGAAATGACACTGACTAGTGACTGACCCTTTCCAGCAAGGCAGCTAAAGAGCAACACTGAAAACTTCGATCAGTCGGAAAATGTATTTATAAAGTGCATAAGCCTCCAGCAAACAAGCAACAAATAGCATATTCCATTCGGTTCTTACGAAGGTACGTCATCAAATCATTTTTTGTTCGTTTGTTACAAAGGGCTCGTTATCATGCACTAAATTGATGTGGAACCTTCAAGACTTTAGCTGTACAAACGGGGTAGGCACGTCAGTTACCCTCCCATGGTCTAAAAGTGGTGAAAACCGTGCAAGATCTTATAAAAAGTAGGCAGAATTACATAAAAATCGGGCCAAAGTTGTTGAAGTTACGTAAAGTGATTGAAACCTCATACTTGGAATTTTTAATATGCATTTTGACAAACTTAATGAAAGTTGGACAGAGGTGTGAAGATGGCCTCTTTTATTAGTGCAGGGGTATGCAAGCTTTTTGCCAGAGAGCCACATAAGCTATTACATACACCAGTTCGAGTTCGAGGGCCGAATATCTTAACGTTATCTGAGCATTTCGGCATGTTTACATTCTCTCAAATCAACACGATTTTCGTAAATATATTAATTTTTCATTATTGACAAAATGTCTTCGCAGCCGGATGTAAATGGCTTCGCGGGCCGAATGGAATGGCTATGCGGGCCAAATTTGNCCCGTGATCCGTAGTTCGGAAACCCCTGGTTCGGTGTGTTGTTCACACATTTACAAAACAAAACGTGGAAAATTCTGGAAAATGTGGTGCAATCATTGAGAAAGTTGAACAAAATGTCTGTATCCACATAAATAAATGGGCTCGCGTACAGCTATGCGCAAAACCATCCACTTACCTAGGGCCACGCACTTAAAATCTTCGCTTTCTGGTCTCATCCGGTCTTCTTGATCAAGGCACGTGTGGTCGCAGGAGAGTTCGAGAATGTTTGCACAGTGTGCAAAATCAATTAATGTTACGAAAAGTGAAATTTTCCAGTAATGCATCATCCCGTGAAGAGGCGCTAAAAGATCAGAAAAAGTATTCTGTTAATAAAAATCTAAGTCACATTAATTTGCATTTTCGTGAGGTTTCGCACGCAGCAATAATTTCTGAAACCTGCAAAAAGCTGTGATGTTCTTGCAAAAATCAAAAATTTTCCACAACAATATTGTGAAAACACGGTATAATTTTTACACTGCAAATAAACCAGTTGTTTTTAGTATTGAAGTAAAATATAAAAGCAAGGTCAGTACAATGCTTTTCAACTTTGTCTTTAGAAGATGGGTTTCAGATCAAGCGTTTGCTTGTTACATACCCAGAAGACATTCTGATTTACAAAACACATGTAACTTATTTACGCAACAACTGTAATTGTGCAGATCTGAATGGTTAATAACCACATGATTTGTTTCTGTCTGACATGAACATTTTGGAAAAGAAGATCAAACACCAACTACCAGAGGAGATCGGTTTCATATGAACCTGAAGAACTTTCCCTTTTATTTGATTATGTTCTACAGCCTCTTTCGATTTGATATCATTAATGAAGTAAAGAGGGGAATGCTCGATGTCGAAATCAGCCAACATTTTCGAGGCCAACGCTGAAGCGCCAACCAGGTATTGTAAAAACTATTAAGCGTAATGAATGACTTTGCCTCCAAAGCCTTCCACAACAAAAGTTTGAGCAACATCTTTTTTACTTCAATTCACACCACACATTAGTGGTAGAACTCAGCCACTGCGCAGTGAAATGTTCACTGTATCATATATTCTGGATGATCGAACAAAAACTTACAGGCTCAAGAATTGATAATCTGGTCAGAAATGAAGGATACGGCCCGACAAAACTACGAGCTAAGGTAGATGCACAAGAGCAACAAAATCTGTCAACGGTTTATCTAAATCGCAAGATTAAGACTACTGACTACCTGGCACCTCTAGAATTCCACCGCCGTTCCTCATCAATTGCGAAGACAGAGCTGTAAATCAGTATGCTTTTTCTGCCGTGATGAGTAAATATGATGGGAAACTTCTTTGAGCAATCTCGTAGTTTTAAATTTCGGTAAATAAAAACTATTATCGACACGAGACTAACAAGTGAAAAGTTCTTTTGCTGGAAACACCAAAGCTACTAAGTTGTATTGGCCAGCTCTGAGACCTGAACAACGCGTAATGACGTATCCTTTGTTCGCAATTGTATCTTCCGACACAAGTCGTCCAACGCTGTTGCGTCTATAGATTTTGCAGATTGCCTCGAAAAGAAACCTTCACACGGTTTGATAAAAAAGATCAACGTGTGTCACAGTGAAAGAAGTCCTAAAAGTACAGTGCTTTTGTTATGTCAACACAATCAATGCACAATAGAGGTGGATCAGGTTACAGCAGTTCTGCAGGATAGACAATTACTGTCTCCACTAAGGCTTTTCATTGGCGCTGAAGCACATCAACGAATCCCCATACAGTGTTGATGTGATTTGCCCAGTGTTGCTTCATTGAGACCCATTTGAAACTCAGTAACTTCTGGTGCTAAAAAAACGGTTTGAAACAACGTACAGGGTTTTAGCGGAAATCTGCAGACTGTTACCACTGATTTTAGAACAAATTGCTGAAAGTTCCCACCGCCTTGATAGCAAAATTTTTAATTTNTCGTTACCAATANAGTTCATTCTACAACATGCGCTCTTCGATTTAGTGTTACCGGATTTTGAAAAGCGATATAAAAATAGCTTTGGNAAACAAAGCCTGCNAGCAAAATGGAAAGAAATATGGAAGCAAGCATGTTACTTACTCAGNAGGGATTGGAAACCGGGATCCCGGTTTAGAGAATTCCTGGGAATTTGTGACTTTTTTCATTTCCCGTTTCCCGGTTCTCCGAACAAAATTCCCAGGAATACCCGGATAGTATCATTATGTCACCAATTTGAAAATATTGTAAAAAATATTTCATTTTGTACTTCGCAAACAAAAATTCGTGTAGGCTGCCTACAGTTGTAGACCAAACATTTAACGTTGAAATTCGTAGTTGCTTCACAGCGAATGCAGTGAATCGAGTGCTGCAATGGTAGAGACAGCCCAGACTTTTGTGGTGGGCCCTGTTGTGACGGCATAATCATATTTCTTTCAAACTTGTCCTCCCGGGGAACAACTGATTTAAACCGGTTTAGTAGTTAGCTCTTAGATGTCGAGCCGACTGCACGTGTGTTGTAATCATAACAAGCATAACTGAGCAAGCAAATCATGACTGAGCATTCCACCAACCTCAGTTGAGGCGGAAAGAGCTTTCTCCGCTGCGGGCTTGTTTGCCACCAAAATTAATTCGCGGCTGAGTAACCAATCAGTCAATGCCCTCAGTTTTCTGCGAAGCTGTTACAAAAAAATGAATAAAAAACTTGCATGCATTATTGCCTGTTTGATTTCGCTTGTATTGTCACTTGCACATTATGTCATTTTTGCCGTTTTTTTTTTCCCGGGATCCCGGGATTGAGTTAAGATTTTTCCCGGTTTCCCTTCTTCGTAAAAACCGGGAATTTAAAAACCCTNTTACTCAGTGCAACAGAAGGGAAATTAAATTAAAGAAATTAACTCTCTTCCATCGACGTAGTTAGGTACTTCTGCATCACGTCATTTGGTTCGGTGCATGTAGATAAGTGAATGACGTTGACAAAGGAAAATGTGACACGATCTCACAAAAGTGTAGTTAACTATCGATAAAATACTTTGATACGAAACTGTGGCCTACATGCAAATGCAAAACAAAAGAAGAGCAGTCAGCAAAAATTTATGTATTTAAACACTGATGCCTAAAGTGCTAATGCCGTGAAAACAGCACAATAAACAGAGATTTTGATATTGGGATAAATACATGGGGCAGCAAGCTGGTCTACCTCATGGACAGATAATTTTAAATGCGCCAGTAAGTTCAGCGAAAGTCAGGCTCCACCAGCCAGCTGCACTTCTACTTGTTATGCAAAATTAATCAGTGCCAGTTTCTTAATGTATAAGCATTTAAGCGATAACCTGTTTCTAAGAATTTGGACCCATCTCTATTCTTGTCTCGGCTGTCAATTAACCATCATTATGTAAGCAAAACTTGCAATAGATTGCTCAAACACTCAACACGGTTCGCATCAAGGTAATAGAAACGTTTATGTGATAAAAATTCTTATTTTTCTCACAATCGAGTTTCGTTTCTCTACGAGTCGCTCAACTTTATGTAAAACCGTTAACAGCAAACCTACCAGGAGGCCTGCAAAGCAATGCTCATATTCTTGTTCTGATTCAATATAAATGGAACAAGGAAAAGACGTTTAAAGCTGCTGCGCTAAAATTAACCTTACTGCGGATTTTATTAGTGACATATTTCCTGCTCTTGCCTACACTTCAGATACAAACCAGCCATGCAGCACTGTGTCACAACAATTCGACCTACGAAGCACGAAGGTGCAAAACTGCTCAAATTAGATCGAATTATTAGCGATTCATATCGCAATCGCAGTGCGTTACCTGGTTGGGCGATTTGACCCCCGAGGCGAGATCCTGAAGCGCGCCTCCCGGAAAAAAATCAATTTTAATTTTCTTTTATTCCACAACTAAATCTGCAAATAATTTTGAAAGAAACAACAGGAAATGTTTGCAGCAGACTGTTAAGTGCTGCTATAGGGATGCAAACGACGCAGTACACATGTCTTTGCATGATTTTAAGGAACGAAGGTCACATTCATGCAAGGATGTAATCAGGGAAAAAATGTAGGGATCACTGTGGTCCAAAAAGAAACAGACACTGTTGCTTACAGGTGAATAACTTGTAAATTTGAAAAAGAAACTAGAAAAAATCGCCGACATCTAAACGCGACATCAAGTAGTAACGACACGCCGTTCCCCATCTAAAAACTACAGAAATTTCTACAAGTTGATTGCAATGTTCTTGTTCTGTTAGACTTCTTAGCATACGCGTATAGGAATGCGTTTTTGCAGAAGATTGGCTTTCATAAATGGCGTTTCACCTTTAAGACGTGGGGTGCTACATCAAACATACAATAGATTGCACCTGTGCGGTAGAACGACTATAAGAAAGCATGATCACTCCAAAGCCATCCCGAGCAAGGGTTTTACGTCACTTGAGTTGTCCAATCACCACTATACCGCACTTTGTATCCCCCAGAAAGTCCCGAGGAAATCGCATCTAATACGTTGCGTCTATGAAAAATATTCCCGATATGCCTGTCAGTTCCCCATACCTAAACTGATTGCCTGGCATGGCTGAAGAGCTCAGTTTCTCTTTTGAGAGACTAGCTCAAACAAGCTAAATTAATGAAAACTCCCAACAGAATCAAGCAGTTTAAAAATATTTTACATCACTTTCAAAGTTGATTTGCTTGAACAGTACAGTAGTGCTATTGCCTGACAATCTTAAACCAGATCTCCGTACAATAGCTCGATTCGCTGAAAGTTTCCCTTTGTAATGGGGGTTAATCTTCATCTGCCTATCATTNGATATTTTTTCAATTTGTTTTTTGTATCCNATAATCATTTGCATTGTCAAAGAAACGTACATTAATTTTAGTGTTTTGTTCTCTTCACACTTGTGAAATTAAGTGTCCCATCATGACAACTACGATACCATGACTATCGAGACCAGGGGTCACCAACCTTTTTGAAAGTGCGAGCTACTTCTTGTGTACCGATTAATGCAAAGGGCTACTAGTTTGATATACACAAAGCCTACACTTTGCCCTGTTTTGTTGTGTTATTTCGTATCATCATTTCCAACGATTTTTCATTTTACACTTCCACGTATTTTCTCTGACACGCTGTCACCATTCTTATAACGAGTTGGCCAGCTTTGCGTTTTTTTGTCTTTGTACGTCATACTACTCATTGTTTCTTGTTATTGGTATGCT
>JGI24021J15306_10001427_pt1 | contig 23350 bp, 12 predicted proteins | sample Ectturendosymbi1_FD_15306 | JGI IMG/M metagenome (IMG submission 15306) | reverse complement strand
GGTTGAGTCTGGGCACTGCCTGAGTAAACAACAAAACAAATGTAGAAAGCCCAAAACGGAATTTTGCGCACTTCATTGATCGCTTCGCTCCAGTTATAAAACCACATTCATTTAGCAACTACTAAGCAAATAATGCCAAACATTTTTATCTAAATATGGAGCTGCACACCAAACAATTACAAATAGGTGTGAACAGTTCCGTTGCAGCCCAATTCTGGGCCCCTCCCAAAATGCAGGACCCGATTCGGGTCCCTAGAATCAGAGAAATCGATCATCGTGTCCCTAGAATCAGAGAAAATCGGGTCCCTACAGGTCCATAACGGGTACCTAACATGTTCCTTAAAAAGAACTGCAATAACCATGAAAATTTTATAAGCAATGTCACATTATAGCAGTATCAAAACGGCTTGGAGCGAGTCTTTTGGCATGCAAAAGCCTTTATGACATCATCCAACTGTAGAGATCGCACACATGAAGCTTCGATTAACAACATGGCTAATGAGGACAGTCTGTTATCTGTCATATGAGACCTGTTTGATTAGCTCAGTGGTTGTCAAACTTTAATGAGCCGTGGCCCTCTTCTAAGTTTGACTGGGGAATACTTAATATATCGTGACACTTGGGTTATGCAATATCAGGGACAAAGCTACCTAGTGAAGACTTCTGCTCGTGGTTCCCAGAGAACCGCCCCGTGGCCCCCAACGGGTGCCGAGAGCCCCGTCTGAGAAATCCTGGATTAGATTCGATTTACTGAAACTACTTTCAGCGCTGGCAACAGTATCCGGGCAGTTTAGCATAATCCGAAGTGCAATAAATACGTTAGGACAAACATCATCAAGACATGTCTTGAGAATAAAGCTTAACAAAAGGATTGGGTATTAATTGTTGTCCTTTAATTAACGAGGGTTATTTAGAGATTTTGTAATGAAATGCAAATGTTAACAAAATTTGCAGGAAATCAGAATCAAGCCTATCGTTCCCATTGTTAAACCTGAGGCCGATCATAGCAATGCACCTCGATGAACGTTTTCTTTCATTAGCGCTCAAGTTAATATTTCGTGGAAAGCATGCGCATCGTGCTTTTAACTGGCCGAAATACGCATGCATAAACCTTCTGATATCTAGACTGTTAATCTCCTCGTGCATGGCACATGTTTAGATGAATAAAAATTTTTATCTCAAATTGGCTATAAATGTTGACAAATATAGACCAAGGGGGCCTACGTGGAAGCAACATGGTTAACATCCGTAATCCATTAACTGTACCACTAGGTTGGGACAAACTTAGCAGTGATTGCTGAATAAACTCTTCTAACTACATTATTAACTCCATCTGGCTATCTGAACAGCAGGCTGCGCAAATGTGTAACTTTGGTCGTAAGCACCAAAGGTATGTTGCTTCTCTGCAGTACAAAAACGACTTCCTGAGCTGGCCATAATGCATTTTTTCACAACAATCACTTCACAAAATACGTTGATCAAGTGGACTTCTGGAGTATACAACTAGGCATATAGACTAGCTTCACGTTCAACATTTCAAGCAGCGAATGGTGAAGCTTCACGCCAATGGTTTTCAACCGGGATGCCGCGGCACCGTAGAATACCATTTACAACACTAAGGGGTGCTGCGAGAAAATACGTTTTATTAAATCATTATGAATCCATTTTCTAAACGTCATTAAATCTTAAATCAAATTACTATGCGTTCGCCACTGGGTGCCGCAAACCTAAAAAGGTTGGGAAACACTGCTTTACGCTCAAGCCTGAAATATGTTTATTACCTCACAAACGTACCAAAAATATTCAGGCGTAGATATTCCAGGTAACAGTGGCAGGTACTGCTCTGACTATAAATTGCAGGATAAAACATAATGAGGATTGATAAAAACTTCACTGATTTCTAGTGTTTCACATTTCAATTTGGTGTTAAAACTTTGTTTGGTGAGCTAACCCCACAAAAACCCCCGTGGCGACGGGACTGAATTTCGGAACCCCTGTGGCGCTAGGCGGTAAACTTGCAGAGATTTTTCTGATACGGATAATTGCATATTTCGGTTAAACATAAACAAAAATCTTGGCAAATTCGTTATGTGATGAACTGGATTCGTTTGTACTAACATCCGAAATCAACGGAAAATACTCCAAAATATTTTTGAAAAACGCTAAAAACAAAAACCTAGTAAAAATCAAAAGAATACCAAATAGCGAAATACAAGTTAGCAGGGGGGGGCATTTTTTACATTTAGTCTGCCAGGGGCGCGACGCGTACCCCTGCCCCCGGTCAGTTACGCCACTGGTTCACCTACGTCTTTGCCAACATATGCAGGGTGCTTAAGTAGGTTCAATTTGCAAGATGCAGCTTAGACCTACCGATGCTGTAGTTTCACTGATATTTTGAGATTGTTTCAATGGTTTCCTTATTGAAGTAAGTTGAAAATATGCAAAATATGACTTTGCGACCTAACATCGAAAATATGACTTTATAACTTTTGATGTAGACTTCGTAGGGGTGCGATTTTTGTTTTAAAATTTGTTTCACAGCTTCCTGAACCATAGAAAATATATGTCTTCAAATGGCCCTAGTTATAACAGAACAAACGATGCCTCAATCGTTGTTCAAACTGTCTTAGTCACAGTTTAAATCGATTTTGAGCTTGAGCAACAGCCAGCATATACACAAGAACAAAATTTTCTTTACCGCATATTTACTTTACCTACAATTTTCGTATACTACCTACATTTTTGTACACTGCCTACTTTCACGTATTGCCAACTTTATTCTACTGCCCATTTTTCTCTTATGCGGACTTTTCTCTAGTACCTTATCTTATATCAACCCTTGCCACTGCGATTTTCGTCAACCAAGAATTTAGTTTTAATTCACATTTTTCTCAAACTTCTCTACCAGAAATGTTTTTCTTTCTAGAAAAAAAACGCTTTGCTTTTAACTACTGTAAAGTTACTTGAACGCCAAAAGTATGCACTATCGCAAGAAAACATGTACTTCACAGTACTTCTGTCACTTTGTCGTAAAACTACAAGACGTCTCAAATAACATAGGTGTTGTCCTGTGGCTCTGTGACCAAGATATTCATTCACAATGTCCCTGACACTGTGAGATTTGATCTCATACATCTTCTTTCAGAACCTTTTAGTAGCTTCCATCTTGCATGATGCTTGCAGACAAAATGGTTATTCATGTTGTTATGCCAATCCTCACAGCAACTTTTTCTCTCCGCATATTTGCTCTACCTGCAATTTCGTCTACTGACTACGATCATTTACTGCTTGTTTGCTGTTCATAAGCCCTTTTCGAGAGCAGAGTTATGATGATTCCACAGCTCAACGGGGAAGAAGGTCCCTATCGACCTGCTTTTATAACCCTTTCAACGTGAGCAAGGAGCCCTTCATAGCGCTGGTTTCGATAAAAACCTCGGTAAAAAGCATCGAAGGCCTGTTTCACTTCATTTGGACAGATGAAAGCCAGTGCAGTCAGTCTTTTGATCCGGGGCTTGACTGCAAAGTCCTGGTCAACTTGTCGTTTGGGTCCATGGCTAAAATACGGCCTACGCTAGTCTGTGTAACAAGCCACTGGGTAAAAGTAACAACCATGAAACTGCACATCGGGGAACCTGGCCTAAATATTTCTTCAAATCGAGCAGGATTCTGTCAGGACCGGTACAGCTCATTGTATTGTTTACCGGGGCGTCTAAAAACCTGTGACACGTGGCTTCTTGGTTTGAAAGTGCTTAGAGCAAGCTGGGTGCAGTAATATCCCAGTTAAGTTCGCACCCGTTTAAGTTCCCATCCCAGTTAAGTTCGCACAAAGTTATGAAAAAAACTGGATTCAACTTTTTCAGCAATATATTGGTACATTATTTACAGCAAATCAAACTAGATGCATATTATCAATCCACGGAAATACCTTACCATCCAGCTCTGTAAATCTGTGGACAGACGCACTAACTTTTTTTTGTGTGTGTCTTCAGACATTACAGCAGAACATTTGCGCACAACTTCCCGCTTCGCACAGACTTTTCTCACAGCAGCCTCATTCCCTACTGTTTTGCGATGTTTCGTTAACTTGGATCAGTTGAATGATTTGTCTGTTTCAACGAGTCTAATTCCAATCTTTGTGGCTCAATTAAACGCTTGGCTTTGCCTAACATTGTTTGTGAAGTGAATAGCGTAATGTAAGTGGATACTATATGCCTTGCTAAAAAGAGTAGTTAGCTTCAGTCTAAGCATCAACCAGTATCCAAACATTAACCCTGATGATCAGCATCTGTTTGCTAATGCAGTTAAAAGCACAACTGCTAAGTTCGCGCCTACCACAAAACTTCACACAAACACCTCAGATTGAAGTTGCGAGCTTAACCGGGAGATTACTGCATTTGTTGTTGTTAACCTTTCGGGAAAGAATAGAACTGAATGGTAATATCCGGGAGAGCATCAAAAGTAACATCAACAAAATACAAGAGGAATCAGGCAAGTGGTGAATAAGGTCACGCTTTTGAAGTATTTAATCATTTTCTCATCATCCTGAGCAGGGTCGGATTAACCATTGCGCAATCCGGGCAAATAATAGGGGCCTCGCGCTTCAATACCAAAACACACTTTTACTGTTTTTTCATGTTTAGAGCATTTTGATGACTGCGTTTAGTACATAGGTTAGAGAAACTGACAACTTCGGCATTTGTCGTTTTTGAATGATTCAAAAAAATTGAACCAAACAGCACCAAAATTTATGGGCTTCCATTCAGTGATTTCAAATGAACCCAGATTGCACAAAACACATTCGTACAATAACAACCAAGAAATCTTGCGTATGAACAAAAACATATGATTGTGCTTATTTAAATTGAAACGATAATCGATCACTGATATTAGTTTCTCTTCCAAATTTTCTTCTGCAGCGCAAACATTAACATTTGGACGACCTTTTTATTACTCAAGACCTTTTTCATAACGCTGCTAACATACACCCTTGATGACTTCTCCCACTAATTGTCGCAGTACATTTGTAATTTAAACTAGGAAATTTTGTGCAATCTTGAACTGCACCTGGATCTAAAATCCAACAAAAGGATAATCCCAATGCTTTCTTCCTCTAACTGAAATTTGTTTTTTAATTTGTATGCATAGGGAAACATCGAAACTTAAACAATTAGACCAAACCTTGTTTCACCAGTTTCTTCAATTGTCATTAGAAACAATAATATTATATATATAACCCCGACAATTATCTTGAATGAGGGTATGGAACCGATTGAACGCGTTCTGCTTCATCCGATATGCCACTGGTCGGCAACCTACGGCCGGCGGGCCGGATCCGCCCTCCCAAGCAACATCATCCGGCCCGCAGACCCTTTACAAATTGTAGTAATTGTATGGCCCTCCTAGTGGTATTATACTTAATGAATTGGCCATCCTTGCTACTTCTTGTATTGCATACTTGTGCGGAACTACTTATGAGAAACCGCACAGTGCTACACATGCACTGTATGTCGCATTTTCCATTTTCTTTACGAACTGTGAAATCAGGAGTTAATCTGATTATAATTAGATAAATTCCTAAGTTTTAACCAGGGCCAGCGCAAGCCATTCCAGCGACCTAAGCAAGATCCATTTTCGACACACGTACTTTGATGACGTCATTCTCTTCAACCTGTTCAATCAACCGTGGCGAAACCTTGTCGTAAAATTAACATTCTCTTTGCACATCGTTTGTTGGTGTGTCCTAGGCACAGGCCCGTAACTAGGCGGGGGCAGGGGGGCGAAATTTTTTTGCCCCCCTGGAAAAATGTGTTGGACATAGATAAAAAATTCGGACCCCTCTCAAAAAACTCTTTGCCCCGCCTAGTATGTCTCAAGCTGGTTACGGGCCTGCCCAAGCAAGATCCATTCCAGCACCCTTTTACTTCAAATATACTTTTTTCCCTTGTACATAACGTAGATAGGACTTTTAAGAAACCAATTTATTACCTCAATACCGAGTTAATGTGGATCCCATGTTCATAAAAATCATTATTCACACAAGTAACATCCAGCATAGACCCCGAAACTCAACTTTGCCTTTCTGATCTTTTAGCAAAGCGACTGACAATGTCCTTAATGAGAGGAAGTCTCTGACTCAACAGACACGTGGCTAGATCCACCAATCTCCCTTGCAACATGGTTGTGTGACTTTATCAGCTTCAGCTGAGAAAAATCATTTCCCCAGTGGCCACGGTCACAGGAAGGATTGGCACAATTCGGAAGTATGCTGACATGTTTGGGAAACGTTTTATCAGACTGTTTCTGTGAAGAAAATGCAAAATTTTCAGAGTATCTCCTTAAAAAGTATACACAGAGTTCCCTTGTGCGCGTCAATACCTTAGCCACGTTTAATGTTTATATGCCTATTACAAGGTTTTACAGTGATGAAGAAAGAACCTCGTTTGGTTTGCTGGACTGGACATTTCTGAATGTCAAAAGGAAGCCAAAGACAGAGCTATGCTTCTGCAGCTCCCGGAAGCGTATCTCGTTCGATGAGATAGCTATGTCGAATGTAGCGCATTAAAAGTTTACCTTGAAGCTTTCGTCGGGATCCTCTATGGACGTGGTTCAACCTGGGGTCCGCACACCCCTTAGATGTCCATGAATATGTTTTACAGACAGTGTTCCCTCTAAGAAAGTTTTACACTGCGCAAATATTTCTTTTAGTGTGTATGCAATTGCGCAACCATGTAGATACACAACCACTACAGCGTTTCAAGCGTTTTACCCAGTCGTTCCCAACCGGGGGTCCACAGAAAGACTTTTGGGGGTTCATGACCTTCATATGTGTAAGATGAAAGCAAAATAGCGAAATGGCAAAATACCTTCCGTGGTAGTTAAGCCTGCAAAAGACAAATTGAGCGCAACTCCAGAAACCAGGTTTGCCAGGTATGAGCGTCCGCAAGGGGGGCAAAACGGGTATTTCTCTTCCCTGGAAATTGGAACAAAGAACCAAAGTTTTTTTAAAAGCCTGAAGCTAGCAGCTAAATTCCGCGTAATTCACTTAATTGCTGCAGTGGCAGTTTATTTGCCGGTATATGAGACGGTCACTCACACTGCACAAGAGCCAGGTTCACTGTTCGGGCGCCATGCAATGATGAGATTGCAGTTCACTCGTGCCCTATCCTTTGCCTGCAAGGGCAGGTTGCTAACCTTGCTAACGGTTGTTCCACTGTTGATCTTTATTGCGCAACAATAACACGGCACTAAATTTTCGAAAGTTCCCTTCAAGTTACGGTAGAAGGCGTTTTTCCGCATGAGCGCAGGGCCCCCACTGCGTTTTTTTTCACCCAGTTCTGCTTTTTTAGTCGACCTGGGTGTCAGGGGCGTAACGAGGTTAGATGGCGCTCTGGGCAAGAAGCAAGTTTAGAGCCCCCATGTTCGCACCTGAGATATTTTGGAAGCAAATTTACTTTTCAGAACAAATGCGCCATAGTGATTCGGCGCCGGGGTATTGCGGGCCCTTGCCCCCCTCGTTACGCCCCTGCTGGGTGTCTAGGTTTAATGATGAAAAATCTCGTTTAATCTGATATTTTGTAAGTAATATATTCACCAGCAATTTCAGTGTGTTCAATAATATAAGGATAACTTTATATTAGTGTTTGCATGCGCACATCAGGTGAGAAGGTACGTATATCGGACGAAGCAGAACGTGTTCAATCGGTTTCATATCCTCATATAAGATCATTGTCAGGGTCATACATATGATGTTATTGGTTTCAAATGACAGTTGAAGAAATTGGTGAAACAAGAGTTAGGACTAATTGTTTAAATTTCGATGTTTCCCTATGTACATAAATTAAAAAATAAATTTCAATTTGAGGAAGAAGGCATTGGCATTGTACTTTTGGTTGGATTTCAGATCCCGCTGCTGTTCAAGATTGCACAAAACTTCCTAGTTTAATAACAATTGTACTCCTACAATTAGTGAGAGATATCATCAAGGGAATATGTTACCAGCGTTATGAAAAACGTCTTGAGCAAGAAAAAGGTCATCCAGATGTCAATGTTTGCTCTGAAGAAGAAGATTTGGAAGAGGAGCTATAATTAAATCAGTATTTGATTATAGTTTCAATTCAAATAAGCACACTCATGTGTTTTTGTTCGTGACACAAGCTTTCTGGGTATTTATTGTACGAATGTGCTTTTTTGGTGTGCAGTCAGGGTTTATTTGAAACCATTGAATGGGAGCCCTTCATGTGACTGTTCAGCACAAACATCTTGGCAGGTAATGCAGCGAGACAATGATTGCTGATAGCGATAAGTCACGTATAGTTTTATACTGTGTGGAAAGAAGCATGAGTAAATCTATAGCAGTGCTTCCACAAATTTGAAAAATCCATTGTTAGTGGGATACTGATCAACGTGCTCGAGTGAATAGCTCAATCAATCGGCTCTTATGCAGGCTTCTTTTCACACAGTATACAAATACGTTATTTGTTAGAATACGTCTATGCACACTTGTGGGAATACGTCTTTATCGTTAAGGTTTAGTTCTGACTTCTTAGTGAGCACCACTCTAAGTGCAAAGCTATATTTGCCGTGCCGAGTTTTTCGTAATTCATCTGCTCAATTTTGTTTAGCCTGCGTGGTGTTCTAACTTTTGTGAGTTGTCCGAAAGTTTTGTCGGCATATATTTCTACTTCTCATTGCTTGAAGTAGTTTTCCGAGAGTGTCTAAATTGTTTTCTTCTTTCACCGCACGTGTTGTTCTGGCAGTTGATTTTTCTTAAATTATGGCTATTTGCAGAACGTTCCCAAAGATGGATATTGGGCAGCTCATGAAAAGAAAAAGTTTTTCTGATAACCGCAGTGAAGAAAACATTTTAGACAAAAGGTTGAGAATTGAGGTGCAACCAGCACAGACTAACGGGTTAGAAAGGGTAATGCGCTTTGTGAACGTCCATTTGCGTTGCATCGTCAGCAACCTGAAAAGCATATGCAAATTTTCGACGTTGCTCCCCCCCTGGGAAAATTTCTGCGGACGCCCATGTTGCCAGGTCCAGTTGGAGCAAAAATGCTAAATAGTTTATAAAAATATGCCTAATAACTTCAAACCATGCTAAATAAGCCCGAACAGGCTGATGGCTGTCGGTTCTAAAATACCCTGATGAGCAATGACAGAAATGCAATGTTGCTAAGGAACTAAGCCTAGAATTATTGCATATGGTGCTTTTTTAAGGCTTTTTGAAGGATCGAAATTTTCGAAAGGTCTCTCAAAACATAGAAGAACCTCTCTGTATAACCACCGTCAAGATGCACTAAAACATTGTTTTATGACCATTTCAGTATTCAGATGAAGTAGTTGCGGTCTCATAAATGTCTTTACGGCCACCAAAGTCAAAACTTAAAAAAACTGATTGTATATAAATTAATACGAAAGTAATGGTTACCTACAGAAGACCTACCAGTTGGACAAAAGCTACAAGCACCTTGTTCAACCAAGAAGAAAAAGCAAATGGAAAGTGTGTGAAGGCCTTGCAAGCATTGTGCACTTTGTGATTACCATGGGAAACAAAAGTACAACAAATATATGGCCCCATGTGTTTCACAAATATTGAAAAAAATAAATATTTCCCGCTGAACCAAAACCTGACACGTGCAAACTATGGTATTTGCTGTATGTAGCGACTTTTTGAAATACCATCAACAATATGATGGCCAAACAGTAAATTAAATTTCCACGGACTGGTCACAGACTTGGACAATTAGAATTTTTTTAGCTTTTCTAAATTAGATTAAAATTAAAATTAGATCTAATTCAGCTGTCACAAAGTTTAGAGTTAAAATCAGCGGATTTGGCGAAAACCAGAAATTGAACTAAAATTCGAATTATATTTACTCAAATCTGCGTGTGAGTGGATAGGTAATGTGACGTGATAATTATCATTGATAAGGCTATATAATTTGTACTGCAGTTATTAATGAGAAAAAAATGGTCGAGTTTTCGTTGTCTTCTCCGCTCAAATGGTGGCGGCATGGCACTTGTGACCATTTGGTTGCATTTTTCTTTCACGAGGGTGAATTCTTGTTCCATCTTTCTTTCTATCTTTAAAAAATGCCATTAGGCAAATTAGGATTTTTGGCAAAACCAGAAATTAGACGAGAACTGAACTTGAAGCAACGAAGCTATTAGTAAATTTGATTAAAATTAGAATTAGCGTTATTTCGTTCTAATTCATCGAATGAGAAAACTAGAACATCTAGTTGTCTTAGTCTGGGTGGACATCGCATCCAAGTAATTGAAGCAAACCAGATATCAGGGACGACAGTAACCAAATGGTTTAATCGCGGCACTATTCTCTGTTCCATGACATCATAACTAAACCACCTACCTATGAAGCTTCAACTGTTACTTTTGTAGAATAATCCAATATTCGCTTTCTTGACACCTGTGAAGATAAATAATTTGAAAAACATAAGGATGATCCTTGCTCGGGTGAAATAATTACATTGTTCCATTTGGGATGTCCAATGATTTTCCCATTCAGATTTGCTTCACTGTTTAACATTTAATTTTCCCTTCACTGTTTAACATTTAATTTTGAAGTCGCTCGAAGCTTGAGATTCTACATCCAACCTATGTAAATTGTGTTGATACATGGAAATCTGCTATTTTCAATGTTTGCGCTTTTTAGCCACATGGGGTCCTTATGGCAGAAGAGTCCATATAATTTATCTCATAAATAAGTTAAATGTTGCTTTGCTACTCGGCAGGTATCCCTGAGCCACCTGAAGGGAAAGTTGAACCGACGATCCTCAGCGTAACAGCAATGATAGAGTTTTCCCCACTCGACTATCTTTTAGACCAGTGGTCCTCAACGTGGGGCTTGCGCCCAACCAGTGGGGCATAGCAAAATTTTGGTGGAGTGTGGAGGTTGGAGATTTTATGAACCAATTTTGGTGGGAATACAAAATAAAAATGCACTTGTTCACAATCAAACTGATTGGTAGATCTAAAACAGGTTCATTTGTTTACTCCTATAGGACGACAATCCAAGAATGTTAATTGTGCGTAGCGTTATCCACAGGGAAAAATTGGTTGCAAAAATGTCGCTCCTAAACTGCACCAAATACTATAATCTGCGATCAAATGTATCAATTCCAACAAAGCAAATTCCAAAGCAGAACGTCTGATCCAAAGGTTTTGTGAGACTAACCATGCAGATCATAGGCAGTGGCGTAACTAACAGCTTGAGCCATGGAGAAAATTTTAGCTGAAGGGGCCCACTAGCCAACACTCAGTAAAAAGTTGACAAATGTCAGTGAGCCCGGATGTCGATGTCTATACTAAAACCCCAACTTAGCAAAAAACTCTCCGAAAAACTTCCAAAAAACGAAAAAAAACAACCTACTGAAAACTAAAAGAAAATAAATACCGAGATATTAGCAACGTGGGGGTCCATATGTTAGATTTGTCTTGCCAGGGGAGCGTTTCGCACGCTTGCCCAACGTCAGTTACGCCACTGATCATAGCAGATTGTTGCTCCACACCGAGGTAAGGTGGCTATCAAAAGGAAACTGCCTTAAAAGAATTATGGATTTATTGAATAACTCAAGAGAGTTTTTGAAGGACGAATCTGAAATGATTCTCTGACGACAACAAATGGCAAAGCTTATGTCAGCTACTTAGCGGAAATTTTTGAGAAACTTTGTTCTTAAAACAAGTCGCTGCAAGGAGTCAATGCAACACTTTGTGATGCAAAAGCGAAGATACGTATTTAGATTTGTGCCATTTCTCAGTTTGTGCAGAAGCAATATTTTGTCAAAAGCTCTGTCAAATTTCCTTGGTTAAAAGAATGAGATGTCACTGAAGAGGAAAATACAGTTAATGCTGAACACTTGAAACGCTGATTAATGACTTCAGTGAAATATTTGATGCTTTGAAAAAATGGAGTTGCGTTCTTAGTTGACTCAACCACTTTTAGTAGATTTATCTGCAGCATCAAAGCAATGCCAACAGAAATTATGCGAATTGCATCATTATGAACCCGTTATAACCCTGTTCAAGATCAAAGGAACAATGATTTGGCTGTCCCATGAATTTGAAAAGAAATAGCCTCGCTCGAGTAGGCCACTTTGGCAAGACAGAAACTGTTTCTTTTTCCGTCGTCTGATTTGGTCGAATATGGGTTTAGCGTTGTTGCGGATTTGCTGCGTGCTAAGAACAATCATTAAATCAAGTAGAAATCACCAAACGTGGCGATTTGAGACTGAATCTGACTAAACTGTAACTCGAATCAAACAGATGTGCAACCAGCATCAAGCGCAGAGTTCACATTACACAATGTTGTTCACTATCGTATTAAATTTGAGTCAACTTCATGCATTTATAATTCATATCACGTAGTAAGTAGTGTAGTGACGAGCAAAGACAAAATATTTTTGACATGTAGAAGTTCTGGTGGGGCCTGAGACATTTTTGATGGCAAAAGTGGGGCCTGGTTCATAAACGTTTGCGAACCACTGTTTTAGACTATACTACTGCTGCTGCTACGAATTCAACGTTATTTGTGGCGAATCACCGCGCCACAGCGGNAAGCCGAAGCCTGAAATTTGCTTCTTGCCAGGGCGGTTGAGGTGCTCATGGTAAGAAACGGCCAAATCGAATTTACCAATAATCGAAAAAACTTTGACAAAACGATGGGCTCCGCAGCGGTTTTGGGTGCAGTGAAAGGGTTCCCAGCAACGAAAAGTTTGAGAACCACTGCCCTATGGTGACATCTTCTGGGTTAGAGTCAAAATCAGTTTCCATTTTTCTTTTTGCAGCTAAAATGACTGCCATTGAGAATAAAAATTCCAGCCACGTTGCAGCACCCCGTCTGCTTCCCTGCCATGCTACACCTTTTGTGATGATTCAACTGCAGAATGGGTCAGATATTCGCAGTCGCAGTCACAGGCCCAGTGTTAGTCTGGCGTCGTAAAAATCGACGAAGATCCACTTGCACTTGCACAACACACCTTTGATATTCGCGAACGCCACAGCTGGAATATGTTTGATTAAATAAACCAAGGTGGTGCTTCCATAATCGAAATTTGACGGGTAACAGGCCCGTAACCAGGGGGTGGCGAGGGGGGGCAAATCCCCCCTAGAATATTTTTCGCCCCCCTGGAAAAATGTGTTGGACATAGTTTAAAACTATTAGACATAGTTCAAAAAATTTGGTCCCCTCTCGGAAAACTCTTCGCCCATCCTTGTGTCCCAAGCTGGTTACGCGTCTGCTGGGTAGATAGACTGCTAATGTGAATAATGCTGGCGTTTCGGTACCGTTTCCTAACCTGACTACACTGGATGGTTGAAATATGATTTAGTGAAGGTATCGACATAAGCCTACTGTATACTCCGGCAAAAACGGCGCGTGCTGGAGAAATCAAGAAACAAAATGAACAGACATGGCAACCTTACAATGTTGCAGTGAACTTGATAAAATATGGCCCGAAATGCATGCTTGCTGGCCCTGACAGAACGCCAATGATAGATTTTTAAGCACCCCAGGCAAGATCCATGACAGCGCCCATCTCTCCTAAACAAATGTCCTTATTCTATATAGATCGATATGTTGGACGTTATGGAAAAAGGACGTTTGTTTTGCGTGAGAAAAGTTTATTAGATGAATAANATTTATACCAAATTGCGACATGGCTTATGTATAGTATATGTTAAATTCAAGTTGATAAGAGTAATCCATCTGCACCAAACCTGAAATAGTGTAGTACCTGTATCTTTTCATAAACTGCGTGAACGTGTGCTCTGTTCATTTTCATTATGTTCATTCACTTTTACGTGGTGTATGTTGGTCATTTCCTGAACACAAATGTATTGTTTGGTCCTTTTTGGCGGCCCCTTTGCCTCAGCGCCCTAGGCAGCCGCCTAGTTCGCCTAATGGTAGCGCCGACCCTGGTTTTAACAACATCATAAACAGCAGAGGGAAGGAATTGTTGGAGAAAAATTATTGCGGCCCGCCATACCTTGCAGAGTATGTTTTTGACCCTCGACTTTCTCATCTGATGTGCGCATGAAAACACTGTAGATCAGGGGTTCCCAAACTTTCCCTGACCCTGTACCTCTTCCGCATTTCGACAGATTAGCATGTACCCCTAAAATTCTTATAACAAAAAGGCTGAGTAAAATATTAAAAATCCACTGAAATTTTAATATAAGTTTTAGCTTCTTAAAGCCATAAAGATAGACTCCGTTTTTATGTCTTAAAGTTAATATATTTAACAAAAAGCATATGATTTTTGAAAATAATATTTACTGGGATATGTAGAAATATTTGGAAATAAATATATATAAATATATTTTTCCTTCTTTTCCTAACCTTAAATGTACCCCTTCAAATGAGCATATGTACCCCAGTTTGGGAACTCCTGCTGTAGACTATAAAGTTATTTTTACATTATTGCACTCATGGAAGTTGCTGATAATTTATCACTTCAAAAACCCAAATTTAACGTGATTTTTCACAATTAAATCTAAACACCCAGATCGACTAAAAATAGCATATCTGGGTGGAAAACCCCACAGCGGGAGCCCTGGTCACATGCGGAAAAACGCCTGCTACTGCAATTTGAGATGAATGTTTGAAGATTTTTTGACATGTTCTTGTTACGCAATAAAGACCATCACTAGAACAATCTGCTGGAAAGTTTCGTAACCTGTCTCTGCGGTCAAAGGAGCGGACATCGCGATCTGCAAACTCGCCACTGCATGACACCAGAACAGTGAACCTGGCTCTTGTGCAGTAGTGTCATACGGGCAAATAAACTGTCAATGCAACAATTAAATGAATTAAATCGGAGATTAACTACATCACGAAACAGTTAATAGGTGTAACTATTGCAAAGCTCCCATCGCCAAACTTCAGTCAAGCAGTACGGTTCAAGTTGCTTTTGCGTGATATTTCGTTGAGAACATTTTTTCTGAACGGCGTACGTTTTGATCTGCGAGAGAGTGTAGACATATCTTTCCTCAATGTATATTTCAACGGACGATTTGTGCAATGAAAATGGTCAGAGAGTCTGAAAGTCCATGTCAAAAAAGATTGTTGTGTAGTGCCACGGTAACAAACAAAAAGATCTTTTTTTTGGGATAAACTCTCTGTTTGAACAAATTCACCACATACGAACTGCCGTACATGGTCTCCACCAATTGTCTCTGATGTGCAGGCTGCCAAATCGTATCAGTTCTGACGCTTTTGACTTCTGCAAAGTAGAAACAAGGACTATGAAACGCTACGCAGTCGCCCTAAGCGTTTAGAGGGCCTCGCGGTCACGACTTTGCCCGGGGGCACGCGTTCATTTAATCCGGCCCTGGTCCTGAGTCGAACACAATAAGAATTTGGCACCCTGCTGGTATCTGACAGCAGCTGTTACAAGGAATTGGTTCTCCATTTGTTTTCTTGTTGCTCAACTTGAATCTGTCTCATGAAGGTCTGCTTTCAGAAACAATTAATGTTTCATCAGGAACTCAGTCAGAGCCTTTGCAACAATATGGCGTGGCAACGCTTGATTGCTTGAGCGTTGAGATCGCATCTAACTTCCCTTGTAGCTGATTTCATCAGGTCTGCCTCGTGGCAATTTTATGTACAGTAGGCTGTCTAAATACCTAATCTCATATGGTTGTCACCGATACGCAAGTTTGGTGGGTGAGTGGGTTCTGACTATCAATAAAGCGGCTTGAATCTCAAAATCCCCCAAAATCCGTGAGTTTTGCCCCCTTGGACTCCCACCAAAAGAAATGTCAACTTTTTTGATCATCATTGCAAAGGTAAGGTTTTCACAAACATTTTTTATGCAGAAAGTTTGTTTCCATCGTGTTTGGTTTGAGCTCTATGGCTGTTTGAATGGACGTAACTGTTTTTTTAGCCTACGCAACAAGGGTTTTCCCCCGAAAATGACGTCACAGAAACGTTACAGGTGACCGCGAAATATCTTAAATTGTGCGGTCTTACGGATCCAATGATATCTTCGGTGACTCTCTAGACCAATCCCTTCGGAAGTTATGGTCGCTCAAATTCTTGCCGGCCACTATAGAGAGTCTCTAATATATTCGTTTTGATGTTGCACAGCCGTCACCTGTTGAAAGTTGCAGTTTTGTTTGAAGTTCTGATAACTTACATATACTGCCTGACAAACTCCGACGGGTCTTGCTATCTGGTAGCAAGTTGATGGCAATCACAGACTTCTTTTTAGGTTTGACAAAGAGTTTTCTAAAAACATCGATGGCCAAGCCGTGCTCAGTCACGTCATCGATATGCTGGAAATTTTAGAAGTCACGAAATTTCTCATTACTACATATTTGTTCGATCTCTCACTTGCCAAGATAGCTACAAAGTTCTCGAAAGTTTTTTCAAGTGTATTGAATCCGACGATGCATCTTGCGATCTCGGATCAGTGTAGGGTTACCAGATCACTTGAAATTTTTTTAAGGACATTTTGTTTTTCAAAGAGATACTACCGTGGGCTATTTTCATGGGCGTCAGCAGGGGCAAACGGTCATTTGCACCAGTGGAAATTGGAACTAAGAACCAAAATTTTTAGAAAATCTGAAATCAGCATTTTGATTCCGATTAATTGATATAATTCTTGCAATAACACTTTATTTACGGTATGGCACCTTGGCCGGATTTAACTGATGTGAGGCCCTAGGCTAATCCACTTGTGAACCCCCCTCTCGCATTGTTGCGAGGAAAAAACTGGCAAGCGTTAATCAATTTGCGAAAGTCCGAAAATGATGCTCTGTAAGTAGGGTCAGTAAAAAATTCTAAATTGTTACTGGAGTACCCACGATCACTGTGATTGTTGCACGGAATTGTTGAAATCCTACTTGGCTGACAGGAACAGGATTATGAATTGCCACAGGCAAACCAACTGAAATCGCCACAATTGAAATATTTGCCAAAACACATGGCCTACGTGTTTTATAAGAATCACATCTGTTTTTCTTATCTGTGTTAAAAAAAAAGAAACACACTGCACCTATATAGTATGTGTATTGTGGCGGCATAAAGACTTTAAAGCACAGCGTGAGGACCAGGGTTGCGGAGTCGGAGTGGCAAGGAGTCGGAGGTTTTTGGGTAGAGTCGGATTCCCAACAACAATGAGAGTCGGAGTCGGATTTTTTTGTCCGACTCCGACTCCAGGTGTCCAATTGGATCATTTTTTACATCACACTCCTAAATTGGGAATTCCTGTTGAAATGGTACAATTTCTTTTGAAACATTTGTTGAAACAAATATTTATTGCTGTGCACCACGACTTTCATTGATTTTAACAGCCAAACGTCAGTAGCTTTATGTTAAGGAGTCGGAGTCGAAAATTTTGGGAAGGTCGGAGTCGGGCGTAGGAAATTTTCGAAAACTTCGCGTGACATAATGTGAAGTTTAAAAAACAGAACCGTCCCCAGAAAGTCTTGAATAGGGGGTTTAAATTTGCGCAAGGTGACTTGACATTCTGAAATTTTGATAAAATCTCTACTGATTAATAGTGTTTCATATGTAAATTTGGAAGGGCTAAGCTCACCAATGCCCACCTTGGCGACTGAACAGGTTTACATTTCGCTTGTGCTGTCATTATTGAAATACGTATCAAGAAATAAAAAGCTACAATCATCGAACCAAGTAAGGCTGAACATAACACAGTAAACAGTTAAAAAGGTTTTGTCCTGCCTTCTTCATAGCAAAATTGTCTAAGAATTTTTGACAATTTGTTTGCCTAAGTTTGTCACTTTTAACCCCTTAACGACCGCAAAAGCGAATAGAGTGGCTCAATGCTTACTGAATGCTTAGTGTGGACAAGCGAATAGATTGGCTCGAATGCTTACCGAATGCTAACTAAAAGTTAGCATTCGGTTTCGTATTTGTTTGGCTAACTAAAAGTTAGCATTCGCTCCCCATCCTAAGTCCACAACTGATTGCAGCACTGAATGCGTGGATTTTGTACCAGATGATTTTTGGGAAAACAACCCGCAAGGTGTTCATACTTCGCCTTTTCGGAGAGTTACGATAAATCATTGTCAAACAAGGTCACAAACCAGTGCCGAATTTAAAGGGAGGACCGGGCCCAGGGCCTGCCCTCCCAACAAAAAGGACCACCCACCATTTTCATGTGTTTAGCCATATGTACAACATGTGTGTGCCTCTTATTTTTATTAGCGAGGAAATTTTGTTTGTAGACGCTATTAAAATATCGGTCGTCCAGATGACAGTATATTATATGATATTGTGACGAAACAACTATTGCACTTATTGTTTTCCTGAAAGTCGGTCAGGTATCTGAATCTAGTGAACGCAAGGCTAGGCCACATAGAACGCATTAGCTAAAGCCTCTACTCGTTACTGGTAGATTTTGCGTCTGCCTTACTCAGATTTGCACAGGTCGCATATGAGAAGTAATGTTAAGTAGGGCTATCATACGTCCTCTCTTTGGAGTACATGCCCACTTTTTAATGAGAAATGAAATAATCTCCGATTCCGACGACATTCAAAAATGTCAAAATATTTTCCTTTTTATATTTCTTATTTTACATAGCTATGATCAGTGGCGTAACTAAAGGTTTGAACCAGGTTGGTAAACTTGGATAAATGTTGCCCACTAGCCACTGTACGGGGTCCAATAGCTAAAACTCAGAAAAAAAAACTTGAAAAATGATGGTGAATCCGAATGTCGATAGTTAAACCAAAAACCCTAAATCACCGAAAAATAATCCGAAAAAACGTAAAAACAACAACCTACTGAAAAACAAAAGAATGCTAAACCGAATAATAAGTTAAGTGGGAGACCGATTTTTACATTTATCTTGCCTCGGGGGCAATTCCCCACTCTGCCCCCCGTCAGTCACCCCACTGGCTATGATATATTGTATTTATATGCAGTAAGTTGTTCCTACTCAACTGCAATAAGATTATGAGCTGGTGGCGTGGCTTAGTTTGTGGATGGACCTGCAAGTTGTCTGATTAATCTGTGTTTTAGTTGAGTTAATTCTCGATTGGAATGGCGCGAATGCTTTCACATTAATCGTTACAATTTACAGCAGCGGCAAATCGATTTTTAATATCTCAATGACTTTAGCATTAGAGCGCGGACTTTTGACTCTATTATAATACTGTACTGCTGATGAACCGTGATACGATGATCAGTGTATTGCACATACCGTAGTGTAGTGCTTTCTAGTATTTATAGCTGATAAAGTAATGATAAAAAAATTAAGAAATTCGTCAGAAGTATCCCTTTTTCAAAAAAGAAGTAAATGATTTTGAAGCAGAGTGAATTACGTATGGTTGCATTTACAAAGTTCGCAAAAGAGAGTGAAAAGACTATTGTGAATTTGTGGATATTGAGTACCAAAAACTTACTTCCCACAGCAGAACCTGGTTACTATCACTTTATCCTAGCTTAACAAGGATGCTTTAAATGTACCCAGATTCACATTCGTATTTCATGTCCATCGACAAGCCAACTGTTGTTCTGAAACGTTTTTTTGGAAATTCTCTGGGCGAACTGTTTAAGACATTTGAAATCTTTTGTGGTTGCTTGAGCAAGTTCAGAATATTGAGAAGTCCAAAGCATCACTTGTTGAGGTTGTATCGTGTTTCGCCACTGTGAAGGCAAGGATTAAATAGAGACAAACAGATGTACATATCAAGCCAAGTTAAATCACTACTAAGAAAACTCTGAGACCGAGAGAAGGCAAAGATCATGACTGTGATTTATTCATGTCAGATGTATCTGTCCTGCACAATCTTGTGCTGCACATTTAGCTAAATGGACCACTTTATTTGCTGAATTTCAATGCTTTGAATAGATTCCTCCGTTTGCAAACCACTGGATTGGCAAACAATGAACCAAGTGAGTAGTATCTGCTTGAGAGGAACGTTTGTATTGATGAAGCTAAACTACTTGGTCAATACCAAAACTTGTTTGAGTTCGTGCAAAAAGAGCATCAACCATAGGTGACGGAACCGGAGAGGCTGCATGGGCCTAGGCCCTTCCACTTTTGAATGTCGAATTTTGCCTATATAAGTGTAAGTAGCACAATTAATATTGGGTTCATTGTTAAAGTAAATCGTTTAATAAAAAATATGTTGCAAATTTAGTGTTTTGTCAATGTTATTGAAAAACATGTCTTAATGAAAAGCATGATGCAAATTTAGTGTTTGTCAATATTATTTGTATCTGTAATTTTGCAGGATTTCGTATTTGTTTGGCAAAAGACACCGTGCACAGTCTGTCATCCTGCTATGGGTTGCTTACCGCATTGGTGTTGTTAAACAATGTTGCCATATGGTGAAATACAACACAATTTTTCACAAAAATGGTGTAATTTTACATGTTTATGTGGGATCGGAAAATTTTTTTCCAGGGTTGGCCACTAGTGGAATTTCTAAACGTTTTTCTAGGAATAGGGAGCCAAAAGTGGTGAAATTTGTTTTTTACCACTCGAAACTAAGAAAACAGTCTTTTTTGCTGAAATTTTCAAATTCGTGGCCCCCTTTCGACCCCCATGTTTGTGTGTAGGAAAAGGTTTGTGCCACACCACTAAAATTGGTGTAGGCTATTTCAAGCGTTTTAACACCATCTTAAAATAGTGAAATTTTGCTGGTTCTTATACGCAAAATGAAATATTTGACAGATCAATTTCAAATGTGTTTTTGTTTTTGCATTGGCAACGCCAAATAGCTATATTTTGTTTCTGCATTGGTGACACAATTGGCATCCAGAAAACTTGCCAGTTGCTAAATATGCTTTGTCGTGTCTTTGCATTTCGGTATCTAATGCCTTTGTAGAATGAGCATTCATTTTATTCAGTCATGTTACTTTTGTGTTCAAGATGTGGAAAAGTTGTGATTTTGAATGTGTTTACGACAGGTATCAATGCTGTGTCATTTTGTCTGTTTTTAAGCTGTGTTCTTTGTGTTTTTAACAGCCCAGTGGCGACTCCGGATCCACGGGTTCAACCCGAGTCTGCGATTGCGATTCATATCTGAGAAAGCGAGCTTGCTTTGTATATTTGCGCCACCACCCAAGGGCTGGTCCCACTTCATGAAGTTGTTAACTCGGGCTCTTTTCTTTGTACCTTGTCACTGTTCATCTATTTTTGTTTCATGTCCGGCCTTCCACGTTCATGTTGCAGGCGACCTGAATGAAATAATATTGTTCGTAGCGGGCGTTCTCTCGACTGCGTTCGCTCGCAATTTACTCGAGATCATCTAGCCTGAGCTGCCGGGTTATGTAATTAAGTCTTTTTCAAAACATAATTAATATCCGACTAAATGTTTTTGAAGCAATGGATTTGCTTCGAACATTGGATTTGAAATCCAATCCTGTGAACAGTTCCCATTTTGAGAGTAATTTCAAACGAATAAAAAATTGTCCACCAACTCGGGCTTATACGAATGAGCCTAGTATACTCAGAGGGCTTACTGGCGTCATCATTGCTCTATGACGTGCGTTACTCTCCAACAATGGAGAAGTAATCATGATAACAGGGTTGCCAGGTAGGCCTTTTAGGGGCCAACTTTCATAAATTTGGTCACAAATAACACTGGCTGCCCCCAAAATTTTTACTTGACCCTTCGTTTCTTTTTGGCCCTTTTCCAGAATAGACTTGCCCCTTACAAAATTAGATCTGACCACCATGGTTCTTATCTATGAAATCACATTTTTTCACTTTTTTGACTAATTGATTGCAGATTTTCACCAAAGGTTTTTGACTGCAAAATTTCTTTAGGATCCTTAGAGTTTCTGAATTATTGTGAAAGTAAGTTCATCAGAATACCTGTTACTTGCTGTAATTGCAGAGGTAGCAGTGAGAGCTGTTACGTTACCTGCTGCTATTCAGGTGGTGCACGTGTTTGCTGGTTTTGTTCAGATTGTTTTTGATCGCTTTAGCAATTATCGACGATGATAAATTTATCTCAGTTTATGGCTGTACGTACATGGAAATCAAGTTTTTGTGTTGCGATCTTTCATCACGTGCTTGTTTTGTTGTTGCGCTACAATAGTGCTTGAGGAACATTGCCATTTAATAAATTGCTAAGTATAGGTTCATATGACTTTGTAGCTGCTGATAAATTTGGAAAAAATGGTTGGCCCCTTTCCTGGCCCCTTGTCTTAGAATTTGGCTCTTTTTCGGCTATTTTCTGGACTAGATTGGCCCCTTGGCAAAAAGTAGGTCTGGCAACCCTGCATGAGAAATTCTCATTCATTGTTACGTTGTTAACGTCACAGAGCAAAAATAGTACCAGCCAAAATGAGAACAAATGGAAATTTCAGTGACGCAAGCGTCGAACGGTTTTAGTAAGTCAGAATAATCGATGATGAGCCCGAGTGACGCTATTAACCTGGACTGCCCCTGTAACAGCCTATTTGAATTTCAGGTGGTTAACCGATACGTTTTCAAGTGGTCTAATTTTGTCTAAAATAGTGTAATTTATACCTTCATGTTTCAATAATTGTGACGTCACAGTTGCCAGTTCAAACCGCAAAAATTTTCTATAGTTTTTTTGACGTGTACTTGGGTCTTCCAGCTTTGAAAAAGGTTCCGCCACCCATGGCATCAACCAAAGTTGTTGCAAAATGATGAAACATGAAAGATGGGCAAAATATTTTGCAACTTATGGTTCATTACGCTAATGTGGAACGATTTTTTCCTTGATGCAGCCACAAACCTAAAAGAAAGAGAAATCTCTCTAATTGAACCAGTTTCTACTCTATTAAAGCTGCTGTGCATTTCAAAACATCTTTAATGCAATTAGTTTCAAGAAATTATTAGGCGATTTTACATTTTAAAGAAATCCAAGGAAACCGCAAAATATTCGGTCTTGGGCCCTCTGCCCAGCCAATATACCGGAACAAATGAGGGAATGTTGGTTGAAATATGAAATAGGTTCTTTTTGACATTGTGATGAAAAGTCTTTTTTAAAACATGATGTTCCACTACACGGAAGACAGAAGCATGTCACGTAAATGTACCACAAGTCTTATTCGTCACCAGAACCACCGTGGCGAAGTAATTGACACAAGCTGGCTTTGTTTTTCTTATTCACAAACTCCCGTTAAATGTTTCACTTGTAGACTGATGTGCGCGGATATGACGAAATGTGCGCGTTTCCTTATTAAGAGGGAATCTTCGCCTGGAAACACACTCTCGAGCGCCTGAGGAGTCACGAGCATTCAATGGAACATATGGATGCCACGATTACATTTAGTCGCAGATGTAATTAATCACTATGAAGAATAAATACAGAACTGGCCAGTCAGGACCATATATGCGAACAATATCGGAAATCACCTCTGCCTGCAACGTTTGC
>JGI24021J15306_10001425_pt1 | contig 23352 bp, 14 predicted proteins | sample Ectturendosymbi1_FD_15306 | JGI IMG/M metagenome (IMG submission 15306) | reverse complement strand
AGTGCTTCTTTAGTCCAGTCGGTAAGGCATTGCTTTAATTTCGGCCAAAATTCTCCCTGGGAATCATGATAGTTCGATTCCCCGATTCTGTCCCGACCATAAAAATCACGAGTTACGTGATCAGCGGATTTAGTTAAGCAACTCTGGATAAGGTGATGTGAAATTCATTGATCAAGAACCAAAAATGAGGTATGATCAAAATTCCAAACATGACTGATGCAAAATTTCAGATCAAAGCCTCCTCGACAAGCGGAAATTCATTTAACAAACAAAGTTTTCAATTGAATTAGTTGCCCCGTAAACAATCTGTTTTGACATGTCCAAAAAACGCAATTTGTGACGTCTCGAATGAAATGACTCCAAACACAAAAGTGAACCCTTTCTGTTAAAAAAGTTATTCTAAATGTGGAAGCCATTCCGCGTGCTCGACAAAAAAGTTGTCTTTAGTTTCCCAACGTTTCGAGCAACCGTCATAGCAACAACACTTCACTCGACAGTCTTGACTTGACCCAACCAGAAAAATCCGGCTTTGGTCATCTCGCTAGCTGACAGGTTTGAAAGATGATGCAGCCAGTTTGGACAGAACGTTTGCAATCGAGCATCTTCACCGCTAAGTGAATCGGATGCAAGCAGAGTAATAGTTCACTTTCACGATGACAGAAGCACGACATAAACAGATACGCCCATGTTTGTTGCAGATGGTTGTGTCAAGCAAAGACGGTAGTACATGCCTTGTGGTAGTAGCGTGGGACAAGGGTGCAAACCGTCCTCCCTGGCAAGCGAAATGTGAAAAACCCGCTTAGCTTACATTTCGGTTTTAGTATTCTTTTGGTGTTCAGTAGGTTGCTGCCTTTTTGTGTTTTTTGCCAGTTTTTCGTAATATTTTGCGGTGATTTCGGGTATTAGTATAGCCGTCCACATCCGGATTCACTATCATTTCTCAAGTTTTTTCTGAGTGTTGGCTAGTGGGCCCCCTTCAGTTAAGTTTCCACCCTGGCTCTAGTCACGACACTACTTGTGACGTAAGCTTTTTTTCCTACACTGTTACCCACATTTGTCTGCTGTGGATGAGATTTAATTCAGCTTGATACATTTCTTGTTTCAGTAAAATGTTGCGACATCACCGATCTGTGACGAAATTGCAGTTAACGCAATCTGATGCCGCGGTGAATTAATAAACAGTGGTTGATCGGATTGAAACCACGTACGACGTGTGCAAGTACGTCCTCCACAAAAGAGGTGGAGTCTTAACAACTGGCATTAAGTTGAAACAGTTGAAAATATTGCCACAACACAAAACTGTGGAAATTATTAATAACATGAAAATTATCAAAATCTCAGAAATATCAAAAATATTAAAACATGAAAAAAACTTGAAAACATAAAAAAATGATCAAAACGTAACCATAAAAACACTATAAAAATCTGAAAATATATATAAGCATAGAAACAATTGGTAAGGAGCTGGCCCACTCGATCGCTAGTCTGATACACTACCGATCACGCCATTCACCGCACAGGCTACGGTCCTGCTGTACATGGAATAAGTTTTCTGTAGCCTATATATCGTAGCAGCAGCCTAATTCTTTTCCACACGGCCTACCCGTAATCTTTGCTGCGTCCATGCCGTGCGTGAAACGCGTAAAGAGAACAGATTTACAAATTTTGCAAGTCATTTATTACAAAAAAAACAATCAGCGATCATGACATCTAACGAAAATAACGAAATCTTGCTTAAGCAGCAAGTTGATGTAGAGCAGGGATTCCCAACCTTTTTGCGATCTCGTACCACTTGAGCACCGCGTATTGTCAATGCGTACCATTTCTTCCAGAACAACTAATTTGAACTTAAGTTGATTCAGAAGAATAACATACATTAAAATAGCAATAAAAGACCACAAGTAAATTTAATGATATTTTTGTTTTTGTTTACCTTCCACCAAGCGGTCGATGCGTGGCGTAAATTTGCTAACAGTGCATCGAAAGTCATAATGTTACGAAACAACAAGAATAGCAGTCTACAGGAAAATCTATTTATTTAGAAACAAAGCCTGATACGTCAACTAGAAAGCTGTGAATCCAGGTTTTTGCGAAAAATAGGAAGTTAATCGCGTACCACCTGGAAGACCTTCGCGTACTACAAGTGGTACGCGTACCACAGGTTGGGAATCCCTGCTGTAGAGGCTCAAGCATCACGAGCACCCAATGAGCTTTTCGTCTTTGTTTAGAACCAATATTTCGATGATTTGACCCATGAAAGATGTCTTTAGTACGAAAATCGAAAAGCGTGAACGTTGCAAATGTTTTTCTTCCAGCCACACATTAACACTGTGGATTGACGTATGACAGAAACGAACAAGTGGTAAATTAATCTGTGACAACGAAATCAGTTTGCATATTCAGTCGACGTTTTTTTAGTATCTAGATATTTCTCTGTAACAGTATAGTTTCAGTGAAGGCAAATTTTGCAATGACAACGCCAAAATCGACATTGAAGTCTCCGATGGACAACACTCAGAGGTTGTGGGATATTTTCAATTCAATATTGAATCAATTGCTACGTGTTCTACGCCCAAGTGTTGAAAAAAGGTGTTCCGAAAATTGCAGTTTCAGCAGCGTATCAAAAAACTTCCAATGTCCAAGACAATCTTGCTGTTTGAGGTCGCGAACGCTCCGAAAATACAAAACAAACAACATGTGTTTACGAACTGACGTCCTTATTCACGACCACGTGACGTCAAAACCGTTCCTTTTGCAAAAAATGGCCGCCAGCACAGCCACAGCGCAGATAGCGATGTCAAGACTTACTTGTCAGAGAATGCGGGCCTTTCACAATAGGCTCTATTGCTGAGACAACCATAGAAGAGATTATAAAGCAAAGTTTTGCAACGCCATAAACTCAACCAAAAGGCTTGGGAAAGTAGTGATTTGATCAGACGCGGAAAGTGTTGAGCAGTGTTGAACAGCAGGGAGTTTAGCTCCACTCGCGCAAGATGAATAATGATTGTCTTGCGACTGATTTTCGAACACCTTGTGCTTTTGTTCTGTGCTGCACCATCAGGAGTCATTTCCGTTTGAAATCATTCTTCTCTACAGAAAACCTGCCTGTCACTGCAAAACATGACGCTATGATTGAGAGAAAGAACGGCTACTTTAAAAGTACTATGTACATCATCGCTGAAAATAATAATTGTTCTGAAGCAGGGATTGTAAACCTGGATATGTGAACAGTAGCGTAGCCAGCCCAAAAATTTAGAGGGGGCCAAGATATTTGATTTTAGGCGAGTAACGTTATTTTGGGATACCGCCTCTCAAAGGACAAAATGACTATATGTTCTAAAAATTTGAGGGATCCCCCTGGCCACGCCTGTGTCCATGAACCCCTCAGGGGTCCGTGGAAATGTTTTTGGTGGTCCGTAAACCAAAATTCAATCAAGAAAATCCACTAGTTTTTATACGCCAATTTGGACCATTATTCAGCTTAATCGCATCACAACGGTAGTCTGACATACAACTCTATGCTTAACTACGCAATTACAGTACTACCTTTATGACGTAACAGTCCACGCTGTTCACGAAATTGTCCTCAAAAAAACTTCGCATGTGCATTGACGTGAATAAATGACTTGTGTATTTCGTCCATGTGTAGACCGTCTATTGTTTTATTCATTGCTGAGAGCATCCGGGGCTCCGCAAAAAGTAAATGTATGACTTGGGGGTCCGCGAGATGGAAATGCTTGAGAAACACTGCTCTCAAGCTTACGAGTTCGTAAGTTGAATGGGTGACATAGGGTTTCAACACATTTGCTCTCATTTTATTTTGCCGTAAACAAGAGTAAAAGATCCTGGCGAACAGGGGCGTAAACTCCGGGTGTGCTAGATGTGCGTCGCACACCCAGTAACAACGACTACCATACGCCACAGCTAGCGATCGTGACAAACGAATAAATACATATTTGGACTGAAAATATCCGCAAAACATATCGCAATTTGAAGAAATTTAGAACAAAACGGAAACGATAAAACTGAAAAACAACGTCCTTTACTTGAAATTGTGATTAAATCCCAAATGTACCAAAAACTAGAAATCTGATTAGATGTTAGTGCAAAAGCTTCCATGAATTTCAAAATCAACTTCACATCAAGAACAACAATAATATTGTAAAGGTTTCCATTAACCAAAGAGCAAAACGTCACAAAGTTTTTAAAAAGAAAACAATGAATTTAATATGGTTGCATCCTAAATAGGTGTCTTATATTTGGTTAATGGCCAATAGGTAATCTTTTGCAACAAGAACTGATGGCAAGAAAATGTCCTTTAATAAAGTAAGACACATATATAGTAAACCAGTATTGTGAAATAAAAACCTACCGGTTATAGGTTTTGATCGCTTTTGTCCAACATTAACGGAAACCCGAATCGGAAAGCACACTCGTCCTTTCTAAAACAGTAATAATAATACAGGCATAAGTTACGGTTTTGATGTCATGGCTCATTTTTTTTTTATCTTCCGAGACTCTACCAAAAACAAGCCTTTTTCCAGTTTGTTCCCAACACGCACTCAATCATCACAAAAACATAACAGGCCTAACACGAAAGTAGAGAACTCGGGCATCAGCAAGGCCCGATTTTCTTATGTCAACGTAGACCGCGTGTCTCATAACAGATTTACACGCCATGTACAAAGACATGAATTACAACAGTATGAAAAACATAATCAAGGACAGTTTGCGTGGCACTGGTTTAGTGTCTTGAGATGCGCAGATCTGAAACTTAACTGACTGATGTTGAACGATGAAGTGCTAACCTTCATGTAAAGTAACTCAAATCAAGTTCGGCAACGCTAAAAACCAAAGTGGTATTTCTATTTTTGCAAACTAACAGAAAACCAGAAAAATACCTATAAGTTACAGCGCTAGCAACAAAAACAGAACATTTTTACCAAACAGCCAAACAGATTGAACCCTGCAGGATGAGCATTGCCATTTACAGTGTGTCAAAATGGCATCATTCAAAATCCTGTTAGGCAGCGAAAAGCCAAGTAAAGTGAACCAAGTGCGCATACACTAACCGGCAATCCGAGCTTTTGAAGTTCATTTGCCATTTTCTTCTCCCATTCTTTTGTAATATTGCAGCCACCAAGCCATAAACTGTCAATCAGACGAAGGCAAGGCAGCAGTGACTGACAGCCTTTATCACAGATTGGATTTCCACTGAGAGCAAGATGTTCTAACTGTGCAAGGGATAAGTCAAAGTTAAAGTATTGCTAGGTTTTTGGATTAAGAAAAATTAAATCCGGGTTTCACTTGTTTTTAAACAAGAGACAGTTGACGAACGTTAGCAAATGATGTGAGCAAAACTTCGGCAGCTGTGTATGTGGTGAAGATTGAGGTGTAAACGGTCCAGTGTTCCACATCAACCCATTTGGAGAAAAAGTGTTGACTGTCGAAAGAGCACAGTTTAAATTATTTAGAAAGTCGCTAACAAACTTTTAGGTGCAGATATTGGATAAACCAAATTACACTTCGTAAAGAATCGTTTCGATTTTGCTTTTAGTCTTCTAACCAAAATGTGTGCACTGCTCCGCAAATGGAATAGAATCCCATACTTAATAAATGCTTCAGTCAATTATTAACAAAATCTAACTAAAAAGTGTAGAACCCGCTTTTGTCGCAGCAAATACCCAATAGGAATGGTTGACGTTTCAAAAACTTATTTTTCGGTCCAGGAAGATGGTATGAATGGTTGGCTGCGGAAGTCTTTAATATAATCGTACAAGGAAAACAGTCCGTTGCCGTCATTTTAAGATGCTTCTCAGTTTGTTTAGAGCTGTCCATCAGTTTTAATAAAAAAATTACAAAACAAAACCTGTTCATAGTTTCTAGTAAGTAAACCACGATGAGAAACAAGACTGGCTTTAAACATTGTACTCAGCAGCTGTTATAAACGGTTATAGAATTCTTAACAAAAACACCTGATGATTCGTTTCCACCAGTTTCTCAGCAATCCTTTCCACCGACCGGTACGTTATGTTGCAATCAGTGAGCAAAAGCTTTTTGACTCGGTTCAAGATGATGAGCAGAAGAAGAACTCCTTCATCTCCGAATTTGTTAAAACTTAGATCAAGAGTTCCAAGCTGCAAATACCAAGTAGAAAATTTAGAACAGAGATTGAAAAATTAATTTTAATCAAAGTACGGTAACATAGGTTTTGTGCTGCTAAAACCACACAGAAACCGAGCTGTAAACCACCTTTGATTTGCTTTCAATCATCTTTTCTGCAAGTTTCTGCGTTCCTCTGCTAGAAATTCCGCAATTCCTCACCAATAAAGTATCTTCTATATTTTCCAAAAACTTGATGATTACAAAAAACCCTTCATCCCCAATCTTGTTGATGCTTAGGTCAAGAGTGTGAACCTGCATTGAAGTCATCTTTAGCACTATTGGTATCAAAGAAACATATGTTCAGACGCCACATGGAAATTCTATTCCAGGTAAATGAGCCTTTCAGTCACAAAACAAAACCTTGTGAAAGAACTAAGCGTTTGCCAACATCGTTTCATCTTTATATTTCATGGGATAATTATTCTAGACCAGTTAGTTCTTAATGGATCTCCAGTAAAAAATCTGGGGTTTCTTATTATAAGGAATGACAAAGTGTTTTCGTTTAACCTTCGAATTCACAAACAACAACGTAAACTTATCATAGTGTTTGCTCTTTCATCATGAACCTCTTTTGCAGTTTGCGCAGAATATGGATCACCAGGCCAAAGGCTTTAGCAATATGTGTGCCCGTTACCTTGTTTTCATTCTCCATCAACCTTCCGGGAAATCGCGCCAGGCCAATCTTTGTTATTCCACAATTTAAAAGGGAAAGCTTTTTAACACCTTGCAAGGAATCAGCAATCAAGAAGAAGCCTGCATCTTCGATCGGGTTGCCGCTGAGATTAAGGGTGTGAATCTATAAGAATATAAGTTCTCACGAGATTTACGCGAAACACGCACAACGTAAAGGTTTTGAAATTAATAAACATTTAGACATTGTAGACAAGATACCAAAGTTCACAAGACCAAACTACTCCACGCTGTGAAAAATCTAAAGTGCAGGATGTGTAAAGAATAACGAGAACATCTCTCATGGGGGCAGGTATTTTGTGCAATTGTGCAAAACAGAACGAATTATTAATCCAGCACTGTCTATGCCGGCATTGCGTATGAATCATAAAAAACCTCTGGCGCCATAAATCGAAACCACTTGAGGAAAACGGCGTGGTCGAGCTGACGCGCCACTTTTCACACAGAACCGACAAAGAAATCACAACAATTAAACTAGTGGTGACAGCAGGCTTCATATGAAATAAAATTTTTCTGTAAAACGAAAACAGATTTGCTGAGATGTATGGCAGCATCTAATAAAGCACAAACATCAGGGAAAAGAATATGCTAGAAAATTTATAGCCCGGCGTTAAAAGTGTAAAGAATGTAGAACTTATAGCAAGAGTGCGCCCACGACAGGAACGACCTCTGAATAAGACATTTAAGGCAATAGCCAGGCTCACCAATTAACAAAGATGGCTGTAGTCGACCACCAAGCATCCACCCAAGCCTGAGCGATCTCGAAGTGGGTAGAAACAGCGAATAGGGTTGAAATCCGAAATCAGAACAAACTCTAACTTCTACACAGCCGGAGATAAAACAAGGAAGTTCTGAGTGCACCTAGAATATGAAAATGAAATTTCCGTGTGGATTACCGTGTTGCCAATGTCATTCAACTTTTTCGCAAACTTTTCCATCTCCGCTTTTGATATACCGCAGTTTCTCAGGTTCAGTGTTTCTGTTATATTTTGCAGAGAATTTATGATTGCCGAAAATCCTTTATCTCCAATTGGATTTTGACTGAAGTCAAGATTTCGCATCTGTTAAACAAGGCTTTTGTAAACGTCCTTTCAATAAACTTTGACATTATGCTGCGTGATAACTTTTTCAAATCCAAATAAATAAAAAATTTCGAAAAGGTTTTCATAAAAGAAATTGCCTTTTGCTTCTTCTCGATCATTCTTTTTTCAAAAATCTTCATTTCCTTGCTTGACAACCCACATGCTCTCAGTTTCAGTTCTTGAATATTTTCCAAAGAAGAGAAGATTGCAGAAAATCCTCTCTCACCTATCTTGTTGTTGCTCAGATCGACCAGACGAACCTGTAACAATAACCGGTCACCACTGCAAGCTAGCGCCTATGAAAAATCAAATCATCGATAGAACTTATTGCAAGACAAAGTATGCAATCGAATTCTGCATTCCGACATCAACAGCGACCATTTACGCTGTTTAGTAAACAAAAGATGGATTTCGTATTGTAAGATAGTGTAACATCAAACCACTGAAAAATTAATTTTAATTTTTGCAGTGATTTTACAGAATTTTAATTTTTTTTTTTACAGAATTTTAATTTTAATTTTACGGTTACAGTGATTAGCTTTTGTGTTTTTACAAAGTCAAATATTTTCTGTTCTAAAGCATCAGTGTGCTTGTTTTTACATCAGTTACTGGTTGTCATAACCAGGGGTGGATGTTAGGGGATGCTAACGATCCAGTTACCTCGGGCCTCCTTTTTCAGAGATGCCGTGGGGCCCCCTTTTTAGAATTTCACACTTAGTGCTTGCATTGTTTTGTGAAAAAGCTTGTGAACCATTCTTGAGCCACAATCAATAAGCATTGAAGAAAGTCATATGTTTTTCAAAATAAAGCAAAAATCATGTGCAAATGCGCCAAAGGACCTTTCAACAACTTGTTTCGGGATCCCTTCCTGAGGGTTTGCCACAGGCTCCTAAATTCTAATATCCACTCCTGGTCATAAACAACTTTGAATAGCTGCAATGCTAGTTTATCTTCAAAGCACGCAACAAGATTTTAGTGAGAAAGCTTGTTAATCGTAAAGACTTCAACACATTATTTTTGCAGACAGAAACATGTTGTTGTTTCCGACTTGAATTTTAACGTGATGGAAAGAGCCATATGTGCTCAAATCTTTCTGATAAACAGCAACTGATGTGAAAAGAAGCCAACTTCCACAGTTGAAACAAACGTTTATAGGCCTTGCAAGGAAATTGGAGACACCTGAATTTTCAATGAGTCAATGCTCTCACCATGCATCAAAGCAAACGTGGCAATTTGAAGAACGGTCACAGCAATAAATTACAGATAGGTCTTCGACGTATGGGCACTCAGCTCTTGCTTTGAAAAACTTAAATTTTATTGATGTGTTTTCTTTAACTTGTAAAGCTGTGGCGACTTTTTTGAACTTTGGCTTGTCATACACATACAAATAAACAAGTGTGACTTCGGATTAATCAATGTGCAAAACCACAAATACATGAAAGTAACAACATTTGCAACAATCGACTTGCAAGACTTTAAGGTAATGCAAACTTCTTTCATGCAATCGCGTAGATACTAAGCAGAAAACCACATCACACTTAAACTTACAGAACAGTTGGCTTGTCTCAGCTTCTTGGCCAGTGCTTCTACCATGTGATCAGTGATATCACATTTGGTTAAGCTTAACTGAGAAATCTGTGGAAGACACTTCAAAAGGCTGAAAATATCTTCGTTTTTCATTGGTTTGTTCGCAAGTGAGAAATTTTGGACCTGGAGGTAATAACATGAGTAAGTTAACAGTCTGTCTTACAAATGATTGCGAAGATGTTAAGTCCTGTTACAACAAGTCCCTTCAACTATTTGAGGCACTGGGGAAAACATATCTTTCCTTGGTGTGAAAAGTTTTGATATAAACAAATCTTGTACTTGTTAAAAGCTACCCATCCACGATAATTCAATTTACAGTATTTAGTGTCTACCAAAACTGAACGACAGCTATCAATAGGAACAGACTAAGTTTTCAACCGGTACCAAAAGTACAAAAACTACGTCAGGTTGTCATATAGTAACAACATATAACCGTAAAATACAAAACCTGAATTTTGGAGTCAGCCACCTCTGTGCAAAATTGCTTCATGGCGTTTTCAGCAAATTTGCAGTTCATCACTTTTAAATTCCAAGACTTATCAGTGGATCGAAGTACATAGAAAAGGTTGGAAATATCGCTTGGAAGAATAGTCTTAGACAGCATTACACAGACTGGTAAAAGCGGCACAATAGCGGCAGTTACGTCAGAATCATTCGCTTCATGAACCCAACTGCAAACATGCTGGATTTTCTCCAGTTCCACAGCATTGTTTCCGTTTGTTTTCAACTGCGGCTCCTGAAAATTTTGTTGCTGTTGCTGTAAGTAAACTGCGGCAGCGTTTAAAAGCCAACGTTTTTTCTCTTGCAGTAACTTTCTGTCATCACTCACACTCAAATGAATGTTCAGTGCTCGGATGCTCAGGTTCTGGACGGAGCTACTGCAAAGACCATACAAAAACTTGGCAACAACTTCCCACCTATCGTCGAAGAGAAGCTTAAGAGCCTCACAAAACTCGTTTAAAGGAGCGATCAACATCAAATAAACAGCAGCGAAAAACTCCTGCCAAATAAGATGCGGAAAATAACTTTTTTTATCTCCATCTAAGACCGTTATCGTTGCACTACTTGCCAGGTCCACCAGTGATGTGCTTAAAAATGATTGGACGGTAACATCATCCAAGCTGACTGTTTTAAAATCATCATCTCCAAAGGTAACTTGTTTGTCACGAAAGCCATTCCATGCCAGCTCGGAGAGTTTGTCAATGCTTGGTATTTTGCCTTTCAGCTGTTCCCCTCTTGAGTACCTCTCTGACGCCGCGGAGAGTATTTTTGTCATAGATACGAATTCTGCATCGTTTTTTGTCGTCATCAAGTAATGAACTGTCAAAATAAAGTTGACAGGAACATTGCAGTACGCAAACGTGGCCGCGTTTTTCAATAATGTTTGTTTGATTTTCTCATATCTGCTCAGGCAAATCTGACGGCCTAATTTGTCTTTGCCGTTTTCATCCAAACCCAATATTTGGACGACGTTCTTGGGCCTGTGCTCAAAGTGAAGGTGAAAAAATTGATTTGGTCGAGATGTGAGAATTATTCGAGCATATGGGAGCAGTTTTCCATTGATTAGGTTCAACAAAATGTGGAGAGGGTCTGCTGGAGCATAAAGATTCGGCATGGGAACGTTGACAGTCAGATTATGTACAGCTGCTTCGTCTAGACCATCAATTGCTATGAAGACGTTACGATCATTCAAGATTTCATCGATCCAATATTGGTCGGAATCAGGCGAATGTCTCCAACTCGGTAAAATCGGTGAAAGAAGAAATTGAAGAACGTTCATTTTAACTGAAAAATTAATTCTTCTAACAAAAATCATAAAAACATAAGTTGCATTTTTTATCAACTCTCCACCGAGAACCATGTTCACCCATTTTTTTGTAGAAGTTGTTTTTCCGATACCAGGATTTCCAACAACTCCCAAAATATTTCCATTCACGGCAAGATATTCTTCGATCTCTTGTTGCGTCTCACAATCATCGGGAATACTTTTTGCTGCCAATTTCTTGCAATAATCAAACATTTCGTTGTCAGAAATGTCACCATCCGGCTGCGAGTAAAGTAGCATGAAATCTTTTCTTCGGCGCCAGTGGCCTGTGTTTTCAAACTCACTTTTGAGAGACAACGGCTTTTTGACGATTTGCAGCTTAACTGGAACTAAACTATGGCTCAAAGGAACAGGCACAGGAACGTTTGAGCAATCTCGCTTTGCGTGTTTTCGAAGCAGATCCAGAAGGTTTTCACCTAAAAACAAAATGAAAAGTAGACATTGCTGTGGGCAAGCAATAACAGTGCACAAACAATTGACTTCTTACCAATGCGCGAAAGTCGTGCAAGTCATTTGTTAAACAAAGTCGGGTTCGCAAATCAGGTTGAAAATAATTGAAAATATTAAAATACAAAATTTTGCTAATTCTTGTAATTTATTGTGAAACACTGCAATGCGCCCAAACCATAAAACAATGCTCGCGACAAGGGTCATTTTGCAAATGAACGTCGCCAACTAAATCACCAACTTGTTGCGAAAGAAAAGTTTTTGCTTTAAGTGATTTTTATCAGATTTGTTTTTCTTGTTTTCAAACTTTACGTTAATGAATGTAATGTCCATTCACGTTTCGTTCTTATTTAGTAGGTGAACGCCGCAAAGGTATCGAATTTCAAGATCATACATCAAAACAACAATTTGAACTTGGGCTAGCATTAAAAATTTACCGCAAACTTGAAGAAGGTATGTTATGTAAAAAGCAGCTGAACGTTTCAAAAGCCAACTCAAAGACTTCGCAACAAAACAAAAGAATGCAAAATATTTTTCAAAACAGGGATGATTACAGCAAAACCTGACTTTAGAATGTCTTAAAAACCATATTAAATTACAAAGTGACTTTTCCAAACTCCATCTATCAATAACCCTGATTGACAACTGTATCCGCGCACTTTTAACTTCTTTGCAGGTGAAACCTGCAAAGAAGTTGAAAGTGCACGGACATAATTTGCCCAGCTGTTTTCATCAACTTTTACCTTGTTTCGGCAAGTTCCTTGTCGGAAGCAGTTGCTTTTGGTGTGGACTATAAAAGTTGTACTGTTTTTCAATGAAAAATATATCTCCAGCAGCAACATTTGAGTTGCCGATTTTTTGAACTGACACGTCTCTTGTTTCTGGAGATATCACAGAAGAAGACAGATCGGTAACTATTTCCAAACGCTGAAGCTGTGGTTGAAGAGGTCGAGGAAGACATTTTTCAACAATGCCAGGAATAGGTTCGTCAAGGACGTTTCCCGCATCTGCTATTTCTGCAACAGCAAGCGAAAAATATCCGGGTTAATAAAAATACTGGAGAATAATATAAAACAAGCTCAGTGAGTACAACAGCCAAACACACTTAAAGCACGGTCAGTGCAATTGCAGTTATTGCCATTGTTGCAGACAAGCAGAAGCCTAACGAAACATCACTGAAACTTTCCTTCATGATAAACCTTTGCCAAAACCTAGTGAAAAGCCCAAACTTTCAGAATTCGTCTCAGAACATTTTACGGCTGCTTATAGAATAGATTTTCATCCAAAAAGCGCCCTTGCAAATTTGTTCGTAAAGTGTGATTTGACTTTACGTTTCATGGCTCCGAGGATAACCAGATGAAAATTTAATCAGCGCAATGCAAGATTTACAAAAGATTGCAACAGTATGGGCCTCGGATCTTTGACACTTTCCAAACCTTTGAAAAGCGAACAAATACAGAAAAGCGAAGAGCTAGCGAAAATGATAGTAAATGTGACGAAATGAAAAGTAAAATCACGTCAATAAACCCCTAAACAAACATGCAAATGATGGTGAAAATGTGTACGTTGAACTATATGTTATTGTATTTTTGTCTGAAGGATAAAATCCCTGATGTGTTTTTTCAACAGCTCTCGATAATGCACCTCACATGTAGAATGTGCAACCACAAGTTCGAAATACTGTGGAAGTCTTTAAAATTTTGACAGATTCTGATTTTTTTTCAAAACAAATATGGTTGTGCCAACACTTTGCCCAAACAACTGTTGACACAGACATATTTGTCAACAACATTCTATCTAAAACGGGGCTTTGATGCTCCATTTTTTTTGTTAACTTACCAAGAAGATCAGGAAAATGGGCGCTGGCAGCAATCATATTTCAATAGCTGTTCACGTTGATAAGGCGCAACACTGATAAAAAGCGATACGATGTAGGCTACTTCAGTTCTTTTTCTGGTTTCCGTCTACCTACAACTACACCGGCGTACCTTCCCTTGATGACCGATTTTGGAATGGAGAAAAGTAGTTGTGTTGATGCTGCACAAGGTTTATATTTCCTCCTGCGATGTTTGATGCTTCGCCTGCTTCATTGATCTCTATGTTCGTTGATGAATTGTTCGCGAAACCACTTTTGCGATGCGAAGCATCTTCCATCACCTTTGACTTTCTGTTTGCAGCCTGATTATGAAAGCACATGTAGAGGCTCGGCCAGTGGAATTATTAGTATGATACACAGCAAGCGTAAACAAATTGAACTATCAATTTCAGTTGGGCTTCTTAAACCTTCGTGAGCAGAGATTAATTTTCAAAAGTATTGTCAACGCACATAAACGTTCCACGCTGTAGAAAATATGATATACAATCACATAATCGGGCAATCGAACAGCAAGTCAATCTTTAAAGGAAATGCAAATTGAATTAGTTGATTCGTTTTTCAGGCCTTAGATTGCAACGACCCACTATTAAAAAATTGAGGAGATTGAAAACTTCTCCAACTTTGCCAGCTGTAGAGCTCTATAGAAATATCTTTTGCAGTTCGTAATAGTGCTTCTGATGGCTTGATATCATGACATTGTTTGTCGTTATATAGCCTATAGGACCATTAAATGAGCCCAAGATGTGAATAAGTGTATTGCACTTATATCGGTAACGCACACCTCTCTCAGATTTCCTAAAAGGCAGTAAGAACACTACCTTTGAGCAAATTTTCCCGTGGTTTGACGAAGAGTGGTTGACAAATTCAACATAGCTTCGATGAAACCCCTTCAATGGTTTTTTGGTGACAATGATGGTGAAAACGACAAAGTGGTAGATCTAAGTCCAACATGTCTTGGTAGCGGTTGCTTTATTTGATGAGTTAATTTAGTAGCCACAAAAAATAATTGTTTTCCAGTTTTCAACGATAAACTACATATATGCCAGTTATTGGCAGTATCTGTTAGAAAACGTGCAGCAGATCAAAATTACAACTCAATTTTATAACTTCAATACAATCTTGGTTTATTTTGGCTCTTATTTATTTCGGCTCTGTTTTACAATTTGTATTTCATTAATTTTTTCGTTTTATAGTTTTTATGAATTTACAGCTCATTTCTAAAAGTTCCAAAATTGCAAGACAATTTAAATTATAGCTGAAAAATACCAAAGATATGTTTATACTCATTAGAAGTTTTGCCCAAAATTGTACAATTTTTAGGTTTCTGATTTTTACATATCTTTGTCTACTCCTTTCTGGGTTTAATTGGGTGAAACTTGCATTAGATTGGTCTTTTTATTGCTCAAAAATATTGAATTATAAACTTTTTTGAAAATTCACTTTTGGGAAATGAATATTCTGTACGTTTTCGAGCCAAACGCGGTTGCTTCCCTAGAAAGGTACAAATATCGGTAGATTGTGGTGCCATTTCTTAGAAAGTGCAATGTTGAAACGGCAATTGCCCCCATGTACTTGATCTCTCTGGCGAAAAAAACTGAGATACTCAGCGCATTCCGTGACTCAATATGTCGATGTGGCGTGCAAAAGAAACGAACTTCGTTTGGAAAGCACAAGCTTTTCGCCGTTTTCTGCTTGCGCTTATGAATTTTTTTACTGCAATTTAACACTTTTCAAATTAGGATTGGGGAGAAGATACGTTGCGCATTTATCCCAGCAATTTGATTCTTCAAAATTTTCGTGTGACTACTGTTCAAAATATATTCTGTTATTTTTTAAACTTCATACCTATTATATTGTGTAACGTTTTAACACCCACACGCAACGCGCTAGACTGGATACATCGCAATGACAAAAAACACACAAATACATGAAAGAATAACGAGGATATATAAGTGACGGTAGTAGAAAAGTATACGCTTGATGGCGCTACTACATTTATTTGGATGAAACACAAGCATAAAGGGCATACCTATGAATGACGTCATCACGATTATTATAATGTAGATAATGTAGTGCTGCGATGACTTCAAAGTACATCGATTTATATGCATGAGGAACTGGGAGGTTGCGAAGGACCAGGGGTCATTTACGCTGCAGACCTCCCAAGGACGAAGCTCCTTATAGTGTAAAGGGAACAGTTAAGAGCTGTCAGTAAAAGTAAAAGTATTTTGTTCTGAGTATAGTTTAATATGCGTAATGCGTTTATATGGTTTATTGAAGCAAAATGCGTTGCAGGCAAAGTCAAGCCACCAAAAAAAATGGTTAACGTTGTCACATTGAACATTTGCTATTTTCACATATTTAAAATATTCATGAAAGCTAGTGAGGAAATGCGTCAAAAGTTATAAACTTCAGTGCAGCACTACGACGATGTCATGGAATTTAAGCAGGTTGAGAACAAGGCGTCCAAACATGTATTACCGAAAAGAATTCACAGTCTATATCACGAGTCGTGCATGGGAACGGATGTTCGATTGCGGTTTGGTAGGCACATTATTCGCTTTGCGCCTGTAGACTAAAAGCATTACACTACTCCATACAACGGTTTGATACGACCAATTTTAGTGAACGCATCAGACACCAAACTGCGTAAGATATAACAGGGACACTTCATGATTCGACTATTTCCATTGTAACAGCGTTAAGTAGTTTAATCAATGCACTTAGTTTATGTCCACCAATAAAAAGTACGCAAAATATGTTTCTAGCAGCTCAGTAATAGCCTACATTTTTTAATATTCCAGTACGAGAAGTGCCAAACACGGTTTATTTTTTATTTCTAAAGGAATTTTTGACCAGATGTCTATTGCACAGTACTTTATCATTTTAGTGTCTGAGTTAGAACGTACTTCTGGTAAGCAAATTATCGGGTTTTGATTTTCTTGTATTATACGGATGAACATCTGTAATGAGCTCAAATAAATTGTTAAACGTAGCCGGTAGCTGAGAGTTAGCATATTTGTACATTAATTTGCTCACTTCAAGATTGTATATATCTTTTACTGTAGTTGGAGAATTTTCTGCGTTTTATAAGTGGTAGTAACTTTGCTAGTCACAAGTTAAGTTCATTTGTATTTAAACATAAATTTAGTTAAACCCACATAAATTATTTGGCTTAATTGCTAGCTTGCGTAACAATTCACAAGCGGTTCCTATTTGGATTTTAGGCTCGAAGTCACCAGTAAATATAAAAAAACAGGCGTAAATTGTAGATTTTCAAAATACTGTACTAGGAAATCGCAATTAATAAAATCCTCTAAACTCACCTTATATACCTTTATTAATCTTCGAATCACACTTTACAGTCGCCTACATTCACGTTTGTTGCTTCTTCTATTGATCGACAAAGTCTCATGGTCAAATTCAGAAACTTCTTGGTTTTTGTTCTGGTTGCTGTGCAGCTCCAATGCAAACGTTCCTTGCCAAGTAAAATTGACTAAGGCCTGTTCAGTCTGTGACGGTCTTCGGTGTTTTACTTAAAGCTACTCAGACAACTTGACACTCATCTTTCAAACTCGATATCAGAAACGTCTTTTACTTCTTTGAATGATTCTCATACTATTGGCAGGTGCCCCGTAAGTTTGAACAAAACTTCTCAGCAAACTGCGAAATATATCGAGGAAGAAACTGATTGCTTGATCTTGGCTGCAGCCTCGCGTAACGCAAAACAAAATGTGTGTGGAGCGGAACAAAGTTTTGGCTCAAAGACTTTGCTAACCAGTCAAGCGTGGAACTGCTCGATACTCACAGACAGCCCCGTCTCACTCTTGGCCAAAGCTATCGTGATGATTAGGGACGCGTAGAGGCAGTGTTTGGATTATTGTGTGGTGGCAACATGATACGAGGTTGGTGAATGTTCTTCATTCAGACTTTGAATCACAATAACAGAGCTGGTCTCTCTCAACGCTTCTGAACACGCGCGAGGGCAGAGTGAGTCGCTTTGCAAAGAACCCATGAAAAACAAGGTGTTTACCATTTATTGTTTTTAAGCATAGATACGCACATGAGTTGTGACGTTGGTTTTTGAAGTCATGAACATAGTTCCATAAGATTGATTGTCGCACAAGCACGCCAACAACAGCATGCTGTAAATGTCACTGACATTTTCCGAACCAAACTTCGCGTAAACATTATCGAATAAACTTCTCCGGCTGATATTCTTAACACAGTAGCAGGGTTGCCAGATTGGCCATTTAATGGCAAATTTCCAAAAATTTGGCCATTTTTTAACTGCGCTGGCCATGAAAAAACGCATTTGGCCATTTTGTAAAATTTGGCCCTTTTTTGGCCATATTTTGGTTTGCCACTGTAAAATTAAGTTTTCATTAATATTTTGTCTTTTTGTATTTTTAGGATGGTATTCATGTCACTCATTATTACAGTAATACCGTGACAATTCAACCTTTTTTGCTTTGTAGTGTGTAGTTATGATGTAGCCCTTGCAGTCAGTAGATTTTGTACAGATGTTTGAGTCAGTCAGGGTTTCCAGCTTGGCCTTTTTTGGGCCAAATTTCAGAAATTTGGTCCCAAATAACACTTTCTGGCCCCAAAAATTTCGTTTAGCCCTTTGGCTCTTTTTTGCCCCTTTTCCAGGAAAGACTGGCCCCTTGCAAGATTTAGATCTGACCACCCTGGGTCCTGTCTGAGAAACCATGTTTTTAACTATTTTGAATAATTGATTGCAGATTTTCACCAAATTCCTATATTTTGAAGGTTTTTGTTTCCAAAAATTTGTTAGGATCCTTAGAGTTTCTGAGTTAATGTGACAGTAAGTTGATCAGAATAACTGTTACTTGCGAGTTGCTGCGGTTGTAAAGGTAGCAGTGAAAAGTGTTAAGTGACCTAACTTACTGTTATTCAGGTGGTGCACATATCTGTTGGTTTTGTTAAGATTGTTGTTGATCGCTTTAGCATTTATCGAGGATGACAAATTTATCTCAGTTTGTGACTACACATGGAAATTAAGTTGTTATCTTACGATCTTTCATTACGTACTTGTTTTGTTGTTGTGCTGCAATTGTGATTGAGGAACTTTGCCATTCAATAAATTGCTAAGTACGGGTTCATATGACTTTGTAACTATTGATGAATTTGGAAAAAATGATTGGCCCTTTTTTTGGCCCCTTGTTTTAGCAATTGGCTCTTTCTTGGCTCTTTTCTGGACTAGATTTGGCCCCTTGGCAAAACGTAGATCTGGCAACACTGCAGTCAGTGATAATCTTTTGGTTGCCACTGGTATCTGCTGCGCTCATACTGTATCTGAAGACTGCTGCACTTGGTTGTGTGACTGATAATGTTATACTAGAAGTGTTTTGCATTTTTGGTAAGATTTCACTTTTGCAAGTTTCTCACCACTTTTTACAGTAAGATTCTGCAGTAACTTCAACCTTGTGATGTTCGAAGTGTGTAGTAATCATTTAGCCCTTGCAATCTTGTAGATTTTGTGCAACAAGTGTTTCAGTCGGACCTGCATGAGTCAATGTTTTTTCTCAAGTGTTCCTGCCCTTTCGTTCTTATATTAACTTAATGATGGTTTTGAGCATGTGGTTAACTCATTATGATCATCAACTTAATGCAGTTCATGACTTTAATCTTTTGTTCACATATTTGGAGCACAAGATCAAGAGAATTCTAGCCTTGTCGTTGAAATGGAAAGTTAATGTCAAATTGTTTAACCCAGACATGGGTCAGAATGGAAGCATGTATCTACAGGAGTGTTTAATATATGGTTCTAAGTTTTATTAAGATAAAGAAAAACAAGTTGTAACAGGTAATTTTAAGTTTACAGCAGGAATTGCTGTTTTAAGGTAAAAACTTGCTTCTTTGGCAAAACCACATTTTTTTGGCAAAAATATACTGTCTTCCAAGCAATTTGAGACACCTATGAACGTGGAAATTACCATAGTTAAAACATTTTGTGATTTTGGCCATAACTTTTTCAAAAACAGCTATTTTGGCCATTTTTTATCAAGATTTTGGCCATAAGCTACGAAAAAATCTGGCAACCCTGTACAGCAGAATTTGTCTAATTCGTCATCGTTTAATTCGTTAATTCGCTACTTTTTTGTCGGTCCCGGCAGAATCCCTATCTTTTGCGTACATTTCTGTTCGCCTAATTCGCTATCATCTAATTCGTCAATTTGCTCAATTCGTTACCTCTTTCTATCGATTAGAAGCGTTTTGTTCGACTGATACGTCATTTGCAGTTTCGCTTTTGATGTTTAAGAAGTGAATAGCCTACGTGTGGAAATTCAAACAAATTAAGGATCTTTATCTGAAAATTGTTTACACCTCGCAATTTCTTTATCGAATTTATACACGAGGTGCGAAGCGCGACCCGACTCCTCATTGAGAGACCGCGGGCAGTCTTTAAAGTTTATTAAAGATTTAAAAGGTGTTAGATTAAATGGAGGAGTCTAGATAGAGTAGAGGAATTAATTGTTGAATTCAACCATAACGTCATAAACTTGTATTTCACTTAGGGTTGCCAGATCACTTCAAATTTTTTCAAGGACATTTTTTTCAGTGAGACACGATCAGTGGCGTGAAGCGGTCTGGTGATGCCCGGGCCGACTGTTTGATTGTATGGCCCCCTAAGAAATTCTAGTATTGAGCAGTGGAATGGCGTATGGTGGTCAATGCAACTGGATATACGCTGTTGGTGACGTCACAAAATGACGTCCGTTTGACGTTTGGCGTTGGTTTCGCGAAGTTTGTTGACACATCGCGCTTATTATTCTACGCGCACTCTCCTTACTCGTTATTGCAACCTACAATGTGTCACTGTAATGCACATACATTAATGAACGCTCCAAGTTAGGAGACCGGGGCAAAACACAACACTCAACGCTGAGACAGAGCAGTTCATAACTACAAAAATATCCGGCAACGCGTTAAAACAGGGGAGTAGAACACACTCAGTGTTATGTCAGAGCAGTTAATAACTGCAATAATATAAGCCTGCACATTCAAAGAGTGCAGTAAAACACACTCAACCCTGTGATGGGGCAGTTTACAAATTAAAAAAATGGCTGCACGTAAGTCTCGTCGAATAGCAGTCGAGCAGAGAAGGCATACGACTTAGATGGCGGACACCCAGGATTGACAGTTTGAAACTTGCTGAACTAGCCAACACAAGAATTGAAAATGTGCATAAAGTATTCAAGAAAACATTCGTCTTTATTTATGCGGCTGTTATATGAACAACTACTGGGGGACAGAACAGATACGCGTTTGTGTGACCCGTTATGATTAATCCGTCCAGAACCGTCGCCAGAAAGTGTTCGCTAGGGGGGGGCTTTACGTTTGTGCAAGGAGGCTTGATATTGAAAATTTGTTAAGACCTATACTGATTTATAGTGTTTCATATTTTATTTTGGGGGCCTTGGGGCTTTGTCTGGAGGGGCGAAGCCCACCGAAGCACCCCCGTGGTGACGGGCCTGAACTGCCAATTAGTGAGGAAGCTCGACATAATGCACATATTGCAAGCGCATGTGTGAAGCTGCATTAGCGCACACCCAGAGTTGCCACATCACAAAACGAAACGAGAAACTAACGATGCATCAAAAAGTCAGCTAAGCCAAGCAAGTTGAAATGGGACAGTTTTGTAATTTGGCTCAGAAAATCGATTAAATGGCCATAATAATTTTTCAATCCTTTTTTGATATTTTCCCTTGATTGCATGATCTGGACAAGGTCACATCACTATCAGTTTAATTAATTGTGTACGCGTCGCACAACTAGTTCCTAGTATTGCGGAATGTGAGTGAGTATTACTGGCGTTTGAGTAGGTAAAAACTAGTGTTGACAAAGAACACAAGACACAAGTTTCGAAAAATTAAATCCATGCAGCATGTGTTAGTAGCCTTACAATAGGAAAAATAATTTTGCTGCAGCATTTTAATTTTTGCATTTTCACTCTTTGGATGCCCACCTCGCTTTGGACGCCAGGGGCCATCGCCCCGTTTGCACCCCCGTCTGTGTACGCCACTTGGTATGGTGGGCTACTTTCAGAAAGCTTGAATGACGTATGGGTAAGTCAGGCTACGTTAAGTACGAAATTGAGAAATAAACAAAACGTACTATGGCGACACAACCTTTCTTCAATATACATTTTACTACACAACTGTTTAAGATGGAACAAATCTATTCATTGCTCTGTTCATTTACATTGTTTATTCTTGATTCTTGAATGTTCAACGCAATCAATAGTTCTTAAATGAACAATTTCAAAAATATTCAAGAATTTTCAAGGACGCCGGAAAAAATTCGAGGACAACAAGGTGTTTTTCAAGAATCAAGGACATAGCGCGTTTTGAGAGCAAATTCAAGGACAGTCCTTGGCCCTCAAGGACGTCTGGCAACCTTAATTTCACTGCAAACAAAAGCACTGTAAACGAATTACTATGATAAAGTATACGAGTTCCTATGATGGAGTTTTCACCTGTTTGCATAAATCGTCACTTCGTCAAAGTCAGCTATGTCCAACCCGCGGCCCGCATGTGGCCCAGTCGAGGATTTTGTGCGGTCCAGTTTAGGTTTTCACTGTAGTTAAAGTATCCTATGCATTGACAACCTGTCCTTGTTTTGACAATCTTGAGTTATGGCATTTTTGATGCAGGTGGTCTTCAGTGCCACTTTATCACGTCTGTTACTATTGCATTTAGAATTCGAACGCTTGCAGTACATTGGCTTAAGGTAAGCTAAATTTGGTTTGCTAAGATCAAAGCAATCCCGTAACCAGCTTGGGTCACCAGGAGGGGCGAAAAGTTTTCTGTGGGGCCCAAAATTTTTGAACTATGTTCAATAATTTTATTCGATGTCCGCAAGATTTTTCTAGGGGGGCTTCGCCTCCCCTGGTCACGGGCCTGGATCAAAGCAAGCCATTCACTGTGCGGCCCTGGTTAAGATAGTGACATAATTTTTGGCTCAGTAAGCCATTTGGGTTGGACATAGCTGGCCTAAATCGTCACTTTTTCCAATCCCCGTGAAGAATTTACCAAATTCTACTTATAACCAACCTTAAGTAACAGTTGAGGGTTGTGAGGCAGAAGAGACCAAAATATCGTCCGCCCTGTTCTATGAACAAAAAGATAGCGCCACTTTTCAAGTGTAGTGATTGCTTCATGTCAGTTTGCGCAATAGACTCGACACTACAGTGTCTCTTGTTGCGTGCTTACACTACTCAGTCACAAACGGAAAATCATCGCCATGCAAAAACTAGGACATATCTTTATTTGTGATGAGCATCTAGCGACTCACCTTGGAAGCTAGTTACACCGTCCATATCACTTTGCAAGCAGTCTCATCTCAATGTACATCACGGATGTTGTTATGTCCACTTCTGTCACCAGTACCACTGCATTGTTCACGAACCATAGGTGACAACTGACAATATGCGCAATCAGTTTTCAACTAAATTTTGAAAAAGACTTATATGCACTCAACCAGACGATTCCCTCAGAAGCTGGTTTTTCTAAGCGTTCTGTCGAGCAGTCCTACGCAAATATACGCAGGGGCGGATTAACCCTCTAACGACCAATGTGCCATATTTGGTACGCTTCAGGTTTCAACATCTTATTGCTGCATGGGGTCAATTTTCGCTGCACCGTCCATATCAC